>Ga0256844_10000448_pt1 | contig 15817 bp, 13 predicted proteins | sample MusselsmetaG_FD_189100 | JGI IMG/M metagenome (GOLD analysis project Ga0256844, IMG submission 189100) | Mussel associated microbial communities from hydrothermal vent at the East Pacific Rise, Pacific Ocean - Mussels | ecosystem: Host-associated > Mollusca > Shell > Unclassified ... | reverse complement strand
TTAGGATGGGGGTGTTTATTGAGTACTACAGGAATAATTGTTTTATAAGCCACCTCTAAGTGTCGTGCAGAGTTGTTGTGCTTTTCTTTGCTCTATATCCCTTCCCTTTTTAAGGGGGAAGGCTGGGATGGGGGTAGTGCCAGGCTATTAATTGCATAAATATAAAGGCAATCAGCAAAAGTAGTACCCCCCAAAAAAGATGTCAGCATATAAAACTCTCCCTGATTAAATGCGGGTTACCAGCTGTCCCATTGAGTCTGCCAGCAAAAGTGAAAATTTCAGATAGGATAAAATACTGAGCAGCCATAGGCTCAGACCAAATAAAAGACGAAAAAAATACCCTGTGTCATTCTTTGTCTGCTGTAGTGGCTTTGATGATGGTGGATAAGGAGGGCAAAGCCAATTGCCATTGCTCAGCGCTTAAACTAATGGTAAATTCCTGTTTCTGGCTGTTGATATGCAGGGGAAATTTTTTGTTATTGCTGAAAAAATAGCTCAGGCTCTGGCCACCATGATATTGATTGCTACTGATAATGGCAGGCTGACCTATACCACTAAAATGATCATCACCGGAAATATCCCAAAAACTACTGATGCTATTATGGGCGCTGGCGGCCAGACTAAAATTTTGACTATCGTAGTGATCATTCCCGGCCTGCTCGGAGAATAAACTAATACTTTGATCCCATGCACTGGCACAACAAGCCGGGCCGTTGCTTTGATAGTGGTCATTACCCCCGGATTCAATAAGTGCGCCTATAGCCTGATGAGCAGCAAAACCGGCATTATAGCGACTGCCCTGATAATGGTCATTGCCACTGTCGGCATTATAAAGTAGTCCCAGGCCATAATAATAACCGCCCCCCTGAGCAAATTCACCGGCTATAAAATCATCATTACCCTGCTGATCCAGTAAAATCCCCAAACCACCGGGCAAAATAAAACGAAAGCCTTTACCCATACCCTGTCCCCAGCTTTCTGTACTTAGTGATGATGGACTATAAGTAGAAGACAGGCCCTGTTGCATGGTATAGCTATCATTACCCTGCTGATCTAATAAAACGGCCTGACCATAAGGCAAGCCCAACGCCTGACCATGATGATGCAAACGATAACTATCATGACCATTGCGGTCCACCAGTAATGCGTTGCCAAATAATGCCATAGCCTGGGCAAAACTTTGGGCATTATAATGATCATTACCCTGCAAATCATAAAGTGCAGCGGTGCCGGCAAAACTGCTTCCCTGTGCCCAGTGCTTAGCCGTGTAATGATCGTTGCCTTTGACATCGACAATGAGAGTATTGGCCAATGCTGCAAAAGCAAAGCCTGAACCTGCAGTGCTGAGGTAGTGGTCATTACCGGATAAATCAATGATTGCACTATTATACAAATGCTGTTGGGGTGTTTGTGCAGAGGCTGATTTTTGATAAGTGTCATTGCCAGCAGGCTCAATAAGCAGGGCAATGGGGGGATCTGTGGGGGAAAAATGATACTGATCATCTCCGTGAGTGCCGATAACAATTCTTCCCTGAGCGGTGTTTCTTTGCACTATGCCGCTATGGGCTTGTTTATGTAAACATAGCTTGAGATCTCTTAGCCAGTCATGTTCGGCCAGTTGAAACCAGTGACTGGCGGCCAGAGATAATTGCTGATAATCCACCTGAGCGGCAATGGCTAATAATTGTGCAATAATGGCTGATTTTTTTTTATCATGTTCATTGATAAGTGAGTGATTTTGAGCAATTGACTCTGAGACTTGTTGATAATGGCGGATAAAAAATGCATTTTGCGCTGCTGAAATATTGCTAAAGGCCTGTTGACTTAAATGCTGACTACTTTGTAGAAACAGCTCCAGCTCCGTGAAGAGATCATCCAGTGTGCAATTTTTCGGCAGGCTAAGAGGCTTTGATATTGATGATCCTGCTTGCTGATAGGTTAAGCTGTTGGTATTTAACAAAAAGTTTGCCAGAGAAAAATGGTTTGTATTATCCTGTAATAGATGTTGTTTGATGGCACTGCTCCTGGCAGGCAATGATAAAGGCTGGTTTTGTATCTGCCTGACCAGTGGTAGAACATGATGTGTACTGCCTTTGCTTAGACAACGCAGGCTTTGATGAAGCCTGCCGGTTGACTGGGGCTTTAACAATGCATCCTGCAAGTAATGCTCAAGTTGTGCCAGTTTTTTTTCTGTCTGTGGGTGATTAAATTCAGGCTGAATATTGCCGGGGTTAGGGTTAAAGCTTTGTCCGAGCATTAAATCAGTATTGACTGTCGTGATATCAATTTGCTTAGTCGTGTTTGCTCTGCGTACTGTTATGGATATTGCTTGCTGCGGCAAGCTACTGAGTGAGTATTTAACCTGCTGACAGGCATGTGCCTGCTTTAACGCTTGCTGGTTGATTGCTGCAATCAGATCTCCGGCTCTTAAGCCTGCATTCCATGCCCGGCTTAAAATAGAAACTTGTTCTATTTTACAATGTTTGGGGAACTGTTCTGTTGAAAGTACCAGTCCCAGTGGTTGTGTCGGCTGACATAACTCAGATGCAAAAGTATTTAAAGGCAGTATAAAAAAGCACAATAGTAAAAATAATTTGACTGTATTACTACTAATAGAGATCACTATCACCCATAGTAAAATAAAAATTATCACTTAAATCCTGTGGACTAAAACGTGCACTAAAAAATGTTGCACATAAGTCCAGTTGCTGAAACTGACGCTTTTCAACAAAATCATTGTCTAACAGCTGCTCATGCCACCAGGAAGGTGTTTTGGAAAACCAGCCGCTCATACGGGTGGTATCCGGTGTTTTAACCAGTACTTCCTGCAGGCAGAGTACAAAAGCATGACTATGTTGCGGCAGGCACAGACTATCGATCAACAGCAGTTGCTGTTCTGATTTACGTATGACACACCAGGCAACCACTTTGCCCCATTTTTTTAATAAGATGTATTGGTAATGAAACTCTGGATGTTGTTCGTAACGCCACTGTAAATAGGTTTTATGACGACTAATGCACATGCCATAATGGGCTTTTGTCTGAGTAAATACTTGCTCAGCCCAGTCACCGATTTGTTCTGTTAACTCAATCTGATAACCCTGCAATAATCGTTTTAGCTTACTATAATGGTTAAATGTTGTGCTGATATCGGCTTGTTCCAGAGCATATTCATAGACTGGAGCGACGGAGACATAGGAGAGAAACTGTTTGCCCAGTTTCTGAATCCGGCCGGTATTAAAACCATAAAAGAAGTCTATTTGATGTTCACACCAGTTTTTATGAAAATGACGGACTACACGACTGAGTAAACTGGTTTTCCCGCGTCCGATGCCGCGCCATGCGGGGACAGTAAATGTATCACCGACATGATAAGTTTGTTCTTCATGGTTGTTTACTGTGAGTGCCAGAGGATAGGCTGAATAATGCGAGGCCAGTTGTTTGCCCTCCCATGCGGTTGAAACGCAGGGCCCCCCCTGAGGATTATTCAGATATTTCCAGTTCCAATGGGATAAACTGCGCTGTTGGTTGAATACCGGATTAAATTGTTCCAGAATCACAGCAGCATCATTGCTTTGATAGCCCCTGACAACATAAGGGCTAAAACGTAGCTCCCATAATTCATAACCAAAAGTTTCACTCTGGTACCAGTGAAGCAGGTTATTCCACTCGGTCACCTGATGTGTTATTTGCTCTGCTACATGCTCGCCAAATTCACTGAGCATCTGTTGTTTTTGCTGTTCAAATCCAGCTAATACATGGCGACAGGTGGGCGTGACATTGTGACCCATTTTTTTATGATGCTGGATAAAAAAACCCTGCTGAAAAAAAGCGCTTTCAATGGTCCGGGTGGTATGGACTGCTGAGCGTTCTTTAGTCTGCTCATGATAAGAGACTTCATCACAGAGAACAATTCGTCCATTCTCGGCCAGTAATTTACCAGCCTTGTGGAATACGGCAGCCAAATCCGGGAAATATTGCAAGGATTCCTGAAATAATAGTACATCATAGGCTTCGTTTAATAGTTCAGCACGTTCATCTAAAAAGCCACAATTAATAAAATCAGGTCCGGCATGATGATATTGAGCATAGCGTATAAGATCCTCAGACGGCGCAATAGCGGTCACCTGATAACCGGCCTTATGCAGTTCTTCGGCCATCAGTCCCAGGCCACAGCCTACATCAAGAATACGTGCCGGTGGTGGGGGAAAACGTTTTAATAATAATAAGGAATGCTCATGCTGTGCCTGCTGGAGAGTCAACGTGTGCTGATCGTCAGGCCAGTAACCATAATGTAGAGCATCCGCATTAGTAATGACATGAAAAAAGCCCAATGGCTGGGGGAGGTTTTTGATATCCATTATTTATTCATTATTATAGCGTTAGTGGCTGCTCTGAAATTTCTGAGCAAAGAAAAATTATACCATCAAGCTTATTTGATAACTACTCGGACAAGGTTAAATTTATTTATCTTTATGTTATACTTCGAGGTTATTTTATTGATGTACATCCCTTTTATTTCCATAAGTTGAACTTAAAATAATTATAATCAGGATATTCTATGCCAAAGGTGCTTGTTGCAGGTGAGAGCTCATTTTTAATTCACTCATTTAATGATGAAGAACTTCAGCAGTTAGAAATTAATCGTAGTCGAAATGCTTCAGTTATGACTATCGGCGCTGCACTTGATGGTCAGGTAACAGAACAAAAACTGGAGATGATTAAGGCGGATATTATGATGCTGCTAAAACAATCCGATACCTGGAAAAAAGCACATCATAATAAGGATATGGATGGTTTTGCATTGCTGGTGTTTCGTGCTAAAAACCATGATGGTAAAAAAAGTTATATTGCCACCTGGTGCGGTCAGTCAAAAGCAGAAATGCTGGGACAAAACCCGGGTGCACTGATTAAACAATATGTACAGGGTTTTCCACAGCTGTTTAATGCTAAGGATTACCATAAAAAGAGTACTTTTTGGCAATTAATGAATAACAAGTGAGAGTGTGTAAGGGAGGCGATTAAGGAGTCGGAGTCAAATGCATTTGACTCCGACTCCTTACGATCGACTCAACCCCTGACACTCCAAGAATGAACTAACTTTAATAATAACAGTCTTTGCTTAGTATTTCCCCATACTTAACGGGGGTGAAAAATTGATTTTATATAGACCTATAACGAGTAAAAATACTCAGGAAATAACGTTTGTTTAACAATTTTATGCCATTTTTTCATCGGCTAAAACATCGAATTGCTTATTCTGTACGTTCCTTTTTTAAAACAGATGAACAACAGGAATTGCTTAAAACAGTCAATACTCACTTATTAATCTGGAATAATGAATTATTGAATCTGCACACTGGTGCCCGTGCTGAACTGGCGGATATGCAGGCCGATACGATTGCCTCCGTTATCAAGCAGATGGCGGCCAGTGAGAGCAAAAATAAACAGACAATGCATGTCGCATTGTATTTGCCCAATACTGAGTTTGTCGCTACAGAATATAAATTGCCAGAAATTGCTACACCGAATATTGCTTCGGCTTTGAGTTATCAAATCAGTGAATTGATGCCAGCATATCCAGGGCAATTAATGTTAGCGGTGAACCATGATGAATCCAGAGATGAAAATATTGCCCTATGGTTGGACCATGCGCGCACTGAAGCCCTGTTTACGGCTCTTAAACAAGCCTCAATTGAACTGACGGCGATTGTACCAAGAATTATGCTGGCCGCAGTGTCGACAGAGCTGCTTAAGAAAAGCAGCAGCATTCAATTGCGTGAACAGGATGATACTAATCTTTTACAGATCACCTTAAATAATCAAAGTTTGACCGAATGGCGCAGTATCAGCCAGAGTGACAAAAAAGATGAGGCCTATTTTCAGCAGTGGCAGGAACAGGCGCCGCTTTTAGCACAGGCCATTGAAATTAATCAGCGCGAATTCTGGCTCAATAGAGCACAAAAATCAGCGGAGCAATTGCCCTATGTGTTTTTCCCGGAGGCAGCTCGGCGCAATTTAAAAAAGCACAGCCGTTTAAAAAAAGGTCGTTTGGCTATTCTTGCCGGGGTGATTGCGGTATTGCTGGTTGCCACCCCGTTTATCAAAAATTCGTTACGTTATGCCCGCTGGGAAAAACGTTATCAGGATTATAAACAACAAACCATTGAAGTACGAAAAATGCGCAGTGCCGTGACCCGATTTGAAGATAACTGGGCGGTTTTTATTGATTATCCTAAAGTTGATACGGCCTCAATTATTACTCGATTAAATAAGATTATACCTAAAAATAGTTGGATAAAGGGCTTTGAAATTAAAGGTGATAAGGTTGAAATTGATGGTTATAGTCCTAACCCGACCAGTATTTTAGAGCTTATTTCTCGTCAGCCGGAATTTACTCAGGTGGCTTTTAACCAGAGAACCCAGAGTGAACGCGGTAAAAGCAATGAACATTTTGGTATTACCTTTCGCTTGAAGAATATTGATGTTGAAGCGTACCAAGAAAAATATTTTCCGGTGAATTAATCACAATGACACAAAAAGAAAAAAAATTATTGGGCGTCTTTCTTGTTATTCTGGCTATAGGCATTATTGCTCAGGGCATTCCTTTTGCCATGAAGGCTTATCGTACCGGTATTGATGATGTGCAGCAATTACGAGAAAAGCGTTCCCGCCTGAAAAAATTATTAGCGCGCCAGCAATATTGGCGCACCGAATATGACAAAACCAATAAACAGGAACAATTGCTGCTCAAAAAACTGTTTGAAGGTAAGTCTCCTGAGTTGATTGCTGCGCGGGTGCAGGGCACACTCAAGGCACTGGCCAGGCAGAGCGGCATTAAGGTGGATTCGATGAGCCTGCCTGATTTAAGCCAGAATGATAACTGGTTATTAGTTAGCCAGAGTATGTCTTTTAAAGCACCAACAAAACAATTGATGAAGCTGCTGCAATTGATTAAAAAATCTCAGCCTAGCCTGGTCGTAGTTGACAGTCAGGTTCGTTCCTATCGAAAAATTCTTAATTGTAAGATAAAGGTTGTCGGTTTCAGTCGTTTTGCTCCAATTCAGGGAAGTGATAGCTGATGGAACTGGATCTAAACGTTTTTTCTGCCCTGCTGGTACCGGCAAGTATTGCCCCGGATAAAGATTTTTTACAATCGGGCAGATTGCTCTATATCCATTCGCCGGATGCATCTTTACGAGAAAAAATACGCTATACCATTGGCCAGTCCATTGAATTTGTGTCGGCCAATGAGCATGAGGTCAAAGATCTGATTAAGCATTGGCGAGCTGAATTAGCGCCGGACATGGGTGATGATCCGCTTGATGATGTTGAATTTAATGAGGATGATCTGGAAGATTTATCCTCAGATGCGCCGGTGATTCGTCTGGTGAATCATTTATTTGAGCGGGTGCTGGATCTGAACGCCAGTGATATTCATTTTGAACCAGAAGAAAACAGTTTTAATATTCGTTGTCGCGTTGATGGTATTATGCAACAGATAGAAACCTTGCCCGTCAGTGCCCAACCGGTAGTGACATCGCGTTTAAAACTTATGGCTAAACTGGACATAGGTGAAAAAAGACTGCCCCAGGATGGACGGATTGAATATACTCTGGGGCAGAAAAAAATTGATATGCGGGTATCAACTCTACCGGGCGTCCACGGAGAGTCAATCGTGCTGCGTATTCTGGATCGCAGTGATATTCTGGTTGAATTAGAAAAACTGGGCATGCCAGAACAGGTACTGGGCAATTGGCAGCAAATGATCAAGCAGCCTCACGGCATGATCCTGGTGACTGGACCTACCGGCAGTGGTAAAACAACAACTCTATATGCGACATTAGAAAAAATCAGCAGTTCTGAGCAAAAAATGATCACTGTTGAAGATCCGGTGGAATATCAGCTTGAGGGGATCACCCAGATTCAGGTCAATAGTAAGATTGGCTTAAATTTTGCCGCAGGTCTACGCTCTATTGTCCGTCAGGATCCGGATGTTATTATGATTGGTGAGATACGCGATCATGAAACTGCTTCCATTGCAATTGAATCTGCACTCACCGGGCATCTGGTATTCTCGACTTTACATACCAATGATGCGGCCGGTTCTATTAGTCGTTTGCAGGATATGGGCGTGGAACCTTATTTAATCAGCTCCAGTCTGCTGGCAGTGCAGGCGCAGCGCCTGGTTCGGGAAAATTGTCCTCATTGTGTTACTGAGCATACAATGACAGAAGTGGAAGCCAGGTTGCTGGACATCCCACTGACTGAAATTGCTGTTATTTATCGTGGTGATGGCTGTAATCGCTGTGCGGGCACCGGTTATCGGGGTCGTATCGGCCTCTATGAGCTATTGCTGATTAGTGATGATATTCGCCACCTGATTAATACCGGAGCCGATGCCAATGAGATCCGTGCGTTGGCGATCAAACAGGGCATGTTGACTTTAAGACAGGATGCCCTGGCCAAGCTGGCCAAGGGCTTAACAACGGTGGAAGAAGTCGTCAGGGTGACGCGAACAGTATGAGTCCGATAAAATGAGTCTTAGTTATTATGATTATCAGGCCTACGACAAACAGGGCATGTTGGAAAAAGGCCAGCTCAGTGCAGAAAGCGAGCAAGAAGTCATTAATGTCCTGAAAAATAAAAAACTGATCCCGATAAAAATTGTTTTATCCACGAAACAGGAACAAAAAAACAACCAGAAAAAGGGCATTACGCGTGCCGAAATGATTGAGTTTACTCAGGGTCTGACTACTCTGATGGATGCTCAAATGCCTATTGATAAAGCCTTGTTATTGCTCGAAGGCATTTCTGAGAAGCCAGCGACCAGACAATTAATTGAAGCTATTCGCCGGGATGTTAAAGAAGGTAAAACACTATCGCAGGCAATGGAAGCAAGAAAAAATGTCTTTTCTACCATGTATGTCAGCATTATTCGTGCGGGTGAAGAAGCCGGTATTCTCAATCAACTGCTGCCCTCACTTGAACGTTTTATGATTGATGCTGAGGAAACACGCCGGCATATTATTGGTGCGATGATCTATCCGGCAGTATTGTTTGTCGTGGGTATTGTCTCGATTATTGCCATGTTAGCCTTTGTGGTGCCACAATTTGCTACATTGTTTGAAGATGCCGGTACTAAAGTCCCACCTTCAGCTGCATTTTTGCTGGCGTTGAGTGGCTGGATGCAACATTATGGCTGGACCTTATTATTGCTTCCCTTTGGCTTTTTCTTTGCCTGGCAATGGTGGGGTGAAGGTGTTGACAAGAAACGCCATCGAGATAGTGTTTTATTAAAATTGCCCATTTTTGGTAAACTGCTGCTGTATAAGGATACCGCCAATTTTTCTCGCACACTGGGCTCTTTATTATCGGCAGGTATTCCCTTATTACGAGCCTTGCAGATCACCCGTGGGGTGATTGAAAACACTTTGCTGGTGAGTAAATTTAAAGAAGTAGAGACTGAAGTGCAATCGGGTGTGGCTCTGGGTCAGGCATTAGATAATCAAAAAATATTTCCGGTGCTGTTGTATAAATTAGTCAGCGTAGGCGAAGAGTCTGGTCGTACGGCCAATATTCTGAATCAATTGTCTATGACCTTTGATGGCTATGTAAAGAATCTGATATCCAGACTAGTGGCCTTATTAGAGCCGCTACTGATCCTCTTTTTAGGTATAATGGTGGGCGGCATTGTGATCACCATGTTGTTGGCAGTCTTTAGTATTAATGATGTGGCGATGTGATAAAGGAAGACAAAGTGGTTGTGAGTATAAAAAAGAATAAAACAGGTCATTATAAAATGAAATTAAGTATTATCCCCGGGGTGCTTTTTTTAGTGGCCTGTCAAACGGTGCCGGATAAAGCCGCAGAGCCGCAAAAGACCGTTCAGCCGCCTATACAGCAGGAAGTAAAAACGATTAGCACAGCGGTAAAAAAAGAGGGGCCTGGCTCCGATTATAGTCAGTCGCGTCCACCGATGTCAGCAGCAACAAAGAAACGCCTTAAATCGTCAGCACAGGAATTGATCAGCAATGGCAGCATGCCAAAAATTGACTATCAGCAGCCTCAAGCTCCGGCAGCATCACTTACGGCTGACAATAACAATAAGCCAGCAGCTAAAGACAAAAAGCCTTTGCACCTGGATTATGAACAGGTAGAAATTCGCCAGATTTTAGAAGAGTTTTCAGATGCGCTAAACATGACTATTGTTATTGACCCTGCAGTCTCCGGGGCAGTAACCATGCGTACTGCCCCTAATTCTACTTTGACTGAGGATGATCTCTGGCCAATTTTACAGATGTTACTGGCCGAGGCTGGTGTGGTGCTGGAAAAACGTAATGACATTTATTATGCAAAAAAATCTATTGAATTTTTACCCTCAGCTATTGGTACCCGTTCATTATTAGCGACTACCGATGCCTCTTTAGTGATGCAGGTTACCCCTCTGACCCATATTTCTCTGGCTGCAGCACAAACAGTATTAAAATCAGTGGTGGGTCCTAAGGGGCGCATTGTACCTGTGCCCAGTTTAAACACCTTGCTTATTGTTGATCGACCAGAGCGTTTACAACGACTGAACGGCTTATTATCATTAATTGATACCGATCCCTTTAAAAATCGTGGTATCCATTTATATAAAATAAAAGCTGCTCAAGCCAGGACTATTGCTAAAGAATTGCAGGAAATTTTAAAACTTATTGAAGGCAACAAACCGGTCTATCAAGTGATGGGTCTGGAGCGCATTAATGCCTTATTAGTGGTGGCTCCCCCCGGGCGAGGTTTTAGAGAAGTCAGTCGCTGGGTGGATATTCTTGATGCTGGAGCAGATGAAGAGCTGGTCGAACAGATATTTATCTACAAATGCAAAAGTATGAAAGCTACGTCCCTGGCCAGTACCCTTAATGCTATCTTTGAAAAAGAGGATAAAACACCAAAAAAGACCGAACAGCCAAAGGTGGATAATCCCAATGAATTTAAAACGGTCCCTAAGGAAGCACTGTCATTTAAGGCGGCAGTTAAGCGTGAGGCAGATAAAAAAAAGGCTATTAGTAACCCTGGAGGCAAAGCCAAAAATCAACGGGATAGCACCGAGCAGGTGTCATCAGCCAATATTGATGTCACCATTGTTGCTGATGAAGAAACCAATTCACTGCTGGTGCGCACCACGGCCAGAGATTATAAACAGTTATTAGAAACCATCAGAACTCTGGATGTGGTACCTCTGCAGGTATTGATCAATGTAGTGATTGCTCAGGTAACCCTCAGTGATTCACAATCCTTTGGTATTGACTGGTCTTATTTAGGCAGTTCCGGTACGGTATTGCAGACCAATTTTGGTCAACAGTCGGGGGTATCAAAAGGGGAACCTTTGGGATTGATTGTTAATCGTTTAACCAGTGACTGGCGGGTGACTATTAATGCTCTGGCCAAGGATAGTAATGTTAATATTTTGTCCAGACCCTCCTTACTCATCACCAATAACCAGGAAGGTGTGATTAATGTCGGTAAAGAAGTGCCGGTAGAAACCTCAAACACCACCAATACCAATTCAACCGGCACTGATGGCGGCACCAATGTCACCCAGCAGATTGCCTATCGAAAAACCGGTATCGAATTAACTGTGACGCCGCATATTAATGAGGACGGTATTGTGGATATGGATATTAGTCAGGGGCTGTCTGCTATTGAAGGGCAAACCACTGGTGCTGATGTCGGTTTAAACCCTACATTCACCAATCAGGAAATTACCACCTCTGTAGTAGTGAAAAATGGCGAAACGATTATTTTAGGCGGCTTGATTGAATCCGTTGAAGCGGAAGGTGAATCGGGCATACCTATTTTAAAAGATGTGCCGCTAATGGGGAATTTATTTAAATCTCAGGGGTCTCAGATAGAACGCCGTGAATTGATTTTGATTATTTCCACCACTGTTTTAAATGCGGAGGGTGATTATGATGCCTTTAATAATGCCTTTAAAGCACGTTATCATGCGGCAGCCTATTATCTGGACAAACAATTAGCAGATAAGCAGCCTAATTAGTCTATTTTCCTTATCTCTCTACTCCCTCTCCCTTGCCGGGAACACAGGATAAATAGCTGACGCTGGGGTGAGGGTAGAACGTTGAAAAATGTAAACAACAGGGGGCAGAGCTTAGGCTCTGACCCCTATTCATCATTCTAAAGCGAGAAGAAATAAAAAATATGAGAAACATTATGAGCAATAAAAAATCAAGTGGCTTTACCCTTATCGAGCTATTAATCGTTATGGCTATTTTAGCCTTATTAGCCGGCTTAATTGGCCCAACCTTATGGAATAAACTCGGTGGCGCCAAGCGCGACATCGTGGCCACACAAATTAAAAATATTGAGTCCGCATTAGACTCTTATCGTCTGGATATGGGCAAATTCCCTAAAGATCTGCAGGCGTTGGTAGAAAATACCAGCGGCAAATCAGCCTGGGATGGCCCGTATATTAAGAAAATACCCAAAGATCCCTGGGAAAACAACTATCAATACACCGCCCCTGGCAAGCATAATAAAGACTTTGATCTCTATTCTTTAGCCTCAGATGGCCAGGAAGGTGGCGAAGAAGATGGTAAAGATATTACCAACTGGGAATAAAAACCGGGGACACCAGTCTTTTATCAGCAAAGGCTTCACCCTGATGGAGCTGATGATTGTTATGGCCATTATCGCTATTGCCAGTGCCGTTGTCATCCCGCGTATCGGCAGCACTGATCATAAACTCTATCTGGCGCAATTAAGCACTTTAAATGCCAGCTTAAATTACAATCGTCGAAATGCCATTATTATGAATCGCCCCTATGAGATGAGCCTGTTTCCTTATAGCGAAAAAACAGCAAAGTTCAAAAAAGGTGACTGGCATAGTCAGGGTGCTGATATTGCCTGGCATGTGGGCAATAAAAAAATTGAACATAAAGTCTTTAGTATAAAATACTTCCCCCAGGGTGGTGCGACTGGCGGCACAATTAAACTGCAGCAGGGGCGTTTTATTGCGCTGTTAACTATTGATAGTCTGACCGGCAAAGTCGCCATTAAAGAATCAGCAGATGAACATATTGATTAAGCAAAATCAGGGTTTTACTCTATTGGAAGTGATGGTGGCTATCACTCTGACCGCGTTAGTGCTGGGCAATCTATTTGCTTTGCAGAGTCAAAGTAAAAAATTGAGCTTTAAAGCCCAGACAAAACTGGCTAAAATCATTAATTATCGTGCCTATCTTAATGCCGGCTGGATCAGTGATCAGGCTACTGATCATTATATGGATGAATTTGAATCGCTGGGCCTGGCCATAGACAATCAAAAAAAACTGATAAAACCAGCCAATAAAATATCACCGGACAAATTTTATCTGGAATCCTATACTCTGGTGAATAAAAATAATGAGATTATTTTTACCGGGACGCGTATGAAATCTTCGATGATCAACAATAAATAAGGATGAGTTAAACATGTCCTTGCGCGCTCATCAGGGCTTTACATTACTTGAGTTATTAATTGCGGTCAGTCTGAGCGCGATATTAATGACGGTGCTGATTGTCGGCTTAAACCAGATCACCCGTGACTGGGAAAAAAGTAATGTGCGTCTGGAGCAAAAGCTTGATGAATCGTTATTATTGTTACAAATAGAAAATGCCCTGTTAGGTAGCTATCCCTATTTTTTTAAAGAAAATAATCTGGCCAGGGCGCAGTTGTTTTTTAGCGGCAGTGAACATGAGTTGAGCTGGGTTTCAACTGTTTCACCGGATCGTTCAGCAGGTCTGGTACTCTGGCACCTTCAACAGGCAGAACAGGGTGGGCTGAAATTAATTGTACAGCCGGCCTATCCCGGTGATCTGCAGCAACAAATAGAACAGACACGTACTCAGCAAGGAAAATCCAGCATTTATTTTGCGGACTATAAAATTGCTTTCTCTTATCTGCATGAAGGCAATAAAAAAATAAAACAATGGTCAAAAACATGGATGGCCAAAGAGAAAAACAAGTTACCTTTGGGGGTTCGTATCGTCCTGCAGCATCGGGATGACAAGGAGGCTGACAACATGCATAGCCATTATGAAATCTTTGCTTTTATTCGTGCAAAAACAAAAGGCTACACTCCTTCCTTTGGTGGTGGGAGTAGTCAACGTACAGGACTACTGCGCTAAAATGCTGACTAAAAACCATACTAAAGGCTCGGTACTTATTATCGTTTTGTGGATGATAATGCTGGGTCTTATTCTGGTGACTGCTATTGCGGCCAATGTTCGCTTAACGGCTCAAACCGTTATTAACCAACAGGATGGTCTGCAACGCTGGAATCAGGTGCTGGAATCAATTGATAAGGCCTATCTGGAAATTCTGATTGCCCGCTTAAATAAAACCAGGGTAAAAAAAATAGCCGCCTATAAAGAGCAGGATAATGATAATCTTTTTGATGGCCGGGCCTTGCAGTTATTGTATAAAACCCCGCAGGATATGACGGTCAGAATTTATAATCTGTCGGGCAAGATTAATATAGCCCGACTGACGGAAGTAAAACTCAAACAATTATTAGAACAACGCCTGGGAGAACATGATAAAAGGCTCCCTGAACTCATTGATGCCTGGTTTGACTGGACCGATAACAATGACTTAAAACGTCTCAATGGTGCTGAAAAAGACTATTATGAGAAGCAGAAGACTGGTTATCTACCGAGAAATAGCAGTTTTGCCTCAGTGGATGAAATTCGATTGATTAAGGGCTATGAAGCAATTTTTGATGGGCTTGATCTGCAGCAGGTCTTTACTCTTAATGGTTATAGCAGTGGTGTCATTAATCCCAATTATGCCACTAAAGAAGTGTTATTACTGATCCCCGGAGTCAACAATACAATTGCTGATGAAATTATCAAAGCCCGGGAGCTGCATGCTTTTAGTAATATCAATGAATTTGAAATTTTATTGCCAGTTTCAACGATAGAGAAAACAAAAAAATGGTTTAATCTGCGTGAGTCCAATTTTTATACCATTGCCGTCTATCCTACTCAGTTTGAAAGTAAGGAGCGGGGTAAACAAAGCATAACGGCCTATATTGAAGAAGTGCAGGTACTTAATAATCAGTCCTTACCTGTTGTATTACGGGTGTTGCCTAATGCTGAAATTGTGATTGATAAGAAATAGCAGGCAGAGTATGGACTCTGATGGTTATTTCTTTTAGACTTTGACTCCTGTTAACCATAAGTGCTAGCCCCCATCCCAGCCTTCCCCCGGAGGGGGAAGGAGTAGAGAAGGGGAAGGAGTTGAGGAGGGTTAAGAGAAAAGTGGAATGAATGGTTGTTTTTTATTCCCTCTCCCTCCGGGAGAGGGCTAGGGTGAGGGTTCTTTTGATTTTAAACTATTTTAAATACACATTTTTAAGTCTCTACCTGCCGGTAAAATCACTATTACAGCATCGGGAGCTTTTTCTCTCCCTTTATAAACGTGAATTTGTCACTAAAACCCGGGGCAGCAGCCTGGGGGTATTCTGGTTGATTGGCCAGCAGGCGTTGCAAGTAGTCGCTTTGTGGTTTTTAATTGATGTGATCCTGCAAGTTCGTTTCCCGGGTGAAACGCCTTTTCTTAATTATTTTCTAGCAGGCATGATCCCCTGGCTGATGATCAATGAAATCCTGTCCCGGGCCACAGGGCTCTATCAGGAATACGGTGCTTTATTCAAACGCACGATTTTCCCTCTGGAACTATTGCCTTTGGTCAGTATTGCTTTTTCACTGAGCACCTTTCTCGTCGTTTATCTGCTGGTCATACTACTATTAAATGGCTGGCTGTCGATGC
>Ga0256844_10000446_pt1 | contig 15851 bp, 30 predicted proteins | sample MusselsmetaG_FD_189100 | JGI IMG/M metagenome (GOLD analysis project Ga0256844, IMG submission 189100) | Mussel associated microbial communities from hydrothermal vent at the East Pacific Rise, Pacific Ocean - Mussels | ecosystem: Host-associated > Mollusca > Shell > Unclassified ... | reverse complement strand
ATAGAAGTGATCCTGAGATACGAGACTTTGCTAATTGGTATGCTGCCTTACCAATTACTCATAAAATATATGTGGCAGGAAATCATGATAGTGCTGTAGAGCATTTATTATGGCACAAAAAGTTATTTGACAAATTGGGTATTGATTATTTATTTAATGATACTATTGATATATTTGGACTACAGATATGGGGCTCGCCCTTTACGCCGAGGTATGGCAACTGGAGTTTCATGAAAGATAGAAGCAAAATCAGTAGAGTTTGGGACAGTGTTCCTGATGATACAGACATTATAGTGACTCATGGTCCTCCGAAAGGCGTGCTTGATGTTACTGTAGAAAGAGATGGTAGCCTTACATCTTGTGGAGATAGTGCATTAGGTAAAAGAATTTTAAAAATAAAGCCTAAGCTAGTATGCTTTGGTCACATTCATGATGTTGATCATATACGCAATGCTGGTAGCTATAAAATGGCAGGCTTTGATATAACTTATAGTAACGGGGCTTGTATGACCGACGGACAGTTCAAGTATGGTCCCTCCAGCAATGGAAACCTTTTTGAAATAGATTTGGTTAGTAAGCAAGTTACTATATTATAAAAGCGCGCAAGACTTGAAGCTTGTATAGGAGATGTCATGAACCTCCACGCCAGGCCGCGCTCCCTGGATTTAAAATCACGTACTAATGGAGTAGCTCTTTATTGTAGCCGTATCATTAGTACGTACTTGGCTTGGTAGCTCAGCGGTAGAGCAATTGGCTGTTAACCAATCGGTCGTGGGTTCAATCCCCACCCAAGCCTCAAAATTAATATTATGAGCAGAACTATTAGAACTAATAAATTAGGTAAGAAATTCAATGAAGGCAAGCATCTACAAAAAGGACGCTATAAATGTCAATGTTGGGTTTGTACTGGAGGTAAGAATAGAGACGAAGAAGATGAAAAAGCCTTTAAGAAAATTAAATATAAAATATTACAAAGAAATTAATAATAGATAGTAGTATGTATAAAATTAAAAGAAAAGTATTTTTAGATTATTTAAGTGAAGTTATTATAGATATTGAAAGTTATTCAATAATAATAGAAGCAAAAGAAAAAGGTTTAGTAATAAGCCCTTCTATATGTCTTAAAGCTATTCAAAAATATAATCATAATATTCCTACAAATCTTATAGACAGATATAATGGAAATAAAAGTAATGTAAATTCTAATGAGTGTAAACTTATATAAAGAAATTAACAATTGGTGCTTTAACTCAGATGGTAGAGTGACAGACTGAAAATCTGTTGGTCCTGGGTTCGATCCCCAGAAGTACCACAACGATAGGTGGCAGGTAGAAAAGATACTTCGTCAAATTGCAAACTTGAATTTAAAACATTCTTTTCTCGATTATTCCCCTATTTTTAATAAGATATAAGTGACGTCTATACATTTATGTAGAAAACATCTGGATGACAACTGGCGGCCAGAATATCTTACAATGCGAAAGTAGCTCAGTTGGTAGAGCTTTAGACTTCCAATCTAACGGTCGCGGGTTCGAGCCCCGTCTTTCGCTCAAAGCAGTGTAGTAGTAATATTCATAAAGAACGCTTGCATCCCTTAGTGGTGTAATGTAATCTAGGTATGAAATCCTAGCACTGCAACAGTAAAACTCCAAATGGCGGTAGACAAGTATTTCATCGCGTTTGTTTCATACACAAAAGGTCGTGGGTTCGAGTCCCACCATCCTCGAGAGGGGATGTAGCTCAGTTGGTAGAGTAGTATATTTATATACTTACTAGATAATCCTTTGGAGTTTTTAAATTATAGCTTAAAAAGTTGTTTATACCAAAACAGAAGTTTAAGTATGCAAAAATTGATATTAATAGGTTTTTTCCTGGTTTTTACTATCAACGTATATTAAAAAGGTAGGGCTAAGATAGTGGTATTTTCTTAGGTCTAGTTTCGTTATTATATGGGAACAATCAGGGTTACGGAAGGGTGGCCGAGTCTGGCTTATGGCGTTGCTCTTGAAAAGCAGAGGGTGTTAAAGCCCCGTGGGTTCGAATCCCACTCCTTCCTCAAAAATTATTTATAGATGGCGGCAGCAAAGATTACTTCGAACTTTTAATTCGAGAGGTCACGGGTTCGAGTCCCGTTGCGTGTATCTTGATGAAAAGCGTATAGCTCAGTTGGTTAGAGCGCTTACTTATCTTTTCTAAATATTCCTCTATATTTAATTTAAATTTAGTATTATTAACAAGAGTATCTGTGGTAAATGGGAGCCATTGGTACTTTAAAAAACATTCCCATAATAAAAATTTTATTGATATGAAAAAATTATTAACGGGTTGGCTTATGCTAGCTCTAATTATGATTAGCTTTACATCTTGCGACGATACAGTCGATGTACCTGATGTAAATATGGTTGATGTTACATTGGATTTTAACCAATTACTTAACAAAGCCGATGTTACTAAAGTAGCTAATAAGAGCTATACTAGTAAAGATGCCACTCAAATTCCTTATCCAGAGTGTACAGATGAATCTCCTACTTATATTGAAGTTACCATAGACGGTACGATGTATACTGTAGAATTTACATCTTTAGGAAGTCAGACTGAAGTAATTCAGTTAGATGCTTCTGCAAATAACATTATAACATTACTAGAGGTATTTGGAGATACGACAGCTCCTATATACTCTATGCCTGAGGCAGGCTCTAAAGAAGCTATCGATGGTGGGCTGACAAGTGTCCCTTACGATATGAATTTAGGAGGTTTCACTAAAACTAAAGTTAGTGTAGATGTAGTATGTTGGCATGAATATAGCCATCAAGCATTGGCATGGCAATGGTATGAAATCAATTATCATCAAATTAAAACATTATGTTTCTTCGGTGACGTTTGTACTAAGTTTTACGCCGATTTTGGCGCTACTGAGTATGATTTAGTTGCTGCTATTAGAGTAGACATTTATAATGGTAATACATTATATGTAAGTGAAACTAATCAAGTAAGTAGCTCTTTTGTAGGTTTAGAAGGGAGTCCTTTATGTGTTGAATATTTAGATGATGAACTGATTGATGAGGATTTTACATTTAGCCTTACTTTATTAACTCCAACAGGTGAGGTTTTATTAGAAGATCATACTCCATTTGATGATGGTGTATATTCTACTGATGACGGCACTGGTGGATTTGGTGGAGCAGACGGTATCTGGAACTTTAACGTAGGTGAATGTGGTAACACAGCTAATGAAGCTAATTATCCAGCTTACTTACCTCTTCCTGATGAAGTAACATTCAAATTGAAAGACGCTAATGGCGACAAATATGGTAAATACAGAATGGAATTTGGATCATTAAATGGTTCTGTTGCAAGTCCTGTAATGAGCTTTGGCGCATTATATCATGGTTGGTGTGTAGATAAATCTACAACTATTAATTGGAATGTGTCATATGAAGCTAAAGTTTACTCTTTACTAGATGTAGCTAATTTACCTAGCACTACTAGAATTAATAAGATTAAAGCAAAAGCAGGTGTGTTACATTGGATTATAAATCATATTGATGAGATTGTAGCCGCAGGTTATGATAAGCACGATATTCAAAATCTAATTTGGCATGTTGTAAATGGTTTTTCAGTAAATGCGTCTTTAACGACATATGCAGCTGGTATACCAAACTATAATCCAAAAGTTGGAGATTATGCTTTAGTTGTTTTCGATCCTATTAATAGTTCAGGAAACCCAGTACAAGCGTTCGGTGTAAGAATCGATCCATAAATTAAATAAAGAAGAATAAATATAGTAAAAGGTGTTACATTGATTTATAACACCTTTTTTATGCCTCCGTAGCTTAGTCTGGCTTAAAGCAGCGCCCTTTTAAGGCGAAGATCGTGAGTTCGAATCTCACTGGGGGTACTAAACAAATAGAAATGAAGAATTTAACAATAACGCTTATTCTATTTATCTCCTTTAGTACTTTTTCTCAAAACCTATATGTACCTGATTGTGGTATGATAGTTAGAGAAGATATTGTAGTGGATAGTCTTATATTTGAATGCAAGACAACAGTTTTGTTGCAGGATAATATAATTTTACGTATAAAAGAACGTCTGGTTGGTGGTAACTATATACATTTTAAATATGGTGACAAAGGTAGAGATACTACAAAGCTTAAATCAGAAATGACTGCACTTGCTCATATAGATGAAGATACTGGAGAAATTCACTATTCATATAGAGATGTGACATCTGTTAATCCTAAAATTATATTTGATAAATGTATGCCTGAACGTTTTGTCTATGGAGCATATATAGATTTTGATTTAAATACTCCTATATGTGGTGAAAATGCATTAGGTATAAAAGATTACTATGAAGACAAAGACTTAAAAAATTATAAATGTATAGTATATGGTCTACTGGGCCAAGAACTATATAAAGGGAAGTTTAAAGACATTCCTATTGTGTATGACAGAATCTTATTCATTAAGGTTTTTATTGACAATAAAGGTATATATTATATCAAGAAAATGATTATTAATTAATAGCACAGAGACTGAAGATACAAGTTATTCGTATTGAAAGGCACTAGAAGGCAGCGTAGTTGATCAACGTTTGCATGTGTAACTAGAACTCAGTTTAAGATCCTGCTCTGCAATGCATTGTAATCAGGTGAGGTGGAACAAACCCTCTCTAAAAGCTAGAATAAAGAATGTGTTATTATCATAAAGAAGGCTAGTGAAGCTGTTAGGTACGACTCGATCTTAAGTGGTCATGGAACAAGGAATTTACAGTTTGTCGTATAAACCAGAATTCCTGAAAGTCACAAAACCTTCTTTACATTGGAACGTAGCTCAGCGGTAGAGCATTGCACTGATACTGCAACGGTCGGAGGTTCAAATCCTCTCGTTCCAACAACGCCTCCATAGCTCAGCGATTCAGAGCAATTCCTTTACACGGAATAGGCCGTAGGTTTGAATCCTACTGGAGGCTCAAAATAATAAATTATGGACAAAGAAAGTTTAAAAATGTTGGAAGAAAAGGCTTTTCCAAAAGAGTATAGTAGAAATAACTACCCATTTGACATTCAACATTGCCCTGGTTATGAAGGATACATTCCTGAGAATTTAGATCATGAAGTTTGTGGATGGTGTGGAAGTATAGATTATTATCATTAAAATATAAGCGACTCGGGTTACAGGATAGCAGCGACCCGCTCCTTAAGTGGAAAAAACTATAGCTGACAAGAGAAGGGGTTCGCGGCCTTCGATATGTACAGGTTCAAGGTAAGCAGCACCCGTTTAAAACTTTAGCTGACACAAGGGGTATCGAAGTACATGCCCCCTTATTTGCGCCCATAGCTCAACTGCACAGAGCACTGTTTTTCTAAATCAGCGGTTGAAGGTTGGAGTCCTTCTGGGCGTACTACTTTAATATTAAACTAAAACAAAATAAAATGGAAAGAAGAATACTAAATGGCTTTAGCATATATGGCCTTACATTGGTAATACCAATAACAATGACAATGATAAATATATTATTTGTCGGTATTTTAGGCCTTGAAACAAAAGAAGGATTTTTTATGAATTTTAAGATAATATGGATTGATTACTATTTTACTGGTAGTTTTTTAGGCTTTGTAGCTTGGAGATGGCATCTTATGCTATTAGTTATATCAATAATGATAGGAATGTTAGATGATATATAGGCTATGGGAAGAATAAAAACAATAGATGACTATAGAATTATAGAGCATCAACATAAGGACCATACTGGTAAACTTATAAATACAAAATACAGTGTAGAATGGAGAACTTTCTTTTTTGGTATATTTGTTGGATGGGTTACTGATTATTGTTATGATGGACATGATAATTTAATTACTGATTATAAATCTAGTGAATCAGCAGCTAATTATAGAATTAAAGAGCTATGTAATGATTATAATGCTAGATTTAATACTTGGGAAGAAAAAGTAGTTATAAATAAAACAAAATAAAATGAGAAATTTTAAATTAGGAGACTTTGATGGTGCTGGACAGTACCTTCTTAGAATGTGTCCAGAAGAAATTATTGCTAACAAGCAAGGAAAGAAATTCGCAGGTTATACTGATGCTGGATATCTTACAACCATCGTATATAAAGTAGGCTACGTACATAGAATAGAAGATTTTGGCCAATGTAGAACACTTACATCCATGGCTGATGGGTGGACCCAGATGAATCACTTTATAAAAGAAGAGGATGGAAATCTTCGTAGAGTATTTTGGGCATCTCCTAAAGGTGCGCCTGCTAAAGCTGGTAGACAGATATTTGTTGATCACCTTAATAATGATAAAGGATCAGAATATAGATTTGCAACACAAGAAGAGGTTGTGAGAGTAGTAATGAGTCAAAATTGGAGATGGAAATGAGAACAGCAGCAATAATACATTTTATATCTGGAGAAAAATTTGAAACATCAGAAACTTTTGAGGAAATTAATAGTGCTTTAGATGAATTAGATTATACTATAGAAGTAACCTCACCAGATAGATATAGAAAAGTAGTATTTATAAGTACAATAACTTATATCGAAGAAATAAATAAGTAGAGTAAAACAGAGCCCAGGGTGGTAGAATCTCGGAGCAGAGACAGGTACGGTGCACGGTTAGTAATGCTATTATGCCGTGTGAAGCGTTCAGCCGTCGTTGGTTGGAGACCCAGATCCCATAAACGCCACCACTCTATTTCTTTAAAACTAAAAATATGGAAGAATTCAAAATATTACTATACAGAATAGCGTGTTATCCTGTGAAACTTAATAAGTTTTTTAATTCAGGAACACCTTACTGTTATGATTCAACTGCATATGGTAACCTCAGATGGTATTTTAACACTGGTGGGAAACCTAAGGCAGGAGCCAAATTTGTAGGACTATGGAGATCATTAGTACTTACATATAAACAAGCCTTTATTTATAGGCAGTTTGAATAGATTAAATCGCCCCTTAGCTCAGCTGGTTGGAAGCACCGCACTCATAATGCGAAGGTCGTGAGTTCGAGTCTCACAGGGGCAACTAAAATTATTAACAATTTAAATTTAAAATTATGTATACTACATTAATAAAACACGTACCACCAGTACCGCAAGACCCAGAAATGGTGCCTTTACCTCTTTGGGGAGATGCATTATTAATAGTAATAGGGGCCGCACTTGGTATTTATCTTTATTATAAAAGATTATCATGGCAACAAAAGTAACTTGTAAAGTATGTAAAGGCTCAGGATATATGGAAGTATTGACTAGCCCTCACGATGATGAGACAGAGACAGTTAAATGCACTTACTGTAATGGTAGAGGTTCTATTCATCAAATGACTGATGAAGAAGAAAGAGATTATCATGCAGATTACTGGTAATAATCAATACTCAAATAAGGCGCTATGGCCGAGTGGCTAGGCGTGGCTCTGCAAAAGCCCTTACATAGGTTCGAATCCTATTAGCGCCTCAACAAGCTTTCCAGAAATGGGAGGCTTTTTTAATGCTTAAAATTTAGATAATGGAAAAACTTAAAAAAAGAATTAAAGATAGCCTCAAAAGATTATTATATCGTATTGTAGAAGAAATTAATAATGCCTATAGAATATATTTAATGGGTAAGGGAGAATAACTATTAATAACTGTAGTGCGATTACTATTGTTACGTGCTGTACTAAAATTATGATAACAAGTAAAACTTAGATTATGACAGAATTAAATGAGGGTGATATTAAACACCTTGAATGGTTACATGATAGAATGGTTCATGTATATAAGGAAAATAGAAACGTAGATTTTTTACATAAATTTAGATCTATAATAAAAGATTTAAAAGGAGAAAGAAAGTCATATACTATTAAAAGTATACTTGATAAAAAAGGTAGAATAATAGATGCTAGGACTGTGGAAGAATTTAATAAAAGAATAAGTAAAGATGTCAAATATAGAAAGAATAGAAAGTTTTGATCTGGATCTTAAAACATTAGAGCATGTACATTTTATGTTTGAACTACATAGTGATTGTAGTACTAACAATAATGGGTTTAGACGATTAAAGGAATTAATTAAAGAAACAAGAGAAAAGCAAAATGGAAAATAAAGAAATAGAAAAGAAACAAATGACTCCAAAAGAAACCCTACTTAAAATGGGTGAATGGCTACTAACCATCATTTTTGTAGGATTTTTAATATCTTATCCTGTTATGTGGTTATGGAACGGAGTATTATCGCCTATAGGGGATATTCCTAATATTACAGTACTACAGGCCTGGGGTATATCTATATTATCAAGATTAATATTTACATCCCAAGGACCGTCATGATACAGATCAAAGACAATTGCTATAAAGGAACAAGAATTCTTTTAGGTAATGAAAAAAGAGATATGATAAATCATATGTCTAGCTGGTTAATAGATTTAGGATATCAAGAAATTAGCTTTCCAATTATCCAACAAGCATCTGTGTTTGATAATAAAGTTGGAGATGAGAACACCAAAATGATGTATAACTTTACTGACCAGGGTAAAAGGGCCCTGTGTCTTGCTCCAGAATATACAGCGCCGATACAGCTTCTTAATAAACGCTTTAAATATGAAAAAGATGTTAAATTATTTTATATTCAAGAATGTTTTAGAGGAGAGAGACCACAAGCAGGAAGATTTAGACAATTTACACAACTTGGAGTAGAGGTTCTTAATCCAAAAGAAATTACATTAGATAAATTAACTCGCGTAGCTTGGGGATTACTTGAAATGTATGGTGGATATAAAGGATTTGAAATCAATAGAGATGTGACAAGAGGACTTGACTATTATAAAGATGGTAAAGGATTTGAAATTACACTTCCTGAACTTGGTAATGCTAAGCAAATTTGTGGTGGTGGAGAGTATGAAGGAGGTATTGGATTTGCAATAGGTATAGACAGACTAATAAAAATAGAGTAAAGTATGAAAGATGCTAAAACAGAGGCTCATAAACTTATAGATCAGTTTGAAGAGATAGAATATCCAGATGGATACCAGGGAATGACTGAATACGAAGCGATACACTGTGCTTTAATCACAGTAAAAAGAATCATAAAAACTCTTCCTATTTATATAATAGATGAAGAGATTGGTATGGGTAAAATAGACAATCCTATGGTGGATTTTTGGAAAAATGTTAAAAAAGAACTTAAAAATGAACTATAAAATACAAAAATGGATCAATAATGCAACATTTGGGCTTACAGAGATGGGGCCAGGTTTTGATATTAAAGATATATGGTATAATTTAAAATATGGTATGCATAATCTTTATAAATTTTTTTGGGTTATTTGGAGATGGAGAGGCTGGGATTTTGTTTATAATCTTGAATTATTAGCAAGAGGGCTTGAAGTCTATCTTGAAAAACCTAATTATGAGATTGATGAGGATAAATTACCTAAAGAAGATAAAATTAGAGAAGTAATCACACTTATCGAGAATAGAAAAGAAAGTGATTACATTACTATGGCTGAAGAAGCGTTAGAAATGGAAGTATCCGATGTTAATTTTAAATTTGCTGAAGTAAAACTTGATGATAGAGATGGTACATATTTTGAAATGATTGATTCTAGAAATCAAGCACAAAAGGATAATGATAAAGTTATTTATGATATGGCTGAAACCATTGAACAAAAAGAATGGAAGAAATTATTTGAATTATTAGATAAAAATGGACAAGGATGGTGGAATTAAAGCATAATAAACTTACATATTATATCGAGAAAGATACAGAAATAGATCAATTTGGAAATGAAGGTGATACCATATATTATTTAAAAAGATATAAAGTATTATGGGGGTATACTTTACCTTTTCTTAAATATGTTAAAAGTGGTTCTTCTAATTATGGAGATACTATCTATACTAAGAAGCCATTTGCATCTGAAGAAGAGACTATTGAGTTTTTTCATGATTATATATGTAAAATAACAGGTAAACCACATAGAAAATTAGAAATTATTAAAACTTTAAAATGTTAATATGAAAAATAGAAGTATGTTAAAAAAAATATTGGGAATATTATCAATGGGATGGGCATTACTATTAGTAAGCCTTGTATTATTTATATTTTTTCCAGAGATAGTTAGGCCAGCAGCAATATTTACAATAGGAATAGGGATGCTTTTCTCTGTTATAGGTTTTATTGGAAGTATGGTTATAAATAATGATGATTTATTTTGGGAATCTCTTGATAGGCTTGATAAAGAATATGAAGAAATGATGTGGAAAGCAAAAAGAGCTGTAGCATATAAAAATGTCTATAAAAATCTTATCATAGAAAAATATGGGGAAGATGAGAAAAAATTAAAAGGTATGGCTGATATCGAAATGGATAAATTATAATAAACAACGTGAGTATACAAACTAAGTAAAATTGAATTACAGGGGTAATATTAATTTGAGGGAAAATACAGGTATTCTGGGTTGAGGGACCAAATAAGGAGTGCCTGGTATACTCACAATGTTTTTAAAATAAAAAATAATGAACGAAAGAATGAACAAATATCCAGACGGCTCTACTTATGCTAAAGTACGTCCAGATGATAATAAACAAATAACATGGAGACTTGATAGCTATGAAGATTTATGGCATCTTAACCAATATGTTGAAGCATATAATCATGCATTTGGCTTTGAGCCAGATATCTTAATACCTAATCTTATTGATGCACAAGCCGATAGGAGATTTAATAATTTAGAGAGTAGTGGGCTTAAACTTGTATGCAATTTCTTAAACAGTATGGATGCTAAATTTACTATATTTCATCCACATAATGCTGAAGTTGTTGAAGCTCTAATAGACGGTGTTACTATTCTAGATAATACTGATTTCATAATGGATGTAGTTTATAATAATCTATTCCCTGGCCCAGGATTTATTGATACTAGAGTATATGATGAATTGATTCTTATGAGCTCTGATGCTGGAGGATTTAAACCTCTAATGAAGCTTTGTGACAATATTAATTGGGAAGGTGAAGTATATTCTGCATCAAAGAGTAGAGATAGAAAAACACATAAATTAACACAGATTATTGATAGACAAGACTTTGGTGGTAAGGATATCCTTATTATTGATGATCTTTCTATTTATGGTGGAACATTTAAAGGTCTTTCTACATTATTACAAGATAGGAATGTTGGTAAATTATATCTTGCAGTAAGTCATATGACTATGCAAAATTTAGGGGATGACCCAGTTACTAATTATTTTGATCAAGTATTTACTTCTAATAGTAAATTTGATAATTATTTTATGAAAAGCGAAAGAGGAGAAGCATATCAACCAGCTAATTTAGTAATATTATGAGACAAAAAATTATAAAAAAATTATATGATCTTTACCTAGAACATGGTAGTATCATTTTAGGAGTGGATTTTGACAATACTGTTTTTCCACTTGACCCTATGTTCATAGAAGAATGTTATGAGACTGTAGAACTTGTAAAAAGAGCAGTACCATACTCTAAAATATGCTTATGGACTGTATCAGATAAATGGTCTCTTATATATAAAGTAGCTTTAATGGAAGCTATGGGTATAAAAGCTGACTATGTTAACGAATCACCTGTAATACTTGGAGATGGGCCTAAGCCTTTTTTCAATCTGTTGTTGGACGACAACGCTGGACTTACAGAAGCTAAGTCTATTTTAGAAGGATTTTTACAATTAATTAAAAATACAGAATAATGAAATATTTTGGAAAAGCAACTAAAAAGCCAGTCGAGATAGATTGGTTTTTTTGGGGAGGAGATGCTGCAGCTTTAATGGGCTGGGTAACTTCATTTGGAGAGAGTTTTATGGGTAATTTTTCATACCTTAATAAAAAGCTAAAAGTATTAACACTTGAAGGGTCGTCTTATGATGTACCTGAGGGATATATAATAATAAGAGGAGTTGAAGGTGAATACTATCCGTGTGAACCAAATATCTTTGATAAAACGTACGATTATGATAAATAAAATGAACCCTTTTATGCTTACTGATGGATACAAAACCTCGCATGAGCCTATGTACCCAGAAGGATTAGAATATGTTTACAGTAATTTCACACCAAGACATGGTGGACACAGTAATGTGAAAGGAAGCACTGGAATTGTTTCATTTGGACAACAAATGGTAATGAGACAGATTGATGACATATTTAACGAATACTTCTTTTTAATGGATAGAGAGGAAGTACTTGATGAGATTAAGAGAGAATACTCTTTATATCTTGGATTTGATTATGATGTGGATCACATTGCTGCTCTTTGGGATATTGGATTTTTGCCTATCAAGGTGAAAGCTTTACCTGAAGGATCAACTGTACCTTACGGAGTGCCTGTGCTTACTATTGTGAACACTGACCCTACTATGGGATGGATTACTAATTTCTTAGAGACATTGATATCTAATTTACTTTGGATGCCAATGACTTCTGCTACAACTGCACGCGCATACAAGCAGATCTTAACTAAAGCATGTTTGAAGACTGATAAAGATGCGATTGAATTCGTTGACTTTCAAGGACATAACTTTGGTATGAGAGGTATGGCTGGTATCGATGCTACTATTTATAGTGGTATGGGCCATTCAACTTCTTTTAAAGGAGATGATAGTTTACCTACTGTTGCCGCTGCTCGTGATTATTATGATGCTAGAGGTTTTGTTGTAGGATCTGTGCCAGCGTCTGAACATTCAGTGATGAGTGCAGGAGGTGCTGACAAAGGTGAGGAAGTTGCTACATTTAGAAGACTTATGGCTGCATTTCCTACAGGAGTGTTGTCTATTGTGTCTGATACTTGGAATTTGTGGGATGTGTTGACAAAACACTTACCTATATTGAAGGATGAGATTATGAAGCGTGATGGTAAGATTGTGATTAGACCTGATTCAGGGGATCCAGTTGATATCATTTGTGGTACTTACATCTATGGAGATAGAAAACATGCTGAAAGAGTTTATGCTAAAAATCTAGATAAAGCTGCTAATTTTACATCAGAACAAAAAGGAGTAATTGAACTTCTTTGGGACTTATTTGGTGGTACTATTAATACTCAGGGATATAAGGTGCTTGATCCACATATTGGAGCTATTTATGGAGACAGTATTACGTTGGAGAGAGCTCAGAATATTGTTGACAGGCTTGAAGCTAAAGGCTTTGCATCTACTAACGTTGTGTTGGGGATTGGAAGTTTTACTTACCAGTATGTGACCAGAGATACTCATGGATTTGCTATGAAAGCTACCCAAGTGGTGGTTAATGGTGTGCCAAGAGATATCTTTAAGGATCCTATTACTGATGATGGTACTAAGAAGTCTGCTAAAGGACTGCTTAGAGTTTACTTTAATCGTGAAGAGGGTCATTATGGCCTGCTTGATCAAGTAACTAGAGCCGAAGAGAGTGGTGGAGAATTAAGAGATATTTATATAAATGGATCTTTTGAACATTCTGTTACTTTTGAGGAGGTTAGAGACCGCATAAACGCTGGACTATGGTCATAGAAGGAAGATATATAGTAATAGGTATCTTAGTATTAACTTGGATAACTTTTACTTATAACTCGTATAAAAGAGTAATAGGATGTGATAGAGAAGAAAGCGCTTTAGCTATAATGTGGTTAGTATTTAACCTAGTAGTGGTAGTTGCTTTTGCTATATTTGGTGTAATCGCATTCTTATTTCATCTTTGGACACAAACATATACTATACCATGAAAATAATGAGCTTTGATTTTGACTCTACATTGAGTCGACAAGATGTTCAAGACTATGCTGTAAGTATAATGAAGAAGGGTATCAATGTTTGGATAGTAACATCGCGATTTGATGAGATACACAAACATCGTTACCCACCTAATTCTAATAATGAGGATCTCTATGCTGTCGTTGACAAATTAGGGATTCCTCGTTGTAAGATTAGATTCACATGTATGGAACCAAAACATCTTTATCTATATGAGTCTGGTATACTAGTGCATCTAGATGATGATTATATAGAAATTAATGGAATTAATAAGTTCACTAATACAGTAGGAATTTCTGTTGTAGGAGGGAACGGGTGGAAACATAAATGTAATAAAATTTTAGGATTATGAAACAGATAATAACAAAAGAAGACTTGCCTAATATTATAGGTAAATTTATAGTTCAACTTAATGATTATCAAACTTCTCCTGATATGACTGAAAGCTTTATAAAAAATAGCGGTTTTTGGTTGGAAAAGAGGATAAGTTTTATAGGTACTTTATATGGTGCAAGTGGAAGTCCTTATGTAAGTACTAAGAAAGGAGCTTTAATTATTATAAATGGTATGTACTATACTCATGGAGTACATAGTGAGGAAGAATTTGTGGAATACTTTAATAACTATTTAAAGGGGCATGAAGGGGAGAGATACCATAGATTATTAACGGCTAAAGAGTTGGATTGGTTAACAGGTGAATTAAAAAAATGAGAGAATGGCTGACTGAATTTAGAACATTTGATGGTCTTTTATGGGCAGGAGATACTATTATTGCTACAAGTAAAAATCATGCTAGACATATATTAGATACCAGTGGTAGAGGATATATGGAGGTAATAGGATGGCTTGTTGCCACTGTAGATGAATTTACAGGAGAAAAAATTGATAAAGACGGGCCATTTTTAAATTAATTTTAAGTATTATAATGGTATGAAGTATATTTTAATAATTATAGCACTATCATTTTTCCTAGTAGGATGTGATTCAGTGAGCACTTCGGTTAGAACGTATGACTCTGGTTATATGGGCTATTATGGTAATTACTATAATAGTTATTATCCAGGATTTAGTCACAATTATTATGGGTCAAAATGGTACGGTTATGATTACTGGCCTTCTGTTGTAATAGTGAAACCTCGTGTAAAAAGAACTTCGCCATCTGTGAGAACTAAAACTAATAATAGAAACACAAATGAAAGAACTAGGAAAAAGAATACTAATCGTGTGGTACGTCCTAATAGCTATCGTGCAAGTAGTAGTAATGCTACCAGCAGATCTAGTAGTAGGACCAGCACATCACGAAGTAAAAGCAGAACATCAAACAGATAAATAATGAGTGTAACGATCAAGATTAAGAAGGATGAAAAGCCTAAGGAGAAAGGTATGCATGAAAAAATGAATACTATCTTAGCTAACTATGCTATAATGTACCAGAATCTTACTGGGCTGCACTGGTTAATGAAAGGGCCCCATTTCTTTGGGATGCATGCTAAATATGAAGAATTGTATGACGCTTATGATGAATATATTGATCAAGTAGCTGAAAGGATTCTTATGTTAGATGAAACTCCTATACATACATATTCTGAATATCTTAAAAAGGCTTTTTTAAAAGAGCTTGGAGATGTTAGTAAATGTTCTGAGGGTGTTGAGGCTGTGTTTAGAGATATTGAAGTACTTATTACTGAAGCTGAAGGTATTGTAAAAGATGCTGAAAAAGTTGGTGATGTCGGTACTGCTGATTTGTTCATCAAAATAATTGGAGAACAACAAAAAGTTAGATGGATGTTTAAAGCTATTATCGATGGGATGCCCAAAGATATGAAACAATGAATGAGTAATAAAGCACTAAATGCTATATAAGCGATAGTGAATGAATAATAATACAATGAGTCCTGCCAATCGGCGGGATTTTTTGTGCTTAAAAATGAAATATGGATTATAAATTTGACATATTTGATACTATTGTAGAGTTTAGACCACAAGTCACTCATGGAGGTAATCCTTATGCATATAATGTATTTATAGGAGGAAAGGATACTAAAATAGAGCTTGCTGCTGGGGCTTTAGATCCAATGGTAAAAATACTAAGCA
>Ga0256844_10000445_pt1 | contig 15863 bp, 17 predicted proteins | sample MusselsmetaG_FD_189100 | JGI IMG/M metagenome (GOLD analysis project Ga0256844, IMG submission 189100) | Mussel associated microbial communities from hydrothermal vent at the East Pacific Rise, Pacific Ocean - Mussels | ecosystem: Host-associated > Mollusca > Shell > Unclassified ... | reverse complement strand
CACGCAGAAAACCTTAGAGATTCTGGTGTTGAAGTGGTTATTGGTTTAAGAAAAGATGGTGCATCTTGGGATAAAGCAGTAGCAAAAGGTTTTGAAACACTTACAGTGGCTGATGCATCTGCTAAAGCTGACGTGATTATGATTCTTCTTCCAGATGAAAATCAAAAAGAGATTTACGAAGCAGAAATAGAACCAAACCTTAAACAAGGTGCTACTATTGCATTTGGGCATGGTTTTAACATCCATTATGGAAGAGTTAACCCAAGAAAAGACATCAACGTTACTATGATTGCTCCTAAAGCTCCTGGGCATACTGTACGTTCTGAGTTTGTAAGAGGTGGTGGTATACCAGATCTTATCGCAGTGGGACAAAATCCAAGTGGTACCACTAAAGAACTTGCTCTTTCTTATGCATCAGCTATCGGTGGTGGTAGAACTGCAATCATCGAAACAACATTTAAAGATGAAACTGAAACGGATCTTTTTGGAGAGCAAGCAGTACTTTGTGGTGGTGCAACGGCACTTGTTCAAGCTGGTTTTGAAACACTTACAGAAGCTGGTTATGCACCAGAACTTGCATACTTCGAATGTCTTCATGAGCTTAAGCTTATCGTTGACCTTATGTTCGAAGGTGGAATTGCTGACATGAGATACTCTATCTCTAACACAGCTGAGTACGGAGATTATGTTTCTGGTAGTAGAGTAATCAACGCTGAGTCAAAACAAGCGATGAGAGATATCTTAACAGAAATTCAAGATGGTAGATTTGCAAAAGACTTCATCTTAGAAGGTCAAGCGGGTTACCCTCGTATGAATGCTGAGCGTACAAATGACAAAGAAAAACTTATCACTAAAACTGGTAACCAATTACGTGAAATGATGCCATGGATTGCATCAAATAAAATCGTTAATCAGGACGAAAACTAATACCCTCAAGGGTACCCCCTCTTTTTGTCGATTTGCACTTATCTTTATGGGATGAGTGCAGTCAGCTACGAACTGTAGCCTCCCCTTACTCAAACCTATAAATCTAAATACAACTCAATAAAAATCTTAACTTTCTTTTCTCACGCTATAATATATGTAAATAAATAATTAGTGGACTTCATGGCAACGCAACCTAAGAAAAATAGTACAAAGACATCTAGTAAAAAAAAGAGTATATCTTCTAAGACGGGTACTGCAAAAAAACGAGTGCGTAAAAATAAAAAGTCAAAAAGTCAAAATATTTTTATTTTTTTAGGATTATTATTAATCTTATTACTCTCAGGTTTGATGTATCTTTTAGGGCAAGAGAGTACTAAACAGTTTCCTAAGAAGATCCAAATAGACAAGCACTATAGTACTGAAGACCTTTTAAATGATTTGGCACAGATAAAAGTTAAAGAGCCTAAGCCAATAGTAAAAATAGTAACCAAAGTAGCTAAAAAAAATAAAGTAAAAGCACCATTAATAGAAAGAGGAAAAATAAAAAAACCTCGAATAGATAAAAAAAACAAGAAACATAAAAGTCAAAAACAAAATACTGCCTTGGCATATCGAGCTAAAAAACCTAAGTTAGTGATTATCATTGATGATGTGCATACGAAGGCACAGGTGAGAGCTATTAAGAATCTAAAGATGAAGATTACACCTTCTATCTTTCCTCCTTATGCATTAGCAAAAGAGAGTAACTTACTAGCAAAACAGTTAAAACATTATATGATTCATTTGCCTATGGAGTCTGGGAATAAGCAGTTTAATAAACAATACAAAACACTAAAAACATCTTTTGGAAAAGCGCAAATAGAAGCACGTGTAAAAGAAATACGTCATCTTTTTCCTTATGCTAAATATGTGAATAACCATACAGGGTCAGTTTTTACTTCAGATTATCTCTCAATGAAAATACTATATGTGGCACTTAAGAGTGAAGGGTTTACTTTTATTGATAGTTTTACAGTAGCAACATCTAAGGTAAAAAAAATAGCACATGCATTTGGTGATGCTTATGTACGACGTGATATTTTTATAGACAATACACACACTGTATCATATATACATAAGCAGTTAAAAGATGCAGTTAAAAAAGCAAAAAAAAATGGTTATGCCATAGCCATTGGGCATCCACATAAAGTTACTATGAAAGCATTGGTATCTGCAAAAGAGATTTTAAAAGATGTAGAGTTAGTATATATTGATGATATTTATAGAAAGTAGAAGTAAATGAAAGGTATTTTAATTGCTATCGTGATAGGTATAGGTTTCTTTGGGGTATCTCTTTTAGGATTTACTTTACAACACGCTATTCTCATAGGCTTGGTAGCTTTTTTAGTGACATTATGGACGAATGAAGCTATGCCACTAGGGGCAGTGTCTATCTTGCCTATTTTACTTTTCCCTATCTTTGGTATACTTGATACCGCTTCTGTAACAGCAAATTACTCGAAGTCCATTATCTTTTTATTTTTGGGTGGTTTTATGCTTGCTATAGCTATAGAAAAGATAGGATTGCATAAGTATTTTTCTGCCAAATTACTCAGTTTTTTCCCTAAAACGGCTAGAGGAATTATCTATGCGTTAGCTATCACATCTGCACTCTTAAGTTCTATACTTTCCAATACAACCATCACACTTATGCTTATGCCTATAGCACTGTTCTTGAGTGAAAATATGAAGTTAAAGGTACGTTTTCTACTTGCTACTGCGTATGGAGCAAGCATAGGAGGCATACTTACACCCATAGGTACAGCACCAAATCTGATATTACTTGGTTTCCTAGAAGAGCATCAACTTCCTATACTTGCATTTGGTGAATGGATGATACTGATGTTACCTGTGGTTGGGTCAATGTTGCTGATTATGCCTTATCTACTCTCTTTGGGTGTGAGTGATGAGTGTGTAGAAGATGTAAGCCATGCTGTGCAAGAACTTACCTCACCTCAAAAAAGACTTTATAGTATTATTGGGGTACTAGCTGTAGTACTTGTGGCAAATACTTTTATGAAACAAGCATTTGGTATAGCACTAGATGAAAAACTTGTATTACTAGGTTTTGGTCTCTTAATGTTTGTCCCTCGTATTGGTTTTTTGGAGTGGGAAGATACCCGTTCTATGCCTTATGAAATTATTTTCTTATTTGGAGCAGGCTTTAGTATAGCTACTGCATTTATGGTGACAGGTTTGGCTTCCGACATAGCAACAAAACTAAGCTTCATCTCTACCTTGCCTCTTTTTTGGATGTTTGTATCTGTAGCACTCTTTGTAACATTTTCTACAGAGGTAACAAGTAACACGGCACTGACTTCTATAGCCATACCCATATTTTATGAATTTGCTAAAATGATGCCAGAGAATGAAGGAACCATGCTTCTTATGGTAGCAACTGTTGCAGCCTCCTATGCCTTTATGTTGCCTATAGCTACTCCGCCTAATGCCATTGTGATGTCCTCACGTGTGATAAGTATTAAGGAAATGGCTATGGTAGGATTGAAGTTAAACTTCATCGGGGTTATTGTACTTTCATTGGTTGCATATTTCATATGGTCATGGATACTCTAAAAATATGGCAATATGACATATTTTTAACCTTTTTCTTTTTTCTTTGTTATGATTTAAAAAATATGAAGGAATAGCAATGAGTCAAAGTATAACAGAGCATATTATAGCCTTAGAGAATATGAAAAAGTACCCCAAAGAACTTTTTTATAAGGGTAATTTAGCATTACTAAATCGTCCAAAAGTAGCTATTGTCGGGAGTAGGCGTTTATCTAACTATACACGTGAGTTTACCTATAGTCTTGCAAAAGCACTTTCTAAAAGAGGTGTATGCGTCGTAAGTGGTGCGGCTATGGGTGTAGATGCTATAGCTCATGAGGGTGCAGGAGCAGAGAATACCATAGCCGTAGTAGCAAATGGACTCAATATACGGTACCCTGTAGTCAATACATCACTGATAGAGGCTATTGAAAATAAAGGACTGATGTTAAGCCAATTTAATGATGGTTTTCGTGCAACAGGGTGGAGTTTTGTGGTACGAAATGAACTTGTGGTTGCTCTTGGTGATATACTCATTGTCACAGAAGCGGACTTAGACAGTGGCTCTATGCGTTCTGTAGAGTATGCACTTCGTATGGGTAAGGAGATATATGTACTCCCCCAAAGATTACATGAGAGTTTGGGAACGAACAAATTATTAGAAGAGGGAAAGGCACAATGTATTACTGATATAGAGGCTTTTGTCTCTGCTTTTGGAGAAGAAGTCAGAAATGATATGCTAAAAGATGATTTTTTTTATCATTGTCAGACATTACCCACTTTTGACGATACACTTAGTAAGTTTGGTGATAGGGTTTATGAGGCTGAACTCGAAGGGCTTGTCACGATACACAATGGTATCGTGAGATTAAATTAATGTGCCTTAATTAGTCTACTAGGATAGGTACTACTATTTTGTTCTTTATCTTTTGCTATCCCATTTACTTTGAGTTTAGCAATTTCTACCTTGGCTACTTCTGTAGCAATTTTTGAAAGCATATTGGCTTTAACTACTTCTATTTGTGCTAAATATGTAGAGATATTTGCCGTTGCTTTTGCCTTAATTTCCTCTAATTCTCGCTTACTCTGTACTGTGGAAGGCATAATCTCTTCGAGGGAAGACTCTATAGAAGATTTTGCTACTTCTATAAGCGATACTGCTCTGGCAACTTCTGTTTGTGCCACAGATTTTGCTATTTGAATAGCAGATACATTTTTAGCAATGGTAAGTGTTTCGTTGGGGTAATCAATAGGAGACGAAGGTTTTGTTTTACTTACTTCTACACGACCTGTCGCTTTAGCAATATTTGTTTGTGCATTTGCTTTTGCTATCTCCACAGAGGCAACAGCATTGGCAATAGTAGCCAATGACGATGGATCAAGATTATCGATAGCTTGCGTAATAAGTGTCATGGCTCTTGCCTTTGCAACTTCAACAGAAGCAGTACTTTTAGCCATTTCACTTAGGGCATGTGTCTCGATGATTTGTGTGTTAACAGAATCACTAGTATCTTTGCCTGTAGAACGGGCTTTATCTACAGAGCTTACCATAGATTTTAGTGCCATGAGTGTGTCTTCTCTTGCTGCTTCAACACGTTTAACTGCACTTTGTATATGTTCATCCATTGTGGGTGTTACATTTGGATAGAGGAAAGTACTAGCGGTGAAAAGAAGTGTAAAGAGTGTATTTTTCATAATAATATCCTTTTAAAATATTATATTATTTTTATCTATAAGAAGGGTTTTATTTATAATATTTAGAGATGAAAGTATTTGAAGTGTCACCCCGAAGGGTAACGAAAGTGATAGTTATGATTTAGTAGGTGTTTTTTCTATAGTTTTAGTTTGGTTATTTTCTATGATTTTAGTTTGGTTATTTTCTACGGCTGGCTTATCTGAAAGTTGTGTGATAAGCTCTTCAAGAGAAGCTTCTGGAAGCATACCTGCCTGTACAAATTGCACATCACCTTTTGTATCAAGAGCAACTAGAAAAGGGATACTCCCTTTCCATTGTGCTCTTTGTTGGATATAGTTGACTAACTCTGAAGCAGTCTCTTCAGGGATAACAATATAATTCATCTTTTTTTCTTTTGCAAATGCTGTTATCTGTGCCTTGTTATACCCTTGTACTTCAATAGAAACAATAGCAAGGGTGTCTTTGTATTTTTCTTGCAATTTTATAAGATGAGGGATAGAAGCAAGACATGGTGGGCATTTGTGCCCAAAAAATTCAAGAAAGACAACTTTCCCTTCTAAACCTTCAATATGTAAGCCTTGGGCTGTACCTTGTACTTTATATGTTTTACCATTAGTATCTGACATAGTCATGAGTGCTTGAGGTGTTGTATTCTCAACAGCATAAGCTGAAGTAAAAAGAAGAAGAGTCGTTAAAAGTAATTTTTTTATCATTGTTAGTAACCTTTATTTATAATTTGATTTATTATACATAAATAAGATGTAAAAATTGTGTAATTATAATTAAGTAATAAGAATTTATAGATTTCAAAGAGCATCTGGAAACAAAAAGGAGAAAATTTTTTAAAAGGAGACCTAAAATAATTTAAAAGGGAGGGGAAATTTTAGGTGTCCCAGATGCTCTTGTAGGTGTATTATAAATTATCAAGGTTAACCGTATGCAAATAAAGGCTTGTGTAGTATAATGAGATAACTTATTAAAGGATAGTTTAAATGATAAAACAATTTTTATTGGTGGGTCTACTTGTGGGTAATTTACATGCACAGACATTAGAGAAGAAAATAGGGCAAATGCTCATGATTGGATTTCATGGTACAACTGCTACTACTGATACAAAAATATGTAAAGATATAAAAAAATATAATGTAGGGGCGGTGATACTTTTTGATTATAATCCAGTGAACAAAAGTAAACCTAAAAATATCGCAAATAAGAAACAGTTATCAAAACTCACAAAGCAACTTCAGGCTTGTTCCTCTGATGGAAAATTACTCATTGCTGTAGATCAAGAGGGTGGGAAGGTACAAAGGCTAAAAAATAAATATGGGTTTTATGGTAAATTTCCTAAAGCTTCTGATGTTGTTAAAATGGATCAGAGTCAAATTAAAAGTACTTATAAAAAGATGAGTAAAGAGTTAAAGTCTGTAGGGATTAATTATGATTTGGCACCAGTAGTTGATTTGGATATTAATAAGAAAAACCATGTGATACATGGTTTAGGACGTTCTTTTGGTAAAAATCCTAAACTCGTTGCAAAATATGCAAGTACATTTATAGATGCCATGCACAGTAATGGAGTACTTACTTCTATTAAACATTTTCCAGGACATGGCTCTTCTGTAGGAGATACACATAAAGGCTTTGTAGACGTAACCAATCTTTGGAAGGACGTAGAATTAGAGCCTTACCATCTACTTAAAGATAAGGCAGATACGGTTATGGTAGCACATGTATTTAACAAAAAATTAGATAAAAAATATCCTGCAAGTCTTTCGTATAAGACTATAACTAAAATGTTACGTGGAAAACTAGGATACAATGGGGTTGTCATTACGGATGATTTACAAATGGGTGCGATTTCTAAAAAATATGGACTTAGAAATACATTGAAACTAGCTATTAATGCAGGTGACGACATACTCCTTATAGGAAATCAACTGGACCCTAAAAAAACAAAAAGTACTAAAAAATTGGTACATACCATACGTTCTTTAGTAAATATGGGTGAAGTAAATGTAAAAAGTATTGATAAAGCTTATGCTCGCATACAAAAATTAAAATTAAAATTATAAGGAGAAATAATGAAAAATATTATTTGGAAAATTGTAAAATATGGTCCAATGTTGTTTGGACTGTACAAAAAGTTTAAACGTAAATAAAAGAGTATTGTATAGTTTAAGAAATGTACCTCTCTAAAATTATTTTAGCAGCGATGGAGTCTATCTTTCCATCTTTTTTATGTCTAAATATACCTTGAGTTAGTTCTTTTGCTTCTATGCTTGAACTTTGCTCATCTTGGTAGTCTACATCTATTTTTAATTCAAGCAGAGAGACAAAATGTTTAATACGTCTTTCCATCTCTTCTGAACTGGCTGCATCTTTTGGTAACCCAACGATGAGTTTTTCTATTTCCCATTCTTTTAAAAAAGTATTGACATCCTGTGCCGCTTGGTTACGGTTTTTTCTTAAAATGGCATCTTGTGGTATGACAATATTTTCATCTAGACATAGGGCAACACCAATGCGTTTAAGCCCTACATCTATGCATGCAAGCTTCATTATCGTATCTCAGCGATGAATGCATCTTTTTGGATATTTACTCTCACCTGTATGAGGGCATGGGAAGCTTTCTCTTTTGTGATATAAGGCCCTATAAGTAGTTTAGAAATTTGTCTACCATCTCTTGGGAACTGGATGATTTTATGCTTAAATCCATGATAGCTTATGTCATCAATTAAACTAGGTTCAGGATTTCCAATAAATGACCCTACTTGTACATAATAGTTACCCTTTGAATAGACTTGTTCAATCTCTTTGAGAGGGGCTTTAATAACAATGGCTTTCTGCATAGAAGTAAGCTGTGCTTTTCGTTCCTCTCCAATAGGGGATTTTGATTTATTTTGCGCTACAGAAGGTATCTGTTGTGTGCTTACTTTTTGCCAAGGTTCTTGTGTATTGGAGGCTACTCTTATAGGTACGGAACTCTCAGGTAGGTATCGACGACAGATACGAAGTCTTTTTTTGTAGTAAGTTGAAGTAAAGAGATTGGAGTATATTACTTCATGTTTTACTGTACTAGCATGGGTAAACCAGCCATCGCCTAAATACATACCGACATGAGTGATTTTTCGACGGCTTCTTTTACTTGTAGCAAAGAAGATAAGGTCACCATACTGTAAAGCATTTGCAGCTATACGTTTACCTACTCTCGCTTGGTGTCTTGCAACACGTGGAATATTTATACCCATACTTCCATAAAGATAATAAGTGAATCCAGAACAATCAAAATTATATGGTCCTTCTTCTGCCCATACATAGGGACTACCTTGTAATTTTTTAACCATCTTGGCTAAGTTTTTCTTATTTGGTTTATATTTTATAGTAGGTTTTGTAATCCTATAATTGGGATTTCGAGGGTGATGTGCAGGCTTTTTTTGACTACATGCACTTAATAATAGTAGTAGCATAAGAGGTATAAACATAAGGCTTGTTTTTTTCATAAAGATATTATAGGAGAAAGGCTTTAATATATCCTTTATTTATGGTACCGCTTTTCTGGGAATGTGCATACCTTTTTTCCAAGGAGTAGTATAGCGCGTATCTACAATTTTCATTTTTTTAAGTGGCACGTCACAGGACATATATTTGGAACGTTCATCTTCACTTAGATATCGCCTACAAAGCTTTATACGTTTAACATATTTAGGCTCTTTTTCAAAGTGAGAAACGATTACTTTTCTATCACTACTACTCGCATGTGCAAACCAGCCTTCACCCAAATAAATACCTACATGGTTGATACGCCAGTTGCGTCTGTTAGTAGAACCAAAAAAGATAAGGTCACCATAATGTAAGTCTGAAAAGGCAATATGTTTACCCATTTTAGCTTGTTCACTGGCTGTTCGAGGGATGGCTATTCCCATTTTTCCATAAATATTATAGGTAAGTCCAGAACAATCAAATGCATCAGGACCTTCTTCCGCCCATACATAAGGCTTCCCTAGGTAGCTGAGTAAAAGTTTTTGTATGTTTTTTCGATTTGGTTTACAAGTGACTTGAGGCTTAATAATGCTGTAATTAGGATAGTGGTACGGTTGTTTAACTATTTTTTGGGAACATGCGGTAAAAAGAAATAGTATTGATACATACATCAATGGGTATTTCATAAGCATCCTTCTAGAGTATAAGCATGGCATCACCATAAGAAAAAAACCTGTATTTATGTGCTATGGCTTCTTTATATAAGTTTAACGTTTTTTCTCTTCCTATAAAGGATGAAACAAGCATTATGAGTGTACTTTTTGGTAAGTGAAAATTAGTGAGTAAATGGGTGACACGCTGAGGAGGATTTGAAGGATTAAGAAAGAGATTACATTCTCCATGGGTCTTACCTGTACGTATATAATATTCCAATGTTCGCGTCACCGTAGTTCCTATGGCCAAAATAGCTGTGTTACTTTCTAAGATTTTTGCTGATTTTTCAGGTATGTCAAAATACTCAGAGTGCATGGGATGGTCTAGTATTTCTTTGGCATCTACAGGTTTAAAAGTACCTGCACCTACATGGAGTGTTATTTTATGTGTTTTATGCCTTTGTAGCATCTCTTCATAAAGTTCAGAGGTAAAGTGTAAAGAAGCTGTAGGAGCTGCAACGGCACCAGCGTGTTTAGCAAAAAGTGTTTGGTAGTCTGTTTCATCTTCTTTTGTATCTTCTCTTTGCATATAAGGAGGTAAAGGAAGATGTCCGATGCTATCAAGTATCAATACTAAGTCTTCAAAGCGAATACTTTTTCCTGCATGTGTAAAGGTCACCACCCGAGAACCGTCATTATTAAGAGAAATAACGGTTGCTTCTAAGCTGTCATCAAATAGTAATTTACTTCCAATTTGTACTTTTCCTCGTATCATCACTAGATAGTGATGTGCATCAAGTGGCTTATTGAAAAGAAGTTCTACTTTTCCCCCACCTTGTGCAATACCAGACTTTGAAATGTGTGTAGGTATTTTTTGCCCAAATATACGTGCTTTTATCACACGTGTATCATTAAGAAATACATCACATTCTTGGGGGACAAAGTCTAAAAAGTGTTGGAATGTTGTATGTGTAATAGTGTCTTTTTCTCTGTCGTAAACAAGTAGTTTTGCATGGTCTCTAGGCTGAACAGGAGAGGAGGCTATGAACCCCTCAGGAAGTATATAGTCATAATTATTTGTAAGTAAATCTTTTGACATTATGCTTGTGTATCATTAGTTTTTTCTTCATCTTCATCTTCATCTGAATCTTCTTCTACATATGGATTGACAGCTTTTACGATGAGTATAGAAACCCCGTAGAGTATAATAAGTGGGGCTGCCATAAGTAGCTGTGTCAGTACATCAGGAGGTGTAAGAAGTGCTGCTACTACAAAGATAATAAGCACCGCATAACGGAAGAAATCTTTTAATGTTTTATCTGTAACAAGCCCAAGAAGTGCTAAAAAGTAAGCAAATACTGGAAGTTCAAAAGCAATTCCAAAGCCCATCATGATTTTAGTAAAGAAGCCTACATAGTCTTCTATGTTTATGAGTGGTGTATAGAGGAATGACCCAAAGGTAATAAGAAACTGGAAACCAAAAGGTGTGACTACATAGTATGCAAACAATACACCTACAAGAAACATTACAGAGCCACCTACAACAAAAGGAAGTACCATTTGCTTTTCATTATTGTAAAGACCAGGTGCTATAAAGAGCCAAATTTGATAGAGTATAAAAGGTAATGCACCAAGTAAACCAGCAAAAAATGATACTTTTAATGCTACAAAAAATGCTCCACCAACTTGGTGTGTAGTTACCATACCATCAGCAGCTTTTTTTGAAAGGTCGGCTACTTGAGCCAATGCCTCATTTAAAGGAGCTGTAATCCATTCGAGTAGGGCTTCATGAAATACAAAAGCAATGATAAATGCAAGAAATACAGAAAGAACAGAGAGTCCTAGTCTTTTGCGAAGTTCTACGAGGTGGGGTCTTAATTCGTCAAACATTATGCATCCCCTTTAGGTTTTTTCTTAAAAGTGACAGTTTCATTTTTAAGTTCTATTTGTGTAGCTTGGGGCTCTTGTGTTTCTAGAGGTTCTGTAGGAGCTTTAGCATAGGGGTCTTTCTGCTTACCTTTGCTCGCAAGAGATTTTGATGGTTCAGTAGAAATCTCTTCATCATAGCTTACATCATCTAGGTCATCAAGAGAGAGGTTTTTAAAGCCTTTTAGTTCTTCTGTAGCATCATTGAGTTGCTTTTTATAGTTAAGTGCTTCCTCTTTAAGATCCGATATTTTCATCTCTTCTTCTAGTGAACTTTTTGCATCGCCGATAGTTTTCTTGACACTTTTGATAAACTTAGCCATTTCTACAAGTGCACCAGGAAGTTTATCTGGTCCTAAAAAGAGTATAGCAATAACAGAAATGAGGAGTAATTCGGTAAAGCCGATTCCAAACATACATGACCTTTAAATTAATTAAAGGTATTTTAACAGATTATCCTAAAATGTAGAGAGAAAGTTCATCTGCTAAGAAGAAATTTTCATTATAGTAGTGGGAGGTGTTACTTCTTAGTTTCTTTTCTTCACAAAGTAAATCAGCTTTTTCTTGCATAATTGGACTTAGTGAGATTTTTTCTATACCTATATTTGAACGTAGTCCTAAAAATATTTTTTCAGTGAGTAACTCTTCTTCAGTAAGTACTTCTTCTATAATGTTAAGAGGGTCTCTTATGTAAGATTCAATGCCTGTTGTAGGATAGAAACGTCTGTCCTTTAAAAAACCAACTGCCCCTGCCCCTGCCCCTATGTAGTCTTTTATCTCCCAATATCCTTTGTTGTGTCTGCTTTGGTAGTTTCCAAAGTTGGAGATTTCATAGGCTTTGAAGCCTCGTTTTTCTATTTGTTCTGTAACAAAAAATGCAAGATTTTCATCGTCTTGACGTACTTCTGGGGTGGCTGAAAATTTGGTGCCATCTTCTATGGTAAGCTCATACGCCGAAATATGGTCTATGGGTAGGGTAAATGCTGTCTCTATGTCATTTAAGAGTAGGGCTTCTGTGTCACCTTGATAGTTATAGATTAAGTCCATAGAGAGATGCTCAAAGCCAAGTGCTTTGGCATGATGTATCGCATCTTTGGCTTGTTGTGGATTGTGAGCTCGGTTGAGTGCTTTTAGTTTCTCTGCATTAAAACTTTGTACCCCGAAACTCACACGGTTGACCCCTAGCTTTCTCATGCCTTCTAGCCACTCTTTGGTGGCAGAGTTTGGATTTGCCTCTGTGGTGATTTCTGCATTTTCTTGAAGGTAAGGTTTTAGAAGTGTAAAGATAGGTTTGTAGAGTTCTGGACTCACAGTAGAGGGAGTTCCTCCACCTATAAATAGGGTTTCTATACTGTTTTTTGTTGCTTTAAAACGTTCAAGTTCAAAGTGAACTTGTTTGTGTAAAGCTTTCATATAATCTTCACGGGTATCAAACTTATCTACATAGGTATTAAAAGAACAATAGTGACACTTAGAGTCACAGTAGGGGATGTGAATATACACTAGCAAATTAAACGCCTTATAATCCGATTTTAGGTAAAATAATATCAGAAAAACAAGTAACTTCTGTTGAAGTTCTTTATTTAAAATTTAATATTAAGAGTTGGCATTATGCAGAGACAAAAGACATATCGTCCTAACGTCGCAGCAGTTATACTCTCTTCCAAATATCCTGATAAGTGTGAGTTTTTTGTAGCACATAGGAGTGATATAAAAAATGCGTGGCAATTTCCTCAAGGGGGTATCGATGAGGGTGAAACACCTAGAGAAGCTTTAAAACGAGAGTTGCTAGAAGAGATAGGTTGTGATAAAGTTGAGGTTTTAGGGGAATACCCTGAATGGATTTCGTATGACTTTCCAAAAGTTTCACGAGGCAAAACATACCCTTTTGATGGACAAACCCAAAAGTATTTTTTGGTGCGGCTTAAAGAGGGTGCAGAGATTGATTTAGATGCCTATGACATACCAGAGTTTAAAGAGTATGACTTTGTATGTTATGAAGATTTGTTAAAAAAGGTGACGTATTTTAAACGTCCAGTTTACAGAAGAGTGATAGATTACTTCATGAAAGAGGGTTTGATATGATACAAAAAAATGTGACTAGTCACATGAGCCCACTGCTGAAGTGGTCACAGCGACAGCGTAGTATTCAGAGCTTTGCTTTGAATACGTCTTGTGATGAAGTGATAGATTATTTTATTAAAGAGGGTCTTATATAGATGTTAGTGGTACATAAGTATGGTGGCACAAGTGTTGGAGATGTTGAGCGTATAGAAAACGTTACTAACCGTGTAGCTAAAGCAAGAGAATCAGGTGATGACATAGTAGTTGTAGTCTCTGCAATGAGTGGTGAGACAAATAAACTCATAGGTTACGCAGAACATTTTACAAATGACCCTGCAAAAAAAGAGATGGATATGTTACTCTCTTCAGGTGAGCGTGTGACAGCGGCACTGCTGTCTATAGCATTACAAGCAAGAGGCTATGATGCCGTAGCTATGACAGGACGTGGAGCGGGTATCGTGACGAACGATACACATACTTACGCTCGCATAGAGTCCATAGACCCAACTGCCATGCATAAAGCAATAGCACAAGGAAAGATAGTCATAGTAGCAGGCTTTCAAGGTGTAAACAAAGATGGTTCTGTAACCACACTAGGACGTGGTGGTTCAGACCTCTCTGCTGTGGCACTTGCTGGCGCACTTAAAGCAGATCAATGTGAGATTTACTCTGATGTCGATGGCATCTATACTACAGACCCACGTATAGAACCGAATGCAAAGAAGCTAGATACTATCAGCTATGATGAGATGTTAGAGCTTTCTTCGCTTGGTGCGAAGGTTTTACAAAACCGTTCAGTAGAGTTGGCTAAAAAATTAAAAGTTAAATTATACGCAAAAAGTAGCTTTTCAGATAATGAAGGTACGCTAATCACAGAGGAGAGTGACAATATGGAAGAAGTATTAGTATCTGGTGTCGTACTAGATAAAAACCAAGCACGTGTAACACTAAGAGGTGTTTCAGACAGACCAGGCATTGCCGCAGAGATTTTTACAAAGCTTGCAAGTGAAAACATTAACGTAGATATGATTATCCAAAATGTTGGAACTGATGGTGCGACCAATCTAGGCTTTACTGTACCTCAGTCCGAGCATGACAATGCTAAAAAAGTGATGGCTGCATTTGATCATGATATTGAAGGTATGGACTTTGATGAACATGTATGTAAAGTCTCAGTAGTTGGTGTGGGTATGAAATCTCACTCAGGTGTGGCGGCGACTGCATTTACCGTGTTAGCAAAGAACAATATCAATATTCAAATGATTTCAACTTCAGAGATAAAAGTTTCTATGGTGATAGATGAAAAGTATGGTGAACTTGCTATTCGTACCCTACATGAAGCCTACGAGTTAGATAAATAATGCAACAACTACTCAAGTGGACACTCGATACCATACGTGAAGAAGAGTCTTGTTTCTCATGGATGGAAGAGTACCGTTATGAGTGGGCACCTTTAGTAAAATCTGCTGTATCTCAAAGCATTGAAGGGAAAACAGTCCTTATTGTGACAGATGAATCTCGTAAATGGTTTGGAAAATATATTTTAAATAGTGTAAATGATTTGGCTAAAAATAGACCACTCTTGCCTTTCTATCAACTCACAGATTGTTTCCCAAATTTACAAAATATCCATAATACACAAGAGCTACAACTTCTTGAAGATATGCTAGATATTTCGTATCCAAATGGATATTACTTTTGGTATATTGGTAAAGGGGATCATCCTTATACGAAACTTGCATACAGAAATGATGACAGTTTCCTATGGATACTTGATGAAGAGGTGCAAAATGCCTTTGCCTTGCGTTCTTCAGATCCACTTTTAGACATAAAACTTTTACAGCTTTTTAAACTGTTTGATAAGACACTCTCATCTACACTTTTTGGGGATTTAGATTTAGAATCATGAGTCTTATGTTAAGAAGCCAAGTGATAGTCACTGCTAAGATAGAAGAAACCATAGCTACGCTTGAAGCACAAAGAAGTACAGAACGTATAGTCAAAATCCTTGAAGAAGACAAAGCCTTTGGTGTAGATGATGCTAAAGAGGTCATCGCTAAAGCCTACATGGCAAGTGAAGAGACGACGGTGATCATACTCTCTGCCAAAGTTTTTTCACCTATTGTGCAAAATAAACTACTCAAAATTATAGAAGAACCACCTAAAAATAAAGAGTTCATACTTATTACAAATTCTAAGTCTACGATACTTAGTACGATTCGTTCTCGCTTACCTATCGTAGTACTCTCTGAAAAAAGAGAAGATGAGGCATTGGATATTGAGTTATCACAGCTTTCACTCTCTTCGGTCTATGAGTTTATACAAATACATAAACGTACCAATGCAAAAGAGATGACAGGTATTATCGAACGTATAGCAAAAGAAGCGATTACCTCTCAAAGTTATAACTTGGATGAGAAGACACTTTCTTTGTTTTCTGATTGTTTTGTGGCTCTTGATATGGGTTCTCCACCACAGTTTGTGTTGAATACTTTGCTCTTAAAGTTATTGGCTCGTAAAAAAAGATA
>Ga0256844_10000444_pt1 | contig 15870 bp, 12 predicted proteins | sample MusselsmetaG_FD_189100 | JGI IMG/M metagenome (GOLD analysis project Ga0256844, IMG submission 189100) | Mussel associated microbial communities from hydrothermal vent at the East Pacific Rise, Pacific Ocean - Mussels | ecosystem: Host-associated > Mollusca > Shell > Unclassified ... | reverse complement strand
AACAATACTCATCATTTGTATTAATGCTGAACTAACTTTAATTTAAAAAAACATGGATATACTTTTACTAATACTCGGCTTACTAATCATGATACTAGGTCTTGTAGGCTCATTTTTACCTGTATTGCCAGGTCCTTTAACAGGATGGCTAGGTTTACTCATTTTGCATTTAACCGAAACGGTACCTGTAAACTATACCTTTTTAGGAATTACACTTGGGGTGGCTCTACTCATTTGGATACTTGATTATATTATCCCTGCCATGGGCACCAAAAAATTTGGAGGCAGTAAATACGGAGCTATTGGCACAACGCTAGGCTTAATTATTGGCTTGTTATCTCCTATTCCTGCTGGATTTATCATTGGTGCTTTTGTGGGCGCTTTTGTGGGTGAGATAATGCACGACAGCAATGATGTTTCTAGAGCAATCAAAGCTTCGTTTGGTTCTTTTTTAGGATTTATAGCGTCTACAACTATTAAGTTTACAGTAAGTTTAATCTTCTTGGTTTTATTTATTTACAAAACAACAACCTATTGGAATCTATTTATAGATGGAGTAACATAATATAAAAGAACCTCCCTTCCGATAGCAACGGAAAAGAGGCTTATTTTATTATGAAATATGTATAGTAATTGTTTTTCTTTTTCTTAGCAATTTTCTCCGACGATTACATTCTTCTTTAGAAAATGCATATGTAAATGTTTCTTCTTAGGGACTTTTAAAAAGTTTACTTTATGTTTCACTTACATATCTAAAACAATCGTTTGTGAAAAACTCCTACTCTTTTTTTAAAAAAAACAAAAAAATTACCATAACAAGCTTAAAATCTGATATTTAAAGTAAATATTTTATACCCTCATTTCGACATAAGCTTTATAATTAGAACAATACAATGACTTGAAGTCATCATATCACTCTAAAATTTTAACATAAAAAAAACCCAAACATCAGTTTGGGTTTTCATATTTTTTAAGTTTAAAAATAATGTGTTTTACTTCAATTTCTTTTTAACCTCAACTTCTTGGTATGCTTCTATAATATCCAATTCTTTGATATCATTATAATTTTTAATTTGTATACCACAATCATAACCTTTAGCTACCTCTTTCGCATCATCTTTAAAACGTTTTAATGAGGCTAATTCTCCAGAGAATACAACAACACTTTCTCTAATAATTCTAATTTTAGAATTTCTAAAGATCTTGCCATCTGTAACCATACAACCTGCAATGGTACCTACTTTCGATATTTTATAAGTCTCTCTAATTTCTGCATTTCCTGTTATTTCTTCTACAATATCTGGAGATAACATGCCTTCCATAGCATCTTTAATTTCATCTATTACTTTATAAATAATAGAATAATTTCTGATATCTATTTCTTCAGTATCAGCCAATAACCTTGCTTTTGCCGATGGCCTAACATTAAACCCAATAACAATAGCTTCAGATGCTGAGGCTAATAATATATCAGACTCTGTAATAGCTCCTACACCTTTATGGATAATATTTACTTGAATTTCTTCGGTAGATAATTTTTGTAAGGCATCTGTTAAGGCTTCAACAGAGCCATCAACATCCCCTTTAAGGATTATATTTAACTCTTTAAAGTCTCCTAAAGCAATTCGTCTACCAATCTCATCTAAGGTAATATGACGTTGTGTACGAACAGAGTGCTCTCGTTGTAATTGATCTCTTTTTGCTGCTATTTGTTTTGCTTCACGTTCATCTTCAAAAACTCTAAACTTATCTCCTGCTTGAGGCGCTCCATCCAAACCTAATACTAAAACTGGTGTTGATGGTCCTGCTTCTTTAATTGTATGTCCTCGTTCGTCATGCATCGCTTTTACCTTACCACTATGACTTCCTGCAAGTATATAATCACCCACCTTTAAGGTTCCTGCTTCTACTAAAACAGTTGAAACATATCCTTTACCTTTATCTAGTAAAGCTTCAACTACAGTTCCTACTGCGTCTTTATTTGGGTTTGCCTTCAGTTCTAATAGTTCTGCTTCAAGCATTACTTTTTCCATCAACTCATCAATACCCAAACCTGTTTTTGCTGAAACATCATGAGATTGTACTTTACCACCCCAATCTTCTACTAAAAGATTCATTTGTGATAATTCTTCTTTTACTTTATCTGGATTTGCATCTGGTTTATCAATTTTATTAATTGCAAAAACAATAGGAACTCCAGCTGCTTGTGCATGACTAATTGCTTCTTTTGTTTGAGGCATAATAGAATCGTCTGCTGCAATAACAATAATAACAATATCTGTTACCTGGGCTCCACGCGCTCGCATTGCTGTAAACGCTTCGTGACCTGGTGTATCTAAAAATGTAATTTTTTGCCCATCTTCCAATTCTACCGCATAAGCACCAATATGTTGTGTGATACCTCCTGATTCTCCTGCAATAACATTTGCATTTCTTATATAATCTAGTAGAGATGTTTTACCATGATCTACATGCCCCATTACAGTTACAATAGGAGCTCTAGGTTCTAAATCTTCTGGACTATCCTCTACTTCTTCAATCGCTTCTTCTACTTCCGCATCAATAAACTCAACAGAAAAACCAAACTCTTCTGCAACAATAGTCAATGTTTCTGCATCTAAACGCTGGTTCATCGTTACCATCATCCCTAAAGACATACAAGCCGAAATAATATCAGTTACTGATACATTCATCATGGTTGCTAATTCACTTGCCGTAACAAATTCAGTCGCTTTTAATGTTTTACTCTCTGCATGTTGAATTTCTAAATCTATTTCGGTTTGTTGACGGTGTAAATCTCTTTTCTCTTTTCTATATCTCGCACCTTTACCTTTTTTAGATTTTCCTTGTAATTTTTCTAAGGTCTCTCTAACTTGTTTTTGCACTTCTTTATCCGAAGGCTCTTCTCTTACTGTTGTTCTTCCTCCTCTACCTTTGCCTTTAGCTCCGCCAGGCTTGAAATTTGATCTGTTTTGAGAAGTTCCTCCTCCAAAAGGTTTATTTATTCTTCTCCGTTTTTTCTTATTTGCATTATCTGTTCTAGCCGTTGGTTTCTTCTCTCCTACCTTCTTTTTAGGTTTTTCAAATTGCTTTAAATCAATTTTTTCTCCTACCTGTTTCGGACCTGTTAACTTTTGATACTTTGTTGTAATTTTTTGTGGCTCAACGACTTTATCCTCCTTTTTTTGTGGCGACTCAACTTCTTTTTTTACTACAACTGATTTTTCTTTAACAAGACTAGGCTTTTCTTCTTTTTTAATTGGTGCTTTTTTATCAACATCAATTTTACCAACCTTTTTTATTCCTGCTAATTTTTCTGACTCTGCTTTAAAAATTTTCTTTCGCTCTTCTTCTGCCAAACGCTTTTTCTCAACTTCTTCTTCATGAGCAATACGTAGCGCTTCTTTCTCCTTCCGTTTTTCTTCACCAACTTCTTTAGAAGCAACTTTTTTACTTTTATCTGTTTGAAATTCGTCTAAAAGCACCTTGTAAACTTCATCTGAAATTTTAGTAGTAGGTCTTGCCTCAATATCAAACCCTTTGCTAGACAAGTGCTCTACTGCTCTATCTAACGAAATATTTAATTCTCTTAAAACCTTATTTAGCCTTAATGTAGCCATAAAATAATTTGTATTTACAGAAGAGTTTTAATCTTCAAATTCTTCTTTTAATATACGTTGAACTTCAATTATATTTTCTTCTTCTAAATCTGTTCTTTTTAATAAATCTTTTACATCTTGATCTAATACACTTCTTGCTGTGTCTAAACCAATCTTTTTAAATTCATCAATAACCCATGCTTCTATTTCATCAGAAAATTCTGTTAATTCTACATCTTCATCTTCTATTCCTTCACGTTGCACATCTAACTCATACCCTGTTAACTGGCTCGCTAAACGAATATTAACACCACCTTTACCAATGGCCTTTGAAACTTCTTCTGGCTTTAAAAACACATCAACTCTTTGTTTTTGACCTTCTTCTGCAGCTTCGTTAATTACAACAGACACTACTTTTGCAGGACTTAATGCTCGAGCAATAAAAATATTTTCATTCTTTGTAAAGTTAATTACGTCAATATTTTCATTTCCTAATTCACGAACAATACCATGAATACGAGACCCTTTCATTCCCACACAAGCTCCTACCGGATCTATTCTATCATCATAAGAATCTACAGCTACTTTCGCCTTTTCACCTGGTATTCTAGCTACACGCTCAATGGTAATAAGTCCGTCAAAAACTTCTGGAATTTCTTGCTCAAATAATTTTACTAAAAATTCTGGTGCTGTTCTCGACATGATAATTGCGGGTTTATTACCACGCAATTCCACCAATTTAATAATTCCTCTTACGGATTCTCCTTTTCTAAAATAATCAGATCTTATTTGCTCACTTTTTGGCAAAATTAATTCATTACCATCATCATCCAATAAAATAATAGCATTATGCCTAATGTGATGAACTTCAGCACTATATATCTCCCCCTCTAATTCTTTAAAGTGTTTGAAGATATTTGTATTGTCATGCTCGTGTATTTTAGAAATTAAACTCTGACGTAATGCTAAAATAGCTCTTCTTCCTAAATCTGCCAATTTCACCTCTTCAGATACATCTTCATCTACTTCAAAATCAGGTTCTATTTTTTGTGCTTCGGATAATGATATTTCTTCGTTTGGATCTTCTACCTCACCATCTGCAACAACAACTCTATTTCTCCAAATTTCTAAATCTCCTTTATCTGGATTTATAATGATGTCAAAATTATCATCAGAACCAAATTTTCGTTTCAATGCCTCTCTAAACACCTCTTCAAGTATCGACATCAGCGTTACTCTATCTATACTCTTATCATCCTTAAACTCCGAAAATGAGTCTATTAGCGCAATGTTTTCCATGCCTTTTAAATTAATATTTTAATTTTACTTTTGCTTGCTTGATTCTATTAAAAGAAATATTTTCTGTTTTTAAAACGGTTATTTTTCCTTTACCTATTGGCTTTGGCTCTCTAACTTTCCATTCTAATGTTATTCCTTCTGATGTAACACTGGTCAGTTTACCTTCAAAATTTTCCGCTTCTGTTTTAACTTTTAGCGTCCGTCCAATATTTTTATTATACTGCCTATTGTTTACTATTGGCTCTGCTGCTCCAGGAGACGCAACTTCTAAAGAAAAATCTACAACCTCCCTATCTAAATTATGCTCTACATGCCTACTTATCCTCATACACTCCTTTAGCGGAAGCCCCTTATCACCATCAGCAATAACTAAAATTTTATTTGCCGATGAAATGGTTAATGAAATCAAAAATAAATCTTGATTCTCATCAATGGCTTCTTTAACCAACCTTTCAACCGTAATCTTATCCATCATCTTGTATAAAAAGAGGGGACTTTTCGTCCCCTCCATTCAGTAAATATCCATATTTCTAGGTGCAAATATATAAACATTTTCTAACAATGGCAAGAAACACCGTTTTTTATCGTTATATTTTTATACCTTTACAAGGTAACGACTTTTAAAACCCAAATCATGAAAAAAATATTAGTTCCCGTAGACTTTTCAAAAGAAGCAAAATATGCTTGTAAAGTTGCTGCTACAATTGCAAAAAAAACAAAATCTGAAATCATTTTGCTTCATATGTTAGACATTCCATCTAAAATAATTGACCCCTTAAACTCTAATGGCATGCGTGGAGGCGCTCAATCCATTGCATACATGAAAGCTATTCATAGAAAATTTGAAAAATACAAAGCACTTCCTTTCTTTAAAGGCATCAAACTAACCGAAGATGTTAAATTTCATAAAGCATTTGAAGGTGTTATTCAAGAAAGTAAAAAACACAAGGTTGATCTTATTATTATGGGATCTCAAGGTGCTACCGGACTAAAAGAAATGATTGTAGGTTCAAATACCGAAAAAGTAGTGCGTAGCTCTGATATTCCTGTTTTAGTTATTAAACATGATGTTGAAAATTTTGCTATTAAAAACATTCTTTTTGCCTCTGATTTTAGTGCCAAAAGCAAGAAAAATTTTAAAAAAGTAATCAATTTTGCAAAACTTTTTAATGCTAAAATAAATTTATTATTTGTGAATACTATTCATAATTTTGAAACTTCAAGAGAATCTCAAAAGAAACTTAACGCTTTTGTAAAAAATCTTGATTTTAAACATTCTATAAATATCTGTAATGATAAAACTGTTGAAGAAGGTATTTTAAATTATGGTAGAGAAAATAATTCTGATATTATAGCCATAAACACACACGGAAGAAGCGGTCTATCTCAATTATTTAACGAAAGTATTAGTAAAGAATTGGCAAATCACGCCCTACGACCTGTTATTACTTTTAAGATTTAAATTAACGGTTTAGGCCTAAATTTCATACCTTTGAATTAATTATTTGCATCTAATAATTCTCAATGAGTAAAGTCACTTTAAAACAACTCGCCAAAGAGTTAAACCTGTCAATATCTACAGTTTCAAAAGCATTGAAAAATAGCTATGAGATTAATGAAAAGACAATTGTCAAAGTTAAATCTTTGGCTAAAAAGTACAATTACAGACCCAATAGAATGGCAATAAATCTCAAGCAAAATGAGACCAAAACCATTGGTGTGATTATTCCTAATATTTTAAATTACTTTTTCTCTAAAGTTCTACTAGGTATTGAAGAAGAAGCTAGCAAAAAAGGCTATCAAATAATTATTTGTCTATCAAATAATAAATACTCTAAAGAAACCGAAAGCTTACAACTACTGAGTGATGGTAGTGTTGATGGATTTATACTGTCAATTGCTAAGGAGACACAAATCAATCAACACCACGAGCATTTTAGCAAAATTATCGCCGAAGGATTTCCTATCGTCATGTTTGATCGCGTTTCTGATAAAGTTGAATGTGATAAAATAGTTATAAACGATTTTGACGCGGCCTTTCAAGCTACCAATTTTCTAGTAAATCAAGGGCGAAAAAAAATAGCCATTATTAGTACTATTGATGATTTAAACATAGGAAGATTACGAATCAAAGGCTATACAAAAGCATTGCAAAACAATTCCAACTACAAGAATAAAGAGCTTATTGTTACTATACATAACAAAAAGAAATATGACAGTGTAATTGCTACATTATTCAATACACATAAAGATATTGATGGCATTTTCACTACAGACACTATCTCTGCTGTTACTGCTTTAAAAATTGCCCAATCTAAAGGCTACAAAGTACCTAAAGATATTGCTATTATTGGCTTTTCCGATTCTAAAATATCAAGATTAGCTTCCCCTCCACTTACAACAGTTTCTCAAAATGCATTAGAAATTGGAAGAAATGCTACACGAATGTTAATTGATAGACTTAAAAACCCTAAAGAAGAATTTAAAACACAAGTTATCGAAACACAATTGTTGTTTAGAGAGACTAGTTAAAACAAAAAAACGCTTCTCAAGATAAGAAGCGTTTTGCAAACTAAAGTTGTCCCACAAGGACTCGAACCTTGAATGTCGGTACCAAAAACCGGTGTGTTACCAATTACACCATGGGACAATAATCTTCTTAAGCTATTTTGCTAAGAGGGTGCAAATTTAAAGTAAAGTTTCATTCACGCAAACTTTTTTATAACTATTTCACACAAACTTTAACAAAGCTTTAATACAGGATAACAATTTACCACTACGCATACCTTGTAGGGAGTCAATATTATTTAGTATTTTCGCCACGGAAAACTAAAATATATGACTAACTTCAATTTTAAAAAGTGGAATACCATTTTAGGATGGATAACTTTTGTAATTGCCTTACTTACCTACACCCTAACACTAGAACCAACTGTTAGCTATTGGGATTGTGGAGAGTATATCTCTACCGCTGTAAAATTAGAAGTAGGACATCCACCTGGAGCTCCTTTATTTCAAATGCTAGGTGCCTTTTTTGCTATGTTTACTACAGACGTCTCTCAAGTTGCTAAAATGGTAAATTTTATGTCGGCTCTAGCAAGTGCTTTCACCATTCTCTTTTTATTTTGGACGATAACACGCTTAGCTAAAAAAATGAACCCAAAAACAGAACAACTAACTTCTGGAAATTCAATCGCAATACTTGGCAGCGGTCTAGTAGGCGCTTTAGCTTACACTTTTTCTGACAGCTTTTGGTTTAGTGCAGTGGAAGGCGAAGTATATGCTATGTCATCATTTTTAATGGCATTACTCTTCTGGCTAGGTTTACGTTGGGAAAACGAAATGAATACGCCTAGAGGTCATAAATGGCTCTTATTAATCTCATTTGTAGTAGGACTATCCTTTGGAGTTCATATCTTATCATTACTCGTAATTCCATCTATTGTATTTATTTATTTCTATAAAAGATATCAAAACATTACCTCAAAGAAATTTATTATTGCCAATATAGTTGCCGTTTTGGTATTGGCATTTGTCTTTAAATTCCTATTTCCATATACACTTTCATTCTTTAGTGCTTCTGAATTATTTTTTATAAATACTGTTGGACTACCCTTCAATTCGGGTAGTATTATTGCTGGTCTAATTTTGCTAGCCATTTTCTATTTTGCCATCCGCTATACACGTAAGAAAAATTTAATTGATGCCAACCTTATCGTATTATCTTTGCTTTTTGTAATGATTGGTTTTTCCTCTTGGATAATGCTTCCTATTAGAGCAAATGCAAATACAACTATTAACGAAAATAATCCGTCAAGTGCCAGAGAATTATTAGCATACTATAATAGAGAACAATATGGAGATGCTAGTGTGTTTTATGATTCATATTATTCTGAAACTCGCGAACAAGACACTGACGAGCCATATAGAGATGATAAACCTAAATATGAAAAAAATAAAAAATTAGGCAAATATGTAATTGTAAATCGATACAAAGATGCTTTGCCAAATTACAGTGATAAACACAAAGGCTTTATTCCAAGAATGGTAGATCCTTCTCCACATGTGGTTGCTAATTACAAAGCAATTGCCGGCATTCCAAGTCGAAGTAAACGCAGACCAACATTTGGTGAGAACTTGAATTTTATGTTTCAATATCAATTTGGCTATATGTATGGGCGCTATTTTATGTGGAATTTTGTGGGACGTCAAGATGATATTCAAGGCAATTTAGATACCCATGGCAATTGGCTAAGTGGCATTCCATTTATTGATGAAATGCGTTTAGGTTCACAAAGGAATTTGCCTGACGAAGTAAAACACAACAAAGGAAGAAACACTTATTTCTTTTTACCACTTATTTTAGGAATCATAGGACTATTATTTCATATCAAATTCGATAAAAAGAATTTTTATATCCTGTTTTTATTCTTTGCCTTTACAGGATTAGCCATTATATTCTACACCAACCCTAAACCGTTTGAACCTCGTGAGCGTGATTATGCTGTGGTGGGTTCCTTCTATATTTTTGCTATATGGATTGGCTTTGGTATACTTGCTCTCTATGAACAATTTAAAGGCAAAATAAATCCTAAGTCATTGGCTATTGGTGTTTCAACACTAGGTCTTTTAGCTGTACCTGTTTTAATGGCTTCTCAAAACTGGGATGATCATGATCGTTCTGGAAGATATACTGCACATAACAATGCAAAGGCCTATTTAGACTCTTGCCAAGAAAATGCTATTATGTTTACTATTGGAGATAATGATACTTTTCCGCTTTGGTATATGCAAGAAGTTGAAAATTACCGACCTGACATGAAACTAATAAACACAAGTTTATTAGCAACCGATTGGTATATCGACCAACAGAAAAGAAAAACCTATACGGCCGACCCAATTCCATCACAACTAACGCACAAACAATACAGAACAGGCTCTTTAGATGTTGCCTACCATATTCCTGTTGAGTTAAAATTAACACCATTAATAGACAATACTGCACAAGACACTACAGCTGTTTTTTCGCCTGAAGGCGAAGAAAAGAAATCTGAAAACAGAATCGACATCAAAACATTTATGAATTGGATTTCTAGTGCCAATGAAAGAACATTGTTAGATATTGATCAAGACGGAAATCCAGAAAAGTTTTATCCTACCAACAAAATTAGAATCCCTGTTGATAAAGAAGCCGTTCTTCGAAACAAAATTGTGCCTTTAAAAGATGCTGATAAAATTGTACCCTATATTGATATTGAAATTGACAAGTTAGGCTTAACCAAAAACAGAATCGTCATGCTTGATATTCTAGCCAATAATAACTGGGAAAGACCTATCTATTTTACCGGAGGTGCGCAAGCAAACGAAGAATATATCTGGCTAAAAGATTATTTACAATTAGATGGTAATGCTTTTAAAGTAGTACCTATATTTACTTCTAGCAAGAGTGCTGAAGGCAGACCAAAAAGCATTCTAGAATTAGGTAGAATAGACACAGAGATTATGTACGCTAATGTGAAAAAATGGGATTGGAAAAGCAGTAATGACGATGCTGTTTACTTAGATGTTGAATCTCGTAAAAATAGCATTACCTTTAGAAATAATCTAGTCCGTTTAGCAGAAGCCTTTATCAAAGAGAAGAAATTTGATAAAGCCGAAGAAATGTTAGATTTATCTATAGAAAAATTACCTATTAAAAAATATGGGCATTACGGAATGGTACTGGGCTATATCGATAATTATTACCAAATTAATAAAAAAGAAAAGGCTAAAAAAGTTGCCAATATCTTAATAGAAATATTTGAACAACGTATTGATTTTTATGCTGAACTTGACGGGGCTGATTTTTCTCAACACCAAGATGATATTGAAGCTACTTTATTAATGTATAATAGTGTTGTTGCTACTGCTGATAAATTCGATAAAGAATTTGCCAATTCCTTAAAAGCTGGTTTTGTTGCTGCATTAAAAATGTTGAATATAGCCGACGAATAAATGAAGCCCTACCTTGTAAAAATGCCAAACTTTATTCCAAAATTATTTCGGAATCAGGTTTGGAATTTCCCTACAAAGGAAAAAAATATTTACCTCACTTTTGATGATGGCCCAACACCAAGAATAACAGATTGGGTACTTAACACATTAGAAGCTTATAATGCTAAGGCTACTTTTTTCTGTATAGGAAAAAACATTGAACAACATCCTGAAATTTTTCAACATATTATTGAACAAGGTCATGTTATAGGTAATCATACCTATAATCACCTTAACGGATGGAAAACATCAACAGAGGTATATTTACAATCTATACTTAAAACAGAAACATTCATTAATCAAACCTCAAACCTCAAAGCCCTCACCCCAAACCTTCTCTTCCGCCCTCCGTATGGAAAAATAAAACCTTCGCAGACCAAACTATTGATTGAACATAATTACAAAGTTATAATGTGGTCCGTATTGAGTGGAGATTTTGACACTTCTATTACTGTAGAAAAATGCCTAAATAATGTGATTGACACTACTAAAAACGGAAGTATACTTGTGTTTCATGATAGTGAAAAAGCATTTGATAAACTAAAAATTGTACTGCCTAAAGTTTTGGAGTATTTTAGTAAAAAAGGGTATGTTTTTAAGCGTATTATTTAATTGTCGTTCAGCACAAAGCGTAGCGGAATGAAGAATTTTATAATCAAAATGCAAAAAAAATTAACTGGATTCCTGCCTCCGCAGGAATGACAAGAAAAATTACTCCTTATACATACTGCTGTACCAAACTTATCAAGGTGCCTGCATCTTGTTCTCCAGACTGACGCCATTTCATTTCACCACCTTTATAAATTATAAAAGTTGGATTCCCCTTAATGCGCAGCGCATTTGCCAAAACTTCATTTTTGTCAATATCAATTTTAATAACTTTTGCTTTATCACCTAAAGCCGCAGCTACATCTCTTAAAACGCTATGAAGATTTACATTGTTTTCATTCCAATCTGCATAGAAATCTATTAAGGTTGGAACACTTGAACCAATTAATTCGCCAAATTTTGCCATAGGGAGTTCATTTTAAATTAAAACTATGTGTTAGACAGACTTTAACATTACAAATATACTATTTTTAAACAATTTTCTTCGTTTTTAACGTAATAACGGTTATTTCTGGCCAAATACCAACACGCCCTGGGTAAGCCAAAAAACCAAAACCTCTATTTACATTTAAAAACCGCCCTGCTTCCTTATAAATACCCGCCCAATATTTATATCGCCACTTTACAGGACTCCATTTAATCCACCCTGGTATTTCAATACCAAATTGCATTCCATGTGTATGACCACTCAATGTTAAATGATAATGCGTATCATTATTCTTTACCTTCTGTTCCCAGTGACTCGGGTCATGACTCATCAATATCTTAAAATCTTTAGCTACAATTCCTTTTGAAGCCAAATCAAGATCTCCAGCTTTTTTAAAACCACCTGCGCCCCAGTTTTCTACGCCAATTAACCTTATTTTGTCATTATCCTTTTGTAATACTCTATTTTCATTTAACAACAAATCGAAACCTAATTTTTTATGAACTTCTTCTAAGTCCTTCATATTTTGAATCTTCTCACTTTCACTATCCCATTTGATATAATCTCCATAATCATGATTCCCTAAAATAGAATATTTACCATCTTTTGCTTTGAGTTTTTTAAATGTATCTATCCAAGGCAACATCTCATCTGCTCTATTGTTTACCAAATCTCCCGTAAACAAAATCAAGTCTGATTTTTGTTGATTGATTAAATCTATACCATATTCTATCTTACTTCTCCCTGAAGGTTCAGGGTCAAAACTCCCACTATGAATATCAGAAATTTGCGTAATTTGATAACCATCAAAAGCTTTGGGTAAATCAGCAAACTCCAAAGTGTATTTTAATACTTTATAATTGTATTTTCCTTTAAATATACCGTATAACAATGCTCCAAAAGGCAAAGCTGCAATACCCAATGCTAGTTGACTCACAAACTTTCGTCTTGAAGGAAAGTATGCTCCGGCTGCTGCATCTCCTTGAATTAACAATCGAAACAATGCTTGTGGTGTTCTAATGACATCCTCTCCAAACATAAAAAACAACACAAATAGTTTAGGTACAAATAAAACCAAAAACACACCAATCGCTTTATTGGTACTTAGTCTTAAACCAATCTTATTATCAAAACTAATTGCTAGGTGATAGGTAAAATATAGCAACACCATAAGAGAAATTATCCAATAAACAGCATACATCCATTTGCTTTTAGATATCACTTTAAATGCTTGAAAAGCATAAAAATCAATCAATAAATAAATTACAATAAAAATTATCCAACGGAGCATATTCTAAAAATTATACCTTTAATCACTTTATGCATTAGAAAATCGATTACATCATGAAATCACTACAAAACATAACGCTTTGCTACTTTTTAAAATCTAACCGTAGTGGCACTACTCTTAAACTGCTAAAAAGTCATATTTCACTGTACTTTCAAGTCTCATTATACTTTATTAATATATCATTCGGGTTTAAATATCCAAAAAATAAAAGAGCAAATCTAAATGATATTCATTTATAAAAACGGAATACAGCATTCTTTTAGTCATTATTTAACCAAATTAATCATCAATTTTATTTTCTCTTCATCTGAAATTGCGACTTTAGTTTCATCAAAAAAACGTGTACTATTCATTGTTACTCTTGGTATTTTTATGGTTTGATGTAATACCGTAGCAGAAAAATGCACTTCTTTTAAGTTTGCCTTTTTAAATTGTGTTATAGTTTCGATATTAATACCTCCTCCAGGTAAAATTACAAGTCTATCTCCTGCTTGTTGTTGCAACTGTTCTAATAAAGACAACCCTTTTGTTGCACTGGTTTCCTGCCCTGAACTTAAGATTCTATCTACACCCAAGTCAATTAATTGTTCTAAAGCTTCAAACGGATCAATAGTCCAGTCAAAAGCTCGATGAAAGGTAAAGGATAATGGTTTTGACAGCTCAACCAATGCTTTTGTCCGTTCTAAATCTATCGTGAAATCTTTATGTAACACTCCAGAAACTATCCCATTACACCCTAATTCTTTACAAATTTCTATATCTAACTTCATGGCTTCAAATTCAGCATCAGAATATGTGAAATTTCCACTTCTGGGGCGAATCAATACATTTACAAGAATAGTACTATCATTCATTACTTTTTTTAGCAGCCCATAAGAAGGTGTAATACCTCCAACCGCTAATTCAACACAAAGTTCAATACGATCTGCACCTGCTTTTTCTGCATTCATTGCAGACACATGTGAATTGGTGCAAATTTCTATTTTCATTATATCATTTTTAGTATCTTGCTAAGGTAAGTTATTTAGCCTGTTAAAACACAAAACATGAAACGTAGAAATTTTATTAAAAATGCTTCCTTAACTGGAGTTGCTCTCGCAGTAGGATCAACACTTAGCTCTTGTGCAGAAAATACTTCAAAAGAAAAGTCGTCTTCCACAAAAACTACAAATGAGAACATAAAAGTATCATTACCATTAGTAATTGCCACTTGGGACGTACGACAATCCACAGAAAAAGCATGGGAAACCTTACAACAAGGAAATTCGGTATTAGATGCCGTTGAACAAGGCTGTAAAGTTGCTGAAGCCGATAAAAAAAACCAATCGGTTGGCAATGGTGGCAGACCTGATAGAGATGGTAATGTTACTTTAGATGCTTGTATTATGGATACCCATGGCAATTGTGGTTCTGTTGTTTATATGCAACACATAACTCATGCCATTTCTGTAGCTCGTAAAGTAATGGAAGATACACCTCATGTAATTTTAGCTGGAAAAGGTGCAGAAAAATTTGCCATAGAAAAAGGATTTCAACCTGAAGATTTACTCACTGAAGCTTCAAAAAAAGATTGGGAAGCATGGAAAAAAACATCAAATTACCAACCTATTATCAATATAGAAAATCATGATACCATAGGTATACTTGCCATGGATAAAAACGGTGATATCTCTGGAGCCTGTACCACTAGTGGGTTAGCTTATAAAATGGCAGGACGTGTTGGCGATTCTCCTATTATTGGTTCAGGGTTATTTGTTGATAATGAAATTGGAGCTGCTGTGGCTACAGGCTTAGGTGAAGAGGTTTTAAAAACCGTGGGTAGTTTCCTAATTGTAGAATTGATGCGTCAAGGTAAATCGCCTCAAGAGGCTTGCGAGGAAGCTATTGACAGAATTGTAAGCAAGCCCAATAGCAATTATAAAAATTTTCAGATAGGTTATATTGCCCTAAATAAAAAAGGAGAAACTGGATTTTACTCCATTCATGATGGCTTTACTATGGCTAAATTTCAAGATGATAAAAACGAAAATTTGGAATCTGATTATTATATGAAGTAATCTTTGTAGCTTTGAATTTTTAGAATTAACTATTACCTAATTACCACCATGTCAGATAAAAAACGCTTATTTTTAGTTGATGCCTTTGCCTTAATCTTTAGAGGGTATTACGCTTTTATTAAAAACCCTAGAATCAATTCAAAAGGGCTAGACACCTCAGCTATTATGGGTTTTATGAACTCATTATTAGATGTTATCAAGCGTGAAAACCCAGATCATTTAGCGGTGTGTTTTGATAGAGGTGGTAGTGCTGACAGGGTAGAAATGTATGCTGAATACAAAGCCAATCGTGATGAAACACCAGAAGCTATAAAAATAGCGGTACCCTATATTGAGAGTATCTTAAAAGCAATGCATATTCCTATTATTGTAAAACCAGGTTTTGAAGCTGATGATATTATAGGCACCCTTGCCAAAAAAGCAGAAAAAGAAGGCTATACTACTTTTATGGTTACACCTGATAAAGATTTTGCTCAACTAGTTAGCGAAAATATTTTTATGTACAAACCGCGTTTTGGTGGTGGTTATGATGTTTGGGGCGTACCAGAAATACAG
>Ga0256844_10000443_pt1 | contig 15933 bp, 16 predicted proteins | sample MusselsmetaG_FD_189100 | JGI IMG/M metagenome (GOLD analysis project Ga0256844, IMG submission 189100) | Mussel associated microbial communities from hydrothermal vent at the East Pacific Rise, Pacific Ocean - Mussels | ecosystem: Host-associated > Mollusca > Shell > Unclassified ... | reverse complement strand
TTTCAGTACCTTCTTTTAGTTTACCTACCTCTGCTTCGTCTACTTTTCCTTCAAAAATCATCTTGGTCATATCTGCAATTACAGCAATGGTTGTACCTGCCCCAAAATTACTGCTTTCTATTACTTGATAGCCTTCTTTTATAGGAATCTCTAAAATCATTCCAGAGGTAGTCGCTCTAATATTTGTGTTTGCTGAGCCACTAGAATTTGCTGAACCTTTTTTAATAATTTGATAGTCACTTTGTGCATTTTTTACATCTTGTTTGGCTTGATTAAAAGTTAATTCAATAGCTTCAAACTCTGTACGAGAAATTACACCTTTATCATACAATGCTTTATTTCTATCATATGATATCTGGGCATTATTCCTTTGAATTTTCACTGTGCTAATTCTCCCTAAAGCTCCATTAAGTGCTTGTTCATTAGGCACTACTCTAACTTTTGCTATCAAATCTCCTTTTTTAATATTTGCTCCTTCTTCAACAAAAATCTTTTCAATAATTCCTGAAATTTGAGGTTTTATCTCTACTTCTTCTAATGGAATTACCTTTCCTGTAGCTACAGTCTTTCTAACAATTGTCTTTTTAGAAGGTTTTTCTGTTTCATATTCAATGATAGACTTACTGTTCTTCTGCCCAAACCAAATTAATACTGCGATTAAGGCTAAGGCTATACTGCCAAAAATTAATGTTTTTTTCATTTTTTTAAATATTTATTCTAGTTGATTCTATTTTTATTCATCTCTTAAAGCTTCAATAGGTCTTACACTAACTGCTATTTGAGCAGGTATCAATCCTATTAAAGTACCTAACACTACTAAAGTTGTAAATGCAATTAATATTACAGGAATATCTACTGTGGGGTTCACCAAAGCGGCATCATCTCCATGCCCCCAAGCCATATCAATTATCATTAGAACTATTCCTCCAAATATAATTCCTAATGAACCTGCTAATGTTGTTAAAAAAACAGATTCCAGTACAATTTGACGCCGTATTTCTGCAGGCTTTGCTCCTAATGCTCTTCGAATTCCTATTTCTTTAGTCCTTTCTTTTACTGTAATTAATAAGATATTACCTATAGCAAAAACACCTGCTATTAAAGTGGCTATCCCTACAAACCATGTTAAAAATTGCATTCCTGTAAGAAAACCTGTAATTTTTTTTATCTCTTGTGCTAAATTGAAGCTACCAAAAGCTCGCCCATCTTCTGGATGCACTTTATGTAAATTTTTAAGCAATAACTTAATATCTGCTTCCATTTGACTTATCTCTACTTCTGGTTTACCAGTAATCATTAACCACCCTATATTCTCACCTGTATTATATACCTGTTGGAAGGTTGAAAAAGGAATATGAAGACCTCCTCCTGGGCCTCCCATTTGTATCTTATTTTTATACAAGCCTACAACTTGGTAATTGATATCGTTTATTTTGATATACGCTCCTATAGGATATTCATCTTTGTCAAACAATTGCTTGTAGGTATCATCTTCTAATACACAGACTTTCTTCTTTCCTTTAATGTCATTATTATTAATAAATCTTCCATAGACAAGGTGTTTCTTTTCAACTTTATCTAAAGTAGGATAGTCTCCAAAAACACCCAAAGTTGTAGATTTAAATTTATGTACGACTAAGCTTTGCGTTTGAAACCTTGGCACAACAAATTTAATTCCTTTTATTTCTGATCGAATACTTTCCACATCAGACATTTTCAACTCTATTTGCTTCCCTTCTTGAAACCCTTTAAATGGTTTGCTGGTTGATTGCCCCCAAACAAAAACACTATTGGTAGCAAAATTACCAAACATCTTATTAAAATTATTCTCCATACCTCTTGCTGCACCTAATAGCACAACCAACAAGAAGATTCCCCACATTACACCTATAATTGTAATTGCAGTACGCACCTTATTTTTACGAATGCTTCCGTAAATTTCTTGCCAAGTATCTTTATCAAATAAAAATTTTAACATATGCTATTATTCATCATTTAACGCTTCAATTGGTTTTATTCGAGCAGCTCTTTTTGCAGGTAAATAACCCGCTATAGTGCCTGCCAATACTAAAACTATAGTTGCTCCAACAACTACATAAGTTTCAACACTTGGATCTACTATAAAATATTTTTCTAAACTATCACCTATCGCTTTTAAAATAGTTGTGCCTATTAATAAACCAATATAACCTGCCAAGGTTGTTATAAATATTGATTCTAACATAATCATTCCGATAATTGATTTTGGTGTTGCTCCTAATGCTTTTCTAATTCCTAATTCTTTGGTGCGTTCTTTTACGATATAGACCATAATATTGCTTATACCAATGATTCCTGCAATTAAAGTTCCTATACCAATAAATAAAATAATTAAATTCAATACTAGCATCATCATAGACACTTCCTTATTCCCTTCTGCATAATTACGAACTCGTATTGCACCTTGATCTCTTGGGTCTACACTATGTTTTTCTTTCAGTGCTTTACTCATTTGATTGCCAAATGCAATTGCCTGATCTACACTTAATTTAGGGTTATAGGTTAATCCAAATCCATCTAGCTCGTCAGTATTACCATACAACCGCTGTACTGTTGTAAAAGGCCCATAGATATAGCGTTCATCGCCATCGCCTCCAGGATCTGAAAATGTACCAATTACTCTATAAGAAATTCCCGCAAGATTAATTTCTTTTCCTAAAGCGCTTAACTGACCAAATAAATCTTGTTCTACCAACCTACCAATAGCAATTACTTTAGCATTTTTCTGTAAATCAAGCATGCTTAAAAATCGACCACTTATTATCTCTGCCGATTCTAAGGTTAAGTAATTAGGATATACTGCTCTAAATGTATAATTATTTTGTTCTCCTTTATATATTGCTTGTATGTTACGGCGTTGAATTCTAGGGCTTATTGTTTGCATTTTATCCCCAAACTTTTCTACCAAAAATTTATAGTCGTCGTTTTTAAATTGAAGTTCTCTTCCACTTTGCAAACCTTTAAAAGGCTTTGTAGTTCTACCTGTCCAAATATAAATGGATAGCATAGAATCTTTTGCAAACTCTCTTTTAAAAGTATTTTGAAGACCGTTACCTATACCAAACAATAAGGTAAATAGTAATATGGCAAAAGCAATAGTAAACCCAGACAACACTGTACGTAATTTATTTTTACGTATCGTCTGAAATATTTCTTGCCATCTGTCTAAATCAAACATCTTATTTGTTTACTTTATTATTTGTCAATTCATCACTAATAATAACGCCATCTTTAAGGCGTACAATTCTATCTGTTTCTTCGGCTATTTCTTCTTCGTGTGTAATTACAAATACCGTCATTCCTCCACGATTAATTTCTTTTAAGAGTTCCATTACCGAATTAGAAGTTGCAGAATCTAAAGCCCCTGTAGGTTCATCTGCTAAGACTACTTTTGGTTTTGTAACCAATGCTCTAGCAATAGCAACACGCTGTTTCTGCCCTCCAGAAAGCTCATTTGGTAAATGATTCGCCCAATCTTTTAAGCCTACTTTATCAAGATACTCCATCGCTATCTCTTGCCGTTCTTTTCTAGCTATCCCTTTATAATATAAAGGCAATGCAACATTTTCTAGAGCTGTTTTATAGGCTATTAAATTAAAAGATTGAAATACAAATCCTAAAAATTTATTTCGCAAAACTGCGGCTTTCTTTTCATCTAAATTTTCAATTGCTTGTCCGTTTAAATAATAATTCCCCTCATCATGAATATCTAATAAACCTACAATATTTAACAATGTTGATTTACCAGAACCTGAAGACCCCATTATCGAAACAAACTCACCTTCCTTAATATGTAAATTTAATCCTTTAAGTACATGAAGTGACTCTTTACCCATTGGGTAAGACTTATGTAGGTTTTCAATTTTAATCATGTGTTTAGGTTTATTATGTATGCAACTACCTTTTTAAACGAATTAAATGCTATTTTGTAACTTTGGACAATGATAAAATTAGAAAACAAATCAATTATTTTATTTGATGGTATTTGCAATTTGTGCAACAATGCTGTACAATTTATCATAAAAAGAGATAAAAAACATCATTTTCTATTTACTTCTTTACAATCTGACGCTGCACAAGATATTTTGTTACAGTTTCAGTTAAAAAATTCTGATTTAAATTCGATTATTTTTATTGAAGACGAGAAAATTTATCAAAAATCTACTGCTGTTTTAAGAATTTCGAAACAATTAAATGGTTTATGGAAGTTAAATTATGCTTTTATAATTATCCCTAAATTTATACGTGACTTTATCTATGATATTATCGCAAAAAAGAGGTATGGTTGGTTTGGAAAAAGAGAGCACTGTATGATTCCTAGCGCAGCATTAAAAAAATATTTTTTTTGACTAATTATATGTACCAACAAATTGTTGTACCAAAACACTTAAATCTTTTTGCGCCAATTTTGCAGCTTCTTGTACCGCTTCATGAGAGACTTCTTCTACTTGACCTTCAAGACCTAAATCTGTAATTACAGAGATACCCAAACAATCCATACCCATATGCTTAGCTACAATCACTTCTGGCACGGTAGACATACCAACAGCATCTGTACCCAAAATCCTTACCATTCTATATTCTGCAGGGGTTTCGAATGTAGGTCCTGATAAACTTAAATAAATTCCTTTTTGAATTTTTATTTTTTCTGCTTGCGCAATACCTTCAATTTTAGCAATCATTGCTAAACTATAAGGCTCATGCATATCTACAAATCTTGGTCCAAAACGCTCATCGTTCTCTCCTCGTAATGGATGGTCTGGAATTAGATTAATATGATCATTAATAATCATAATATCGCCTATACTAAAGTTCTCATTTACACCTCCAGCGGCATTAGAAACTATTAAATTTTGGGTGCCTAAAATTTTTAACACACGTATAGGAAATGTTGCTTCTTTAAGCGACCAACCCTCATAATAATGAAAACGCCCTTGCATGGCTATTACTTTTTTTCCAGCTAAGGTGCCATAAATTAAATTTCCTGAATGTCCTTTTACTGTTGATACAGGAAAATTAGGGATCTCAGCATAAGGAACTTTCACTTCAATAGTAATATCTTCTACCAAACTTCCTAAGCCTGTACCTAATATAATTCCAAAATCTGGCGCTGTAAAGCCTTTCTCTTTTAAATAACTAACTGTCTGCTGTACCTTGTTCCACATACTTTTTTACTAGGGTATTAAAATCTATTTGATGATTGATGAATGTTGTTTCAATAGGAAGGTAGTAGAAATTCGCTACACCTTTAAAACTTCTCACATAATCTTTTTCAGTGGTTAAAATTAACTTTTTATCTGAATTAATCTCAGAAAATTGTGCGGTTATTTTCTGGAGTTCATTTGCAGAAAAATGATGATGGTCTGTAAATTTTAGATGCTGATAATCAACATGCTTCGCGTCTAGAAAAACTTCTAATGGCTTTGTATTTGCGATGCCCGTTACCAAAATAACTTTATAGTTTGGTAAATGAGCTATTGAAAGTGTTGAATGAGCTCCAATAATAAGGCTTCCATAACTTATTTTTGAAAAGAAAACTGTTTGGTGCAGACCTACATGTAACTTTTTTGTGATTTCAAATTGCTCTTTTTCATTCAAGTCTTCTGGACATTTGCTAACCACAATAATCTGTGCTCTATTTGCACCTACTACATGCTCTCGCAAATTACCTGCTGGCAACATTTTATCATCTATATACAAATCATTATATGATGTGAGTAATATATTCAATCCTGCTTCAACTTTTCTGTGCTGAAAAGCATCATCTAATAAAATAACATTTGGTTTTTTTTCTAAACTGGCAAGTTGTGTAATACCATTTACTCTATCGGCATCAACTGCAATGGTAATATTTTTAAATTTTAAAAAATACTGCATAGGCTCATCTCCAATTGTTTCTACTTTTGTATTTTTATCTGCAATAAGAAAACCTTTACTTGTACGTTTATACCCTCTGCTTAAAATAGCAATGGTATATTTTTTTTGCAGTAATCGTACTAAATATTCAATTTGAGGAGTCTTACCTGTACCACCAACACTTAAATTACCAACAACAATTATGGGTGTTTTAAAAACCGTAGACTTCAAGACACCTTTATCATATAAGGTATTTCTTGTAGAAGTTATACTGCCATACAAGGCAGAAAAAGGGGCTAATATTTTTCTTAAAAAACGCACAAGGCAAAAATACAAAAAATAGCATTCAATTCGCTATTATAGAAATAGCTATTCACTTTTAATTCATTACGATTAAAATGAAACATTTTCTACAATTTCTAAGCCATAACCAATAATTCCTACCCGTTTTTGGATATGCTTGCCATTAGAAATTAATTTCAGTTTTTTAATCTGAATATCATGAAGTATTTGTGCACCAATACCAAAATCTTTAGTATCTAATTTTATTGATGGTATTTCTGTCTGATTCTCGTGCTGTAACTCTTTTATTAAGGACAATCTATTTTTTAAATTAAAAGATTGATTCTCTTGATTGATAAATACAATTGCACCTTTACCCTGATCATTAATTAAAGAAAACATTCTACTAAAACTATCATCTGGTTTATTGAGTAATAACCTAATAATATCATTATTAATTAGGGTTGTATTTACACGAACAAGCACAGGCTCGTCTTCTTCCCATTCTCCTTTTGACAACACTAAATGCACCTGATCATTTGTTGTTTGTTGGTATGCTCGTAATCTAAACGCACCAAAGCGTGTTTTCAATTCAAAATCTTCAATTTTTTCTATTAGGGAATCGTGTTGCATTCTATAGGCTACCAAATCCTCGATAGAAATAATTTTCAAATCAAACTTTTTAGCTACCTCAACCAAATGAGGTAATCGTGCCATTGTACCGTCTTCGTTTAGAATTTCCACCAAAATCCCTGCAGGCTTAAACCCTGCCAATCTGGCTAAATCTACAGATGCTTCGGTATGCCCAGTACGTCTTAAAACACCTCCTTCTTTTGCTCTTAAAGGAAAAATATGTCCTGGTCTACCTAGATCATGTGGTTTTGTATCTCTAGCGACTAAAGCTTTTATTGTTTTTGCCCTATCATGAACAGAAATTCCCGTTGTGCAACCATTACCTATTAGATCTACCGAAATGGTAAATGGTGTATGATGCAGTACCGTATTATTAGTAACCATCAAGGGCAAATCTAACTCTTCGCATCTCTGCACAGTAAGTGGAGCGCAAATTAATCCTCTACCATGTGTAGCCATAAAATTAATCATTTCTGGCGTAACTGTTTCTGCTGCTGCAATAAAATCACCTTCGTTTTCTCTATCTTCATCGTCTACAACAATAATTACTTTTCCTTTTTTAATATCAGCTACAGCTTCTTGTATTGTATTTAACTGTAGCTTTTTTGATGTTGTTGAAATCATTTATAACTGATTAAATTTTATTTTTAGTAAATACTCGAGTAAAAAAATTGACTATAGGGAGCCAAATTTTATCCATATCAAAAAAGCCTTTGTCTTTTGCTGCCCTACGCATCAACAAAAAACCTAATGGCAACAAAACTATAGTTGCCAGCCAGCCACCTAATGGTGCTGAAACCGTACTAGACCATGCCATATTTCTGCCAAAAGTAGAGATAAAGAAGTAAATTACAAAAACTACAATGGCAACTATCATCGGAAAACCAAATCCGCCTTTACGAATAATAGAGCCTAATGGTGCTCCAATAAAAAACAGAACTAAACAGGCTAGTGAAAAAGCAATTCGCCTGTGATACTCCGTATCATAAACATTTAAGCTTTTTTGTTTTCGTTTTAAAACCGAACTAAAACCTTCGATATCTCCTAAAGTTTGTTTTGAATTTTCTAAGGCATTATCTAAAACTAATACTTTATTTTTTGCATTAAAATTATCTAAAATAACTTCTTGAAGTTTGCTATAATCTGTAGTCTCTTTTCCTAAAGGTTTAATACCGCCTTTCACCAATAAATTTTTAGCTTTTAACTTGACATATTCATCATATTTCGGACTGAGAGAATCTGTATAATAATTTAATTGCTTTAAACTTAACATTTCTCGATCTGCTTTATAATCTCTTGCATTAATATCACTCAATTTAGAAATATCTATATTTACTGTATATTCATCAAAATGTGCCTTGGTTCCTGGCATATTTAAAGATTTTGCAAACGATTGCCTTGGTTTTGTTAAATCTTCATAGTGATAACCATCTTTAAGAATAATTGTCATATACTTACTCCCTTCTTCTGTAGTAATCTCACCATTCTTGGCTGTAATACTTTTTAAATTTGCTCCAATTTTATCTAAATCATAATAAATTAAAACATCCTTTAATAAATTATCTTCCTCTCCATATTTTTCTGAAAATTTAATACTATGCCCAGGTATTTCTGTATTAAAAGTTCCAGAAACTAATGCTAAGGTGGGCTGTGTCTTTTTCATTTCGACCAGCATATTTTTAAATTTAAACGCTGCCCTAGGAAATGCATAATTTAAGAAGAGAAAATTCAAGCCACTTAATATAAACATTAAAATAATAAGAGGTCTAATAAATTGATATAATGATATTCCTGCAGATTTTACAGCTGCAAATTCATAATTTTCAGATAATGATCCTAATGCCATTATTGATGAAAGTAAAATTGCAATAGGCAAGGCTAAGGGAACTTGCATTTGCGCTAGATATCCTACAAATTTTAATATATGTAAAATACCTATTCCTTTTCCTGCTATTTTATCAAACTGCAACCAAAGAGTTTGCATTACCAAGACAAATAGGATAATAAAAAATGTAGCCAAGAAGGGTATTAAAAAGCTTTTAAGTATATATTTATTTAAAATTTTCACTTCTTGATTGGTTAGGATATCTAAAAGAAATAATCCGCCAAAGGCGGATATTCTTTATCTAAATAGTATTCTATTCTATGTTAAATTGAATCATTTTATAAAAATTACAATTTATTAATGATATAGCCATCTTTTTTAAACTTTGCTTCATCAAAAACAAACAACTTGCTTGACAAAGGTTGGTTGATTTTAAATTGTGTAATAATTAGTGTTGTTACTGTACTATTATTACCTGTCTCAATTAGTTTGTAAATGTGATTTGTTTTTACATCTATACCTAATAAAATATTATTAATTTCAGAATTACTATCCTTTGGTGTTAATTTTACAAACTGTATTTTTCTTCCATTTTTATTTTGCGAAATATCCCATGTATAAGTATATCCCTCTTTATAAAATGAAAAGAATTTTGACGGTGTAATTGTTCCTTCGTCATCTGCATTGCCTGTAGTAATATTTACTTCTTCATCTTCAGAAATAATTGTAATTGTTTTTTTACCATCAAATAGCTGATTTGCTCCCAAGAAATTTACATTGTATAAATCTCCTTTCATTGTTGCATCTCCTCTAGTTTCTTGATGTACATTTTCTTTCGTATTGTCTAATTTATATTTAAATGCTACATATACATTTTCATACCCATTCATCTTTGCAGATACATTATCTAATAATTGTTTTGCTTTTGCATCATCTTGTGAAAATGCAATTGTGCTACTTATAAGTGCTATAAAAAGTAAGAGTACTTGTTTCATGTTTAATAGTTTATTCATTATTTAATAATTCTTCTAGAGCTAAAATATCTGTAACTAGCACTTGACGTGCCTTGCTTCCTTCAAATGGACCAACAATGCCTGCGGCTTCTAGTTGATCTATAATTCTACCTGCTCTATTATATCCTAATTTTAGTTTTCGTTGTAATAGAGATGCTGATCCTTGCTGTGCATTCACAATAACGTGAGCTGCATCTTTAAATAGCGTATCTCTATCTGCTATATCTATAGCAAGACCTGTGCCACTTTCTTCACCTACATATTCTGGTAAAAGATGTGCACTAGCATATGCTCTTTGCGACCCGATAAAATCAGTTAACCTATCTACTTCTGGCGTATCAACAAAAGCACATTGCAAACGTAAAACTTCACTACCTGTCGAGATCAACATATCTCCTCTACCTATAAGTTGATCTGCCCCTTGTGCATCTAGAATAGTTCTTGAATCAATTTTAGATGTTACTCTAAATGCCACTCGCACTGGAAAATTCGCTTTTATTAAACCTGTTATTACATTTACTGACGGCCGCTGAGTTGCAACAATCAAATGAATACCAACTGCCCTAGCTAACTGCGCTAACCTTGCTATAGGCGTTTCCACTTCCTTCCCCGCAGTCATAATCAAATCTGCAAATTCATCTATTACTAAAACAATATAAGGCAAATACTTATGCCCATTTTCTGGATTTAACTTCCGAGCCTTAAATTTCTGATTGTATTCTTTTATATTTCTAACAAAAGCTGCTTTTAATAAATCATATCTATTATCCATCTCTATACCTAATGAATTTAAGGTATGTACAACCTTTGTTGTATCGGTAATGATGGCTTCTTCAGAATCTGGTAACTTCGCTAGATAGTGTCTCTCAATTTTATTAAATAAAGTAAGTTCTACTTTTTTAGGATCTACCAAGACAAATTTCACTTCTGCAGGATGCTTTTTGTATAACAATGAAGTTAATACCGCATTCAAACCTACAGATTTTCCTTGCCCAGTAGCACCTGCCATTAATAAGTGTGGCATTTTTGCCAAATCAATTACAAAGGTTTCATTCGAAATTGTTTTACCTAAAGCTAATGGTAATTCCATCTCTGAATTTTGAAATTTCTGTGTTGATAATACAGATTTCATTGAAACAATAGACGGGTTTTTATTTGGCACCTCTATACCTATGGTTCCTCTACCCGGTATTGGCGCAATAATACGAATACCCAAAGCTGCCAATGATAGTGCAATATCATCTTCTAAATTTTTAATCTTAGAAATACGAACTCCAGCTTCTGGCACAATCTCATATAAGGTTACTGTTGGTCCGATAGTTGCTTTAATACTCGAAATACCAATTTTATAATTCCGTAAGGTATTTACAATTTTATTTTTATTAAGTTCTAACTCTTCTTTATCAATGGTAATACTTTCACTTCCATAATCTTTTAGTAAATCTAATGGAGGGAATTTATATTCCGATAATTCTAAAGTTGGGTCAAATACACCAAAATCTTCCACCAATTTATTGGATAAATTTTCAACCAATTGATCTTCTTCAAAAACATCTTTAACCTCTACTTCAAGTTCTTCTTTTTCCTCTTTTTGCGGCGCTACCACAACCTCTAACTCTTCTTTTATAGGTTTCTCTTTTACAATTTCTTTTTCAAGAATAGTTTCTTTCTTTCTTTTCTCTTCGAAAGGCATCTTGGTCTCTAAGGACAACTCTAATTCAGAATTTGGTTTTTCATGAATTGTCTCTGAGATATAGCCTTCATCTGTAATATCATCTGCCCCTAAAGGCTGGCCTTTCTTTTCTTTCTTTTTTGGAAGTTTTGCTTTTAAGACCTCTGGAGTTATTTTAAATTTAGAGATTATATAAACCAATAGTGTAAATAATAAAATTAAAAATACGCCTATTCTACCAACAAAATCTTTTGAAAAATCATTTAATTCATAACCAACAACTCCTGAGAATAATGTATAATCTGGCATAAAAAAACCAACAGCTAAAGACAGCCATATCATAATTACAATACCCCAAAACCAAGACTTACGTAAAGGTTTAAATGGCAAATCAAAAAGGGTGAAAATTCCAGTAAAAAACAATAAAACAGGCACAATAAAAGATGCCAATCCAAAACCTTGATATATGGAGAAGTGACTTATTGAAGCCCCTAATTTTCCCAACCAGTTCTTGGTTTCTACAACACGATCTGGTAAGGATTCTATTTGACTTTGATCTATTTTCCAATATAGTAAAAAGGAAACAAACGATACGAGTAAAAAAACAGAAAACAAAACCAAGAACACGCCTAAAACTAAATGTGTTTGTTTGTTTTTAAAAAAATCTACAATCCAATTTTTTTTAACTTTAGATGTTTTTACTTTCGTCTTTCTTTTTGCCATCAAATTGTAAATGTATTTGTCAAAAATACATAAAATATTAAGAGTTTTTAAAACGGACTCATATTGATTCTATCCCTAAATAAATTTGGGTAGATAAATAATAAATCCTATAATTATTGCAATCAATGCTGCAAATGTTGCTGCTCCCGCAGAAATATCTTTGATAAAACCAATACGCTCATGATAATCAGGGTGTACAAAATCAGACAACTTCTCTATGCCTGTGTTTAAAGATTCGGCTACTAATACCATTCCAATAGCTAATAACTGAAACATCCACTCCATAGCTGTTATCTGCATTACAAAACCTAAAATAGTCATAACAACTCCTAGCCCAAACTGCACCATAACACTATGCTCGGTTGTTAACAACAACCAAGCTCCACGAAAAGCAAATTTTAAACTTCGTACTCTGCCTTGAAAAAAATTATCGTTTGGATTCTTCACCTACTTCTTTTTTACTCCAAATTGCTATCAATTAAACTTATGCATTCTTAATCGCTTCAAGCGCTGCACTATAATTTGGCTCATCAACAATCTCAGGAACCTGCTCTGTATAGATTACTTTTCCTGCCTCATCTAGAACAACAACTGCTCTAGCGTGTAGGTCTTTTAAAGGACCATCTGTAATTAAAACATTATAATCTTTACCGAAATCTGCTGTAGCAAAATCTGACAAATTAATTACATTCTCTATCCCTTCCGCACCACAAAAACGTGCTTGAGCAAATGGTAAATCTCTTGAAATACACAGTACCTTCGTACCTTCTAATGCAGCAGCCTCTTTATTAAATTGTCGTACTGATGCCGCACAGGTACCAGTATCTATACTCGGAAAAATATTCAAGATTACTTTCGACCCTTTATAATCAGTCAAATCTGAACTTGATAAATCATTTTTTACCATTGAAAAATTTGGTGCTTGCGAACCAACTTCAGGTAAAGTACCCAAGGTATGTATTGTGTTTCCTTTAAGTGTTATTGTTGCCATAATTGTGTTTTTTTTATTTGTCTCAAAAGTACATAAAAATAAAAAAGTAAGAAACAAATATGCTAAATTTTTAGCCTAACAGATTATTATCGTTTACTTTTGATAAAAGTATTTATTTTATTGGCTATTTCGGCATTAAACTTGATACTATTCAATTTATGAGTAAAAAACATTATATATCCTTTTTTGCTGCTTTTATCATCTACTTCGGTTTTGGCGCACAATTAATTGCTCAAAGCAATTCTAACACTTCTCTATTTTCTGACAATAATAAAACCAAAAGAGACTTAAATATATCATTAATAGATACTTCTGCGAAAAAATCTATCCTTAATTTTAAGCAAAAAAACCACCTTATTGGTTTCAAATCTAATGTGAATAAATATTTCAATCCTCTTGAAAACAATACAAAACCGAAACCGAATTTTATGACAGATCAAAGCAAAGTTGATGACGATGTTTTGGTAAAAAAATATTTTAACGGAAAAGATATGTCTAACATAAAGCTAAGTACTGACTTTAGTTTAGGCACTTTTAGCACTTCAACAAATACGGTAAGAATAGAAGTAAGAGATTATAGCTTGGTTGATGGAGATAGAATTAAAATTTACCTAAACGAACAACTCCTAAATGCTAACGTAATGCTTAATAGCTTAGCCTATAGCTTTAGTGTAAAATTAAAGAAAGGTTATAATAGAATTGACATTGAAGCCTTAAACGAAGGTTATTCTGGTCCTAATACTGCTGAAATTAGAGTTTTTGATGAAAAAGGAAATCTGATGTCTTCGCAAGAATGGAATATTTCTACAGGCGAAAGAGCAACACTTGGGGTGGTGAAGAATTGATATTAAGACATAAAGGCGAAAAGTAAAAAGCAGGACGTTTTGATTGGCCCATTATCTACTTTTATTTAAAAAAACTATCTACAAATTCAACTTTATTAAAGACTTGTAAATCATCTATTCCTTCTCCTACGCCAATATATTTTACAGGAATTTGAAACTGATCTGAAATTCCGATTACAACGCCACCTTTAGCAGTACCGTCTAATTTTGTAACAGCCAACGAAGTCACCTCTGTTGCCTTTGTAAATTGTTTTGCTTGTTCAAAAGCATTTTGCCCAGTAGAACCATCAAGCACCAGCAATACCTCATCTGGCGTATTGTCAATAACTTTTTGCATTACACGTTTTATTTTTGTCAACTCATTCATCAAGTTCACCTTATTATGCAAACGTCCAGCAGTATCAATAATTACAACATCAATATCTTGATTAATTGCAGATTGAATGGTATCAAATGCAACAGAAGCTGGATCACTACCCATATCTTGCCTAACAATAGGTACATCTACCCTATCAGCCCAAACCTGCAATTGATCTATTGCTGCAGCTCTAAATGTATCGGCCGCACCTAACATTACTTTTAAGCCTTGTTTTTTAAATTGCGCCGCCAACTTACCAATAGTTGTTGTTTTACCAACGCCATTTACACCAACAACCATAATTACATAAGGACGCTCTTGTTTAGGAATAGTAAACTCTGTTTCATTACCTACATTAGTCATGGCTAACAAAGCGGCAATCTCTTCACGCAAAATTATATTGAGTTCATCTGTGCCTAGATACTTATCTTTAGAAACTCTAGCTTCAATTCTATCTATTATCTTCAATGTGGTATCTACACCTACATCAGAAGATACCAATACTTCTTCTAAATTATCTAGTACATCGTCATCAACTTTTGATTTTCCTGCAACGGCTTTTGAAAGCTTTGAAAAAAATGTAGTCTTTGTTTTTTCTAAACCCTTATCTAAAGTTTCTTTCTTTTCTTTTGAAAATAATTTTTTAAATAAACTCATACGCTTTGCTATTGTAAATCTTTAAATTCGTTTTTTTAAATACTTAAAAAAAACAAAGATAAAAAAGAAAAGCTACTTTCTAAGTAATGAAAGTAGCTTTTAATATTGTAAAAAAATAAATCGATTATTTACTCAAAAAATCGTTTACTTTACTTGGATCCATAATTGCTTCAACAAAAATATATGCTCCTGTTTTTGGAGATTTCACCATTTTTATTGCTTTTGTTAATCTTTTTGAGCCTGTTTGTAATGAAGCTACTGATTTCTTTGCCATAATAAATGTTGCTGAACTTGGCTCAGCATCTTTTTAATTAATACTTATTTTATCTCTTTATGAACAGTCATTTTTTTCAAGACAGAATTGAATTTTTTCAATTCCATTCTATCTGGAGTATTCTTTTTATTCTTAGTTGTAATATATCTAGATGTTCCGGGCATACCACTTTCTTTATGCTCTGTACACTCTAAAATTACCTGAATTCTATTTCCTCTCTTTGCCATTATCTATTACTTTTTTAAAAATCCGTTGGCTCTTGCCTCTTTAATTACAGCAGAAATACCTTTTTTATTAATATTCTTCAAAGCTGAAGCTGATACTTTTAATGTTATCCACTTATCTTCTTCTGGAATATAAAAACGCTTCTTCATTAAATTAGCGTTAAATTTCCTTCTGGTTCTATTCAAAGCATGAGAAACATTATTTCCTACCATTGCTTTTTTACCGGTTAACTCACAAACTCTTGACATTTCCTTTTAAGTTTTTTATTCAAAACGAGGTGCAAAAATAACAAATATTATTCAAATACAAACTATTTTTACAGATATTTTCTAAGTAAGACCAATGCCTTTATTGACGCACGTTGAACAACTTTTTCTCTTGGCTGTCCAAAGTTAAAGCTTTCTACAAATACACCTTGTGGTGTTGCAATACTAATAAACACATCTCCAACAGATTTATCTGTCTTATCTTTTGTTGGCCCTGCATTTCCTGTAACAGCAATTGCAAAATCTGTTTTATACAATTTTTTTATTCCTAAAG
>Ga0256844_10000442_pt1 | contig 15946 bp, 17 predicted proteins | sample MusselsmetaG_FD_189100 | JGI IMG/M metagenome (GOLD analysis project Ga0256844, IMG submission 189100) | Mussel associated microbial communities from hydrothermal vent at the East Pacific Rise, Pacific Ocean - Mussels | ecosystem: Host-associated > Mollusca > Shell > Unclassified ... | reverse complement strand
TAACCGCCTCAGAGGCAAAAAAAAGCTTTCCCGTTTTGCCCGGCAAACACGTCGTTTTAAAGAAAAATACCCACAATATACGATTGGCCCGGGCAGTTATGGCGTACCTCAGGTACATGACTGGCATGAAGGCAGCACCTTAAAAATTGGTGCCTTTTGTTCAATATCAGCCTATGTACAAATTTATCTTGGCGGCGAACATCGACAGGACTGGGTAACAACCTCACCGCTGAACATAATGTTCGAACGCAAGGACATAGATGAACATGCCCAATCGAAAGGGGATGTGATTATTGGTAATGATGTATGGATCTGCGGCAATGCGATTATTTTATCCGGGGTCCATATTGGTGACGGTGCGATTATTGGTAATGGCGCTGTAGTGAGTAAAGATGTTGCCCCTTATAGTATAGTCGCCGGCAATCCGGCAAAGCATATAAAATATCGTTTCAGTGAACAAATTATAAGTGATTTATTAGCCATACAATGGTGGCACTGGCCGGAAAAAAGCATACGAGAAAATATGCCACTATTACTCAGTGCCGATATCGAATATTTTATTCAATATACTAAAAAGCACCTGAGCTGAACAAGAGTCCCCTATGAAGCAACGAATTAAAGTATTACATCTTCAGCCAGAGTGCAGTGTACGCATTTCCGATTTACAGGAAGAGATCATTGCCGCTCTGCCTGTGGAGCGATTTGAGGTAGTGACTGCCTATCTGACAAAAACACCAGAAACCAGTTCCAGCGGCATGCACTCACAAAGTGAGCGAGTCAAATATTTTAACTTTCAAAAAAAAGACATGAAGGGACTGCGTATTCCAGTGATGCGTCAACTGCTGAAATTCTGCCGTACAGAAAACTTTGATGTGGTCATTACCCACCGTTTCAAAGCTCTGGATATCATGCTTAAACTGAACAAGCTGCTAAAGATCCCACACTGTATTGGTGTCATACATAACCTGGATGATTTTAGTCGTTTCTACCGCCGGCTGAATGCCTTTTTATTTCTGGATAAGCGCTGGACTATTGTCACCGTATCACAACTGGTTAATGAGCATCTCTGTGCCATTGGCTTTGGTTTTAATCAACAAAATGTAAAAACCATTAATAACGCCATTGATACGCAAAAATTATTGACCCGACTTTATTCCCGAGAGCAGGCACGTAAAGAACTGAAACTGGATAAAGATTCTTTTGTTTTTGGCACCATTGGCCGTGCAGTCACGGTAAAGGGGCATATTTATCTGCTTAGAGCATTTAATCAACTCTATCAGAGCAATAAAAATATTAAACTGGTCATTATCGGTGGAGGCAAACTCAGTCGACAATTACAGGATTATATTGATGCTCAGCAATTAAACAATGCAGTGTATCTCACGGGCGAAATTGTCGATGCTAAATTATTAATAGCGGCTTTTGATGCCTTTGTTTTATCATCATTGGCCGAAGGTTTTTCTCTGGTGGTACTTGAAGCTATGGCCGCCGGTGTTCCTCTTATTGCCACTCAGGTGGGTGTTGTTCCTGATATTATCACTGATAAAGATGAATATATTGAACCTAAGGATATACAGCAACTGGCCTATGTTATGAAAAAATATTGTAATATGCCCATAGAACAACGTCAGCTCATAGGTGCACAATTATTGCACCTACTTGAACAACAATATGATATCAGGCTATACCGGAAGAACTATCTGCAACTGGTACAAAGCAAGCTGAAGCAGGAACAGGCATGAAGCAAAAAATATTAGTTTTAGATGGTATCAGCGGTATCTCACTTGGCAGAGAAATAGCAGATAGTCTGATTGAATGTGCACAGGATGTCAGCCATTGTCCAGCCCGTGATTTACCCGTCAAGAAGTTTTATAAATTATCCAGTGCAATCAAAAAGGTGATACATAAGCAGATTTTAGCTGAAGATTATTATCGAAATCCAAAAATCAGCAATAGTGAGTTAATCAATTTAATAGAACAATCACAGGCTGACATTATTTTTGTTATTGGTTTTTTATATCGTTTTTTTGATCTCAATGTCATTAAGCAACTCAAACAAAAGCATGCTTTTAAGCTTTTTTTATACGACACTGACAGCTGTAATTTATTTAATAATAAACGTGAATTATTGTATTTTTTTAATCATGAATTACCAGTTTATGATCATATCTATTCTTTTTCCAAAACCACTACTGAATTTATAAATAAATTAAATCACCTCAATGCCAGCCACTTTCCCTTTGGTGCAAAGCCTATTCCATTAGCAACAATGACACAGGAAAACGATATTTTATTTGTCGGCAGTGCGGATATGCGCCGGATTTTTTTATTGGAGCAGTTAAGCAATTTCAGGCTCTCAGTCTTCGGCAGCAAGTGGCAGAGAAATAAGGCATTAATTTCAGCACAGTTAAATCAGCAAATCCACAGCAGAGCCATTTGGAATGAAACACTTTATCAACAATTATTCAGCAGTAAAATAGTCCTTAATATTACTCGTTCAACGTTTTATGGAGTAGAAACCGGTATTAATCTGAGAATATTCGAGACGCTCTCCGCACAACGCTTTTTACTGACCGATCACACACCTGAACTGGCAGAGCTATTTAAAATCGGTACAGAAATAGAAAGTTATAGCAGCTCAGAAGAGCTCGTGGATAAGGTCAGATACTATCTGAAAAATGAAGATAAGCGTGACAAAATTGCCCGGCAGGGACATCAGTTGTTTTTACAAAAATATACCTGGAACGCACGTATTAAGGAATTGCTGACTGATTTTAAATGACATAATACAGTCTAAACTTGAAAAAATAAGTATGCTATATATAATAAGTATATAGCATACTTATATGAGGTGAAATATGAGCACAGGTTCTGTTTTTGTTAATAATAGAACTCAGGCAGTGAGACTCCCGGCAGAAACACGTTTTCCTGATAGCGTAAAAAAAGTTAATGTTAGAATATTAGGCAATGAACGTATATTAACGCCCGTTGAAAATACCTGGGATAGTTTTTTCCTGTCAGAGGATAGTGTCAGTGATGATTTTATGAACGAACGTTCATCACAAGAACAAGACAAACGAGAGGCATTTTGATGCTCAAATATATGCTGGATACCAATATTGCTATTTATATTATAAAACGCCGTCCTATTGAAATGCTAGCAACATTTAATCAACATGCAGGACAACTCTGCATTAGTTCAATCACTCTGGCTGAATTACTACACGGGGTAGAATAAAGTCAATTTATTGAAAAAAATCGCCTCAATGTTGAAAATTTTATTTCACGTCTTGAAGTATTAGACTATGGCCATAAAGCCGCTTCACATTATGGTGATATTCGTGCTGACTTAGAACACAAAGGTAAAGTTATAGGTGTTAATGATTTGCATATTGCAGGACATGCGAGAAGTGAAGCTTTGATTATTGTGACTAATAATGTCCGTGAATTTGAACGTGTCCCGGGACTACGTGTAGAAAACTGGATAAAAGGATTGTAGATAAAATCTGATGCTATTCACTGCCGAAGGTAGTAGTACTTATCCTATTGAATACATTTTAAGCCTCAGTAATCCTCTTTATAAAAGGCAATTGCCAGAATGTTTTTTTGACTGCTTCATCGGTAAAGTGAGCATCCAGATACTGCCTGTTTTGCTGATTAATCATTTGTCTTTGTTCTATATTCAATGCATACATAGTCAACATTAATTGTGCCAGCTGTTGTTCATTGGCAATATCAAACAGCCATTGACTATCACTGACAATTTCCCGTGCACCACCAGCGTTAGTCGCAATAACAGGTACTTCTGCTGCAATGCTTTCCAGCAGCACCATACCAAAAGGCTCATGATCTGAACTGAGCACAAAGACATCAAAGGCACGAAAATAGCGTACAGCATCTGGCACCACACCGGCAAAAACAACTTTGTCTTGTAAGTTCAGTTGTTTAACCTGCTGCTTTAAATCATTTTCCAGTCTGCCCTGACCAACAATAAACAATAAGGCTTCCGGCAATTTCATGGCTACTTTAGCAAAGGCATTAATCAGTGTTTTTTGATCTTTATCCGGGTGTAAACGACCCACATTAGCAAATACATAAGAGTCCTGACTGAGTCCCAGATGTTTACGGGCCGCTTCTTTACCCTGCTGCTGTACGCATACCTGTGCGATATTAATACGGTTATATAAGGTTTGAATTTGCGCTTGAGGAAAGCGCGGCAGAGAGTCTCTCATTTCGTCACGAATAGCATCTGAAACGCCCAGTAAATAAAGATCTTTTTTATGACTATTGACAAACCAGCGACGACTAAAACGTTTAAATTTACCAAAAGAATGATTAACACCAATCACCGGCAAATGTTTAATATTGCGCAAAATATAGGTCGCCTGATAGCGATGAGCTATGGCAAAAGAAAAATGATAATCAGTGCAAAGCTGTTTAATTTGTCTGATAGGCTGTCGTTTCAGACCTTTTAAGCTTTTAGGCGGGTATTCCAGAAAAAGCACTTCATCTGAATCGGTTTGCCTGATCACTTCAAGATCTTTTTTACCTATCAGATAAACTGTGATAACTTTATAATCTGTGCCTTTAAATAAACTGGCATATTGTCTGGCCACATCCAGAAAAGGAAAGCTATAATCATGGCAAAGTTGTAAAACATATTTAATTGCAGTCATTTGTTTTTTAACCTGAATAAATTTTTTCCAGGCTCCTTCTCCTTCTGGGAAAAGTTTAGGATAAAATTCTGAGTAACCAATTGTAAAAGGTGTTTAGTTTGCTCTTTTTTTGTGGACAATTGTTTGAGCGGAGCGAGTTTTGGACACATAAAAAGAGTGAGCTGAATACCGATATTAATTTTGATGATTGTTCGGTACTACAAACTGCTTTACTCAATAGATGGTCACTCTTTAGTGACCAGAATATCCTGCATGATCAGATATTGCAGATCAGAGCCATAAAACATATTCAGGGCATCTTCCGGAGTACAGACAACCGGTTCACCGCGCCTGTTTAATGAGGTATTTAACACCACACCATTGCCTGTTAACTGCTCAACTTCTTTTATCAACGCATAATAACGCGGATTAATATGCTCTTTGACTGCATGCGCCCGTGCCGTACCATCTTCATGAACCACTTCAGGCACACGCTCGGCCCAGCCATCATTCACTTCAAAGGTAAAGGTCATAAATGGTGCCGGATGATCGGTTTTTAACATCACCGGGGCTACTGTGTCCAGCATACTCGGACAAAAAGGACGCCAGCGTTCGCGAAACTTTATTTGTTCATTTATTCTATCTGCAACACCTGGCACACTTGGACAACCTAAAATGCTTCGTCCACCCAATGCCCTTGGGCCAAATTCCATACGTCCCTGAAACCAGGAAACCGGATTACCATCAGCCAGTAGTTTGGCAATGGTTTTGGGTACCTCAGGCAATTGTTCAAAGTTGACCGGCAGAGCATCCTCCCGTTGATAATTTTCACAGGCGGCGATACATTGCTCATTGCTAAACTCCGGCCCGAGAAACACATGTTCCATTTTTTCCAGTTCAATGCCCCGGGAGGCTATTACATAAGAGGCTGCTCCAATAGCAGTACCAGCATCTGATGCAGCAGGTTGAACAAACAACTCTTTAACTTCATCACGGGCAATGATTTTCTGATTGAGCTTAACATTCAGGGCTGCACCACCAGCAAAAGCAATTTTACCGGTCTGGCGAATAATATCACCTAAATAATAATCCATTAATTTCAGTGAAATAGTTTCAAACAATTTTTGCATGGCGGCAGCATAATCCACATAGGGATCATCAATTTCATCACCCTCACGTTTGGGCCCCAGCCAGTCAATCAATGCCGGAGAAAAATAATAGCCCTGACCATTTTCTTTATAACGGCGCATGCCAATGACATTAACCAGCTTAGTATTAACCTTAAATTGCAGACCACTACTGCTTTCTTGCAGAGAAATTAAACGAGAAAAATCATATTTATCGGCATCACCATAGGGTGCCATACCCATCACTTTAAATTCACCATCGAGCATTTCAAAACCGAGAAATTCTGTAATAGCACCATAGACACCACCCAGAGAATCGGGATCATAAAATTCTTTAATTTTATGAATTTTGCCATTCTCTCCATAGCCAAAAAAAGTCGTGGCATATTCACCCTTACCATCAATACCCATAATGGCCGTTTTTTCTTTAAAACCGCTTAAATGATAAGCACTGCTGGCATGCGCAAGATGGTGTTCAACTGATTCAAAGTGTATTTTCTGCCAGTCAATACCCACTTCTGAACACATTTTCTTAATATAGCCGACATAACGACGATAGCGGCGATTACCATTAAATAAAGCATCCAGGGCACGATCCGGTGCATACCAATAGCGTTTGGCATAATGCCAACGCGCAGCGCTGGACAGATCAATTTGTGCGTATGGAACAGCAACAATATCAATTTGATCAGCACTGATAGCAGCATATTCAAGACAAAACCGCGTTGCTTCCAGAGGCATTTTCCCCTTGGCATGTTTGTCCCTGATAAAGCGCTCTTCCTCAGCAGCAGCCACCAGCTTGCCGTCGATAAAAAGTGCAGCAGAGGGATCATGATTAAGTGAACCGGATAATCCAAGAGTGATCAGTGGCACAGGAATTCCTTTGGTTTATAAAAGAGAACAATTTTAACAATTTTCTGGCATAAGTTATAGTCGCGGAGGATTCTACTTTTTACTCACCTAAAGGCATGTCAGTTTATTCACGTTCATGAAAAAAATGCACTATTTTAGCAATACGCTGTTTATCTTTAACCGTCAGCTTTTGACATTGCGCATAGTCCTTATAAAAAGCTAAGCGCTGTTTATTTGATAACTCATATTTGGCACGTTTATCCAGACAGGCCAGATCTTTAATAATGCGGTACTCCAGAAAAGGCCAGCGCCAGCGCATACCAGCCGGGCAGTCAATAAGATAAATTTGTGGCGATGGTGCATCAATGTCCACCATAATATTACGCCATTTAAAATCACTATGAGCAAATCGGTACTGGTGCATGCGTCTGGCAGCATCCGCTAATTGCCTGCTGATATCAGCCAGCCATATTTTATTTTTTAATAAGTGTGGATAATGATCTGCAATTTCCACCAAATCATGACAATTAACCAGTTCTTCGCTGATCAATAAGCCCCGTTGTACTATCCAGGCAATTGTTTCCTGACCATAGGCCACCACATTGGCCGCAGGAATACCCAGTTGTTTAAATAATTTCAGGTTATTATATTCACTCAGTATTTTACTGAAACTAAAAAAACGCACCCAGAGTTTCTTTCTCAGCACGAATTTTTTCAAATAATAATTTTTATTATCAATACGGATTTTATACACTCTGCCGGCAATATAATCACCCGGATATTGATAGGCTTTATCAAAGTCTTCCAGTTCACCGGCCACCTTGCTATTACGATAGGCAGGTAAAATATGCCAGTGAATTTTTTTAAAGTAATTGAATAAAAACATAAGCCGGTGCTTAAATCGCATCCCCTTTACGTTGTTTTCTGCGCCATAACTTCTTACCCTGACGTTCAATTTTCTGCCAGAAATCAGCATAAATAGTCAAACAGTCACGCAATGAACACTGATGATAGTGCTTCATAAAACGAAAAAAATCCCGTTGTGTCAAACCAATTGCCATAGCAGAAAAATACAAACTGGCAATATCTTTTAGGCGCCAGCGAAGCGGGGTATGCCTGCGCAACTGCGCACGATGCAGATCAATCAGGGATATTTTCAATGCGCTATAATCCACTTGTTCCCTGCTCTGAGAAATATCCAGTGACGCTTTATCCATAAGAAAGTGGCAGATATAAAAATCACGATGATTAATACCATTATTATGCATAGTACGGCTGGTTTCTGCCAGTTGACTGATCAATTTTTGCTTGAGTACAAAGGCTGGTGGATTAGCGGGCCAGTCAGCACAAAAATCTTCCAGACTGATGGTGTTGATTAAATCATCAGTAATAATAAAAGATTGCTGACGCGCTGGATTAATGCCTTTTATAGCATAGCCGGCAATATGCATGGTATCTATATGCAATTGTTCCAGTCTTTTTATTGCCTGATATTCATTTTTTGCACCCAGCACCGGTAGCCGTAGACGGATCAAATTTTCAAAAATTTCAAACCAGCCGACCCCTCGATGTATCTTAATAAAGTAACTCTGACCCTGACAGTCAAAACGCAATGTTTTACGAGCTTCCAGAGCACGAAAGACTTCTCCCTGAAGTTTTTCTGCTGCCGCAAATGGATCGTTACCCTGCCATTGCCGGGCAAAAACGGGTGCTAATTCAATATACATAGTATGTTTCTAGGTAATAGATTGAAAAATTAGGATATCAGTTCATCTTTTGCTCTGATAAAGCCTGATTAAAATACTGCAGCCAGGGTTTATAACAACTTTTTTTAGCCCAGTTTTTTAAAAAACGGCGTTTATCACGCTGCCAGCTTTTGTTAAATTGCCAGCCAAATTGATGCTGCTGCAATGCATCTAAATCAAGTAATGAAACACGATGTTCATGGATTAAAAAATTACTGCCCTTCAAATCACCATGAGTGATAGCATAGTCGTTTAAACGCTGCAGTATAGTCAATAGCTGCTGTGCACATTGACGTTTATAATCACTGCAATGCTGCTCATCACAAAAGAAATCCCAACTGGTCTGGCCTGGTTGAAACTTGCAGATAAAATAGCTGCAGCGCTGCCCCAAAGCCGGTTGCTGCTCTATCAAGGCTACCGGCTCAGGTGTATTGATGCCCATAAAACGTAATAGATGGGCATTCAGCCATGATTTTCTGGCTCTGGAATGTTGTCCCGTATGACTCAGTTCATAGACTATACCCTTGGGATTATAACGTTTGAGCACATAGCATTCACCTGCCACTATCACCGATTTTACTGTACAGGTATTACCCTGTTTTAGAAAATGTGAATCTTTATGCTGAAAAAATAACTCCGGCTGATTCAGCAACTGCTCAAGCGCATTATTGAAATACTCTCGACGTACCAGACTATACCCCTGTTTATTATTATTAATAATAATATCCCGATAAATCACATCGGTGCATTCTCTGAGCATTTTTTTTAGGTAGTGTTTAATACGTTGCTGCTGCTGGTATTTAATCTGCTGCCAGAAACGGACAATATCCTTATCACTTAAACTTAAATCAACTAATTGAGCATAATCGTTAAGCAGAGACTGACTAAGCTTCCGGGTAATATCAAAGGTCTGTGCCAGAAATAAGGCCAGGTTGTCCAGTCGCTGTCGTTTACTTAATGCTCGGGGATATTTTTTTACTTCTTCCCCGTCCAGCGTATAAACCATATCTTTTTCAACACTGTCCGCTAATAAGAAGTTAGCATAGTGCACATCCTGATGCACCAGTCCCGCCTGATGATGTTCTGCTAGAATGGGCATTAGCTGCCCCAGTTTTTGCTGGCGTTCCGCCCGATCATTCTGCTGCCAGAAGTGCGCCAGACTCTGACCTTCGATAAAAGGAAAAAGCAGATAATAAATCCCGTCTTCAGTATGACCCTGCGCAATAATAGTTGGACTTTTAATGCCATGCTGATTGAGCAGTTCAGCACCGGCACGCTCTCGTTGCCAGTGTTTTTTAGCTTTTTTTGCATGCACAAAGAGTTTAATAATTACTTTTTTCGCTGCTGATCTACCCATAAAAACCAGACGTTTAGCCGGTACAATGCGTAATAATTCATCACAAATAAACAGCTGCTCATTATTTTTCAGCTGTACCGGCAAGGTCATACTATAGGTAACTTTTTGTAATGCCTTAAGGCTTATGAATTCTATATGCCTGTTCATAAAAAACTAATAATTCGTATAGATATTGGCTGCTGAACGGCGCTTGCCGGTGGCTTCTATAATATCTGAAACCTTATCCGGCATACTGAAAATATCACTATTGTGCATATAATTAAGAGCGTTATCCTGCCATTGCTGCCATTGCTCAGAAGTAAGCATATTCAACAACACCCGGTTGTATTCTTTTTGTTGGAAAGGCTCCTGAAGTACAACACCTGCCTGTGCCCGTTCAATATGAAAGGCATAACCACAGACACCACTGATCACCTGCGGTATACCGGCGGCAATGGCCTCCAGCAATACCGTACCGGTATTTTCATGACGAGCCGGATGCATAAATAAATCGCTGGCCAGCAGTAATTGCGGCACATCATCCCGGGCACCGGGCAGATGCACCTGAGCAGCAATGCCCAGTTTTTTCGCCAAAGCCCAATATTTACTCAGCTTATCTTCACCGGCGACGAGTAAAAAGGTTTTAGCCCGCAGTGGCTGGGGTAAACTGGCCAGTGCCGCCATCGCTCGATCAACGCCCTTGCGTCGATAACCGGTACCAATCATCAACAATAATTTATCATCCTCTTTTAGAGACAAATTTTGCCGTACCTGGGCACGAATATCATCGGCATTATCCGGTCTGATACGTGAGCGATCCACCCCGGGTGGCAATGAATGAAAGTGTTCATCCGGAGTGTGATAAATTTTTTTAAAATTTTCCATTTGAATGTCTGAAATAAATAATAATTCAACATTTTTTTCCGCTGCAAATACTGCCTTTTCCATGCTTTGAAACACCTTATAACGCTTACCCAAACGATATAATTTACCATGCTGTTCACGTACTTTAGCTTCATAACAGGGATCGGCGGCATAATATAAATCCAGATCTTTCATTTTATTAAAACCGACCACCAGATCAAAGGGCTGAGTATCTTTATGAGTAAGCAGCAGTTGTGAAAATTTGTTGGAAAAGTCACTAATGCGCTGATGATTACTGATGCCCTTGACCGGAATTAAAGTGAGCTTAAAACCCTCGGGCAAGTCACCCTCCCAGATAAAACTATAAACAAAAATTTCATGACCACGAGCCTGACAAATTTTAGCAATACGCAAAAAATCCCGCTCTAAGCCACCGTAGGGGAAATACTTAAAAAGAACAAAGGCTAATTTCATTATTATACTATCAGGCTATTATGATTATGATTATGGCAATATTGTCTCTAGGGCTGTTATGACCTGTTGTGGACTCACAGCAGTATAACATTCAGGATTAATATTGTTTTTAATTTTGCTGCAATTTTTATTAAAACAGGGACTGCATTCATAGCCTGTTTGCAAATGTATCTGCTGTTGACCATAAGTCCCGGTTAAACCGGGACTAGTGGGGCCGTATAGGGCAATAGTCGGTTTGTCCAGTGCAGCGGCCAGATGGGCCAAGCCGGTATCCACTGCAACCACAGCAGAGACATTCAGCATAATATCCAATAGTTCATTGAGCGTCATTTTTTCCAGCACACGGACATGTGACGGATAATGACAATGTTGTTTTATGCTCTGTGCTCTTTGCTGTTCGACCTCATTCCCCCAGGGTAATAATAACTGGTAATTTTGCTCCGCCAGTTGTTCTGCCAGTACCTGCCAATAGGTTTCAGGCCAGTGCTTGCTCGCCCATGTTGTCCCATGCAGAAAAAGAATGCTGCCGGCAAACGCAGCGTTTTCCGATACTTGCTCTATAGGTGCAGCCATCCTGTTTTTTCGTATGCCTTCTTGTATACCATAATCCAAAGACAAATCATTTAGCGAATAGCCCAAACTGGCAGCAAATAACTGACGCACCCGTTCGACCGCATGCTGCTGTCGGGCAATGGCCAACGGATGCTGATAAAAACGTGCCGCCAAAGGCTCTCGAGCTGATGACTTATCCAGCCCGAAACTTGTTCCCCGGGAAAAATAAGTCAGCAGGGCACTTTTGAGCAAGCCCTGGGCATCAATCACATAATCATAATGCTGTTGCTGTAAGTGACGTTTAAATTTCTGCCAGGGAGAGTTTCGGCGCAAAGATAAAAAATTACGCACAGGCTGTTTTCGCCAGCGCCTCAGTGCCACTGGAATTACCTGTCTAACGGCTGGATGCCAGGCAGGGATCTCGGCAAAATTTTCTTCTACGACCCAGTCAAAGTGAATATTTCCTAAAGCCCGGACAGCATCCGTCAGTGCTGGCAGGGTATGTATCACATCACCCAGGGATGAGGTTTTAATAATTAAAACACTTTTCACCGGGGATATTCCACAGCAGAGTAGTCTACATCGGCTGAGGCTGTTTTATTGTCCAGCAGTACGGTCAAAGTATCAATGACTTTTTGCGGCTGAAGTTTTTCCAGACAATCCGTATGTCCCAATGGGCAAACACGCTTAAAACAGGGACTGCAGTCCAGATTTTGGCTGACCATAGCGCTCTGTTCACCCAGCGGCGGCGTAAAGCCTGGGTCACTGGAGCCATAAATTCCCACTACCGGCAGCGCCAGTGCAGCAGCCATATGCATCAGTCCGGAATCATTACTGACCACCGCCTGACTCACCGACATTAAATCTATGGCCTCAGCCAATTGCGTCCGTCCACAGAGATTCTCTGCCTGTTGGGCCAGCAATTGCTTAATCTGTTCACCTATAGCCCAATCTTTTTCTGAGCCAAAAATCCATACCTGCCAGCCCTGTGCCAGTTTTTCTTTTGCCAGGGCCGCATAGTGTCGTGCCGGCCATTGTTTGGCAGGGCCATATTCAGCTCCAGGGCATAGGGACAAAACAGGCTGCTGACGAGACAGGTTAAACTTATGCAAAACAGCGTTAACCTGTTCAACTTGTACCATTAAATGCGGTACAGGAATATTTTTCAGCTGACGATAGCCTGTCTCATACATTTCTTCTGCAGGGTAGGCCAGGGCAACAAAACGCTGTACCGTCATGGTCAGAAGTGTTTTATCCAGAGTACGGATATCATTGAGCAGGCCATAGCGCATTTCACCCCGATAACCAGTACGCTGACTAATCGATGCCCAGAAAGGTATTAATGCAGATTTAAGTGAATTGGGTAATAATATAGCCTGATCATAGCCGTGAGCACGCAGAGATTTAGCAAGTCGATAGCGCTGTTTTAACTGTAATTGCCCGTGCCCCAGAGGCATATCAATCACCTGTGCAACCTGGGGCATGCGCTCCAGTAAGGCATTACTCCAGACAGGCGCCATCACATCAATGCGCATTTGCGGATGCAGTTGTTGCAACACCTTAAACAAACTTTGCGCCATCACCATATCACCCACCCAGGATGGGCCGATAATCAGACAGCGATTATGCTGGCTGGTCACTCTCTTAGCAGATACTCTGCGCCGCAATAAGGGCATTTAGCCATACCACCGTTTTCTTTAATAGGCAGATAAACTTTAGGATGTGAATTCCACAAACTGGTACCCGGCATAGGGCAATGTGCCGGCAGTTGCCCGGCCGTCAGTTCATAACGCTTACTGGTATTGGGAGTTAATTGTTCTTCAGTATTGGCCATAGTACTTCCTTAACATATTGCTGAATTGACAAAAGTATTATTTAACCAGAGTCTGCCATTGAGGATAGAGTTCACGACGACCATGAACCTGATCAAAATACATACTTTGTAATTGCTCGGTAATCGAACCACGCCGACCATTACCAATCTGACGATTATCCAGTTCACGAATCGGTGTCACTTCTGCAGCAGAACCGGTAAAGAAGGCTTCATCTGCACTATACACTTCATCACGGGTAATACGTTTTTCTTTAATTTCATAGCCCAGTTCAGCGGCTAAAATAAAAATAGTATCACGGGTAATACCCTCCAGTGCAGAGGTCAAATCCGGGGTATAAATCGTGCCGTTACGGACGATAAATACGTTTTCACCACTGCCCTCGGCAACAAAGCCATCGACATCCAGCAATAGTGCTTCATCATAACCATCGGTCAGTGCTTCCTGCAACGCCAGCATGGAATTCATATAATTGCCATTGGCCTTAGCTTTACACATAGTGATATTGACATGATGACGAGTAAATGAAGAGGTACGAATGCGAATACCTTTTTCCAGGCTGTCTGCACCCAGATAAGTACCCCATTCCCATGCAGCGATCATCACATGTACTTTTAAATTATCAGCACGTAAACCCATGCCTTCACTACCGTAAAAAGCCATGGGACGGATATAAGCGGAGTCCAGATTATTGTCTGCGACTGCTGCGCGAGTTGCCTCGTTAATAGTTTCCTTATCAAAAGGCATAGGCATATTTAAAATATGGGCCGAACGGAATAAACGATCAGTGTGCTCCCGCAAACGGAATATCGCCGCACCTTTATCAGTATGATAGGCACGTTCCCCTTCAAACACACCCATACCATAATGCAGGGTATGGGTTAAAACATGAACTTTTGCCTCACGCCAGGGAACCATTTCACCATCAAACCAGATGACACCATCTAAGTCATCCATCGTCATAACCGAACTCCTCACTTATTATCGTAACTTATGAAAAATATAAAAAGCGCTATTCTACACTATGACTGTCTGTCACTCCATGATCTCCTGCCAATGCAGCTGAATTTTTTTCGCTTCATCTGAATTTCTATAATAGTGACTATAGCAGGCATAATTCACACTGCAAGCCATCGTTAATAATGCTATCATCTTAGGCCTTATTTTTCATGCAAAAAAGGATTAACAATCAATGGCCACTTATGCTATTGGTGATCTTCAGGGCTGTCTGGATGACCTCGAGATACTACTGAAAAAAATCAACTTCAAAACAGGCAGAGATACCTTGTGGTTTACCGGTGATCTGGTTAACCGGGGTAACAAATCATTGCAAACACTACGTTTTGTCAAAAATCTGGGCGATAGTGCAATTTCAGTACTGGGTAATCATGATCTGACTTTACTGGCCCTGCACGCCGGCAATACACAAGTACGTTATCATACCCTGAATGATATACTTGAAGCCGATGATCGAGATGAACTGATCCACTGGCTACGCCACCGGCCGCTATTACACCATGATGAGCAGCTGGGCTATACTATGGTTCATGCCGGATTACCGGCACAATGGGATCTCATTACTGCACAGGCCTGTGCTCATGAGCTGGAAAATATTTTACGCGGTGAACAATTCACCGATTTTATGGCTCATATGTTTGGCAATAAACCAAAGAAATGGCATGAACAACTCAACGGCTGGGAACGACTGCGTTTTATCACCAATAGTTTTACCCGTATGCGTTATTGTTCACCCCGGGGCAAACTCAATTTCAAAGATAAAGGCCCCATCGGCACGCAGAAAAAGGGCCATATTCCCTGGTATCAGGTGGCTAATCGTAAAAACAGCGAACTAAAAATTATTATCGGCCATTGGTCAACATTGTTTGGCAAAGCTGATAGTAAAAATATCTATGCCATCGATACCGGTTGTCTCTGGGGAGAAACACTGACCGCAATGAGACTCGATAGCACCACAGTAGAATATTACCGGGTAAAATGTAATCAAGCTATAAAATAGAAAAAGTCAGTAAAAACAACTATAATCATCTGTAGTTACAATATTGGAGATTTCATGACAAGATTATCAGAAATGGTCATTGACAGCACATCAGACCAGAACCATAAGCAAAAGGCTCAGGACAAGGCCATGCTATTTATCACCTTTGCTATTTACTTACTGACGGCCGGCACCCTGATGGAATATGTGAATACACACACCTTATTAAAAATTCTCGGTTTTATGTTAACCGGACAGGCTTTTTATTTTTTGTGGAAAAGTAATTCACTACCTAATGTTTAAACTATTACATTACCAATGAAACATGCTATCAGTCCTTTATTGAGCCCGATTTATGCGCTTACCGAACAGTGGTTTAGTATTTCACTTGAGCAATATGTTGAGCAATTAAATGAAGCCTTAATCGAAAAAGCAGAATCATCTAATTCTGTTTCGATGCAATCTAATTGTTTCGCTGCACTGTATAGTATTAAGAGTAAACAAAACGAAGCC
>Ga0256844_10000441_pt1 | contig 15948 bp, 40 predicted proteins | sample MusselsmetaG_FD_189100 | JGI IMG/M metagenome (GOLD analysis project Ga0256844, IMG submission 189100) | Mussel associated microbial communities from hydrothermal vent at the East Pacific Rise, Pacific Ocean - Mussels | ecosystem: Host-associated > Mollusca > Shell > Unclassified ... | reverse complement strand
CAAAAAATCAAGAGTTCCAGCTGGGTTATTATTCCCTTATGGAAGTATCCTAGAAAGAATTCTTGTTCACATGGAATACAGAAAATTCAAAGCCCAAGGCGGCGGAACATTAGCTGAATTCATCAATTATATGTTTATACCAAAGGACTAAAATGGACTTCAAAGACTTCAAAGACTTCAAAGACTACGAAATACACAACTACAAAAAAGAAACCAAATGGGAAGCCTTCAAATGGGAGGTAGACTGGAACTGGAATAACTACCTTGTACTACCTATCAAACGCTTCAAAACTGGAGTAAAGAATCTTTGGGTATGGCGTAAAATTATCTGGAACGACAGATGGTACGACCACAGCTTTCTTCATACGATGCTTAGAGAAAAGCTACACCAAATGGAACAAGCTTGGGAAGGTGCTCATTATGTTGGTTCTGAAGACCAAAAAGAAGATCTTGAATATCTTGTTTTGATATTAGATGAAATAAACGAACAAGAAGAGCTCTGTACAATAAAAGGTGACCAAATGGCATCTGCTCTATATGAAGAATTTGGAAAGGTATTATTCCAACGAAGATACTTCACCAAATACGGCGAAACATCAGATAAAAATACTGTAGTATATGCTACGCTAATGGATATGTTATGGGACTAGAAGGACTAATAGAAATGACGCCAGAATGGTATAAAGAGGTGACACCAGGTCAATATATAGTTTGGCGAGACCCAACAACAAAAAAGGATGTGGTGTCTCAGATTACCAAAACAGCCAACAAAACCTTGTATGTTGATTACAATCACGATAAATATCACTATATTTCAGCTAATTATGTCACTAAGATTATAGATTATAACCCAGGAATTCAATATGGATAAAATCACAGAAGAAGGCTTATACCAAGACAACCAAGGAACACTATGGCGATACCAAAAAAGTCCAGTTAGAACCACAGCCCCTTATATATTGATAAGAGTATCAGATAAGCACGTAAGACTATTTTGGGAGAATGGACTATCTTTGGATCATACACACGCTGACATAACCATAAGCTTTCCACAAAGTGAATACCCAGAGATGTACCTATGAAAGATTTACTAGAAGCAAATAAATTTGGTCCGTTTTCTTATGTCAATAAAGAAGATACCATATGGAACCCAGCTAAGGGCCCATCACTATTCATCAAGGATATGGATGACTCGTATATCTGGAATGTGTATAATATGCTCAAACGACACGAAGCTATTATTCCCGATGAGATGCAAACAAGAGTATATAAAATAATCCAGGAGTACCCAGAATGGACACTATAACCACGGCTTATTTCGTTATTGGCACAGCACCCCATTTTTGGGATGTCAAGTACCAAAGAACACATAACGAAAACTGGACTAATTGCTCAAGAAACGATAAGCTTTTTATTTTTGATTTTTCTAGTGTAGGCCCTTTCTACAGCATTGCAGATGCTAAGCAATGGGTGTATAAGCATAGAATACATTACACAAAAAACGAAAGACAATTTGTCGGTCAAAACTTAGAAGCGCAAGAAGCGTTCCATAGAAACCTTGGACTAGAAGCGACTAAATCAGCCCTTATAGAACTTGAGAAAAAACACCCAGAGCTCACGCTTTAATGTGTTTATAAGGTATATTATGTTATAATAGTATAACAAGAAAAGGAGTAACATGAAAATAAAAATACAATTTCAAGACATAAATCAAAAAGTGTTCCAAACTAAAGTATTAGAAAATACATCCGAGGAAGCTACTGAAGAATATGCTTACAATCAAGCTAAAAAAATTGGAGCAAAGTTTTACAAAACTTTTATCATAAAGGACTAAAATGAGAAAAATATTTATAACCGGTGATACACATGGTGACCTCACGCGGTTCAATACTAGAAACTTTCCAGAAGGAAAAGACCTAACCAAAGATGATATCATCTTTCAACTAGGTGATTTTGGTACTATCTGGTCCGATAATGAAAAATCAAATGAAAAGTATTGGACGCAATGGCTTATCGAAAAGCCTTGGACAACCTTTATTATCTTAGGTAACCACGAAGGCTACGATAGAATCATGGAATTACCCGAAACAACCCAATTTGGTGCCAGGTGTTGGGAATACAAAACCCAAGCGGGAAGTCTTTACTTCATAAAAGCTGGAGAGATTATGACCATAGACGGTGAAACTTTTTTATGTATTAGAGGAGCACTAAGCATCGATAAAGCATACAGAACAGAAGGGCGTAGCTGGTGGCCACAAGAGATGTTATCAGCTGCTGAGGAAACAAACACACTAGATAACCTAGACAAAATAGGTTGGAAAGTAGATTGGATGTTGACTCATACAACAGCAGATTCTTGTATTCAGGGGTTCTTGGATAATCCAAATTCTGAGAAGTTCAATGACCCAGTTTCACGTTTTTTAGAATTTATTGCTAATAAGCTTGAGTTCAAAGGAAACTTATTTGGTCATTTCCATAATACCAGAACATACATAGATCCAGCTGGAGATTATTACAGATGTTTCTACCATGATATCATCAATTTAGAAGATATTAGAAAGGACCAAAATGCAGAAAAAGCCCAAAATGATAACTAATATCACCCAAATCAAGGAAGATAATTTTTATTTGGTAACCAATGAATTAGAACGAAAAGATAACCCTGCTGCAGGGCGCCTTAGAGTCCTAGCAAAATGTATCCAAGAAGTGAACATGAAACACTCATACCCAGTAGCTGATATGCTAGACATAGAAGCTTATGAGGGTGTTCAATTTGAGGGTGACTGGTTTATCAAAGAGAAAAACCTCCTGGTTACATGGGAAGTAGAAGAAGTTTCACAAGAATCACACCCAGAGCTTTTCCTATGATGATAAACACTAGATTATACCACATTGAAGTGTCAAATGTTTTAGAAGTATATAAACATAAATCAACCGGTGATAGAGTAATCAAAAAAGCTAACAAAAACGGTGACCCTATATGGTACATCACTGGTGCTTCGAGGTTATTCAAAGTTGAAAGATCAGTATTATTAGGTTCATACCGAGATTATTGGGAAAAAGAAGAAATCGAAATAGAGGAAACACCTAGTATTCTAAAATTCCAAGATAAATATCCAGAGGAGATGTTATGAAAAATAAACTTTACACCATAGGTGATTTAGTTGTGATTGACAATCATAGACCAACAAAAATCACAGACATATCAGGTCAAGGCACAAGCTCATTTTATATCCGAGCTAATGATGAATGGTACCCCGGAACATCAATTATCAAAGTAACCAAACTATCACATCCGGAGTACTGGTTATGAAAAAAGATTTATTCATTGGTGCATTTATCATACCTGAAGATGAAGTTTACCAACAAGAAAATGGTGATGTTGTACCAGGTTATGGTGATTTTTTTGGGAAGCCAGTAGAGATAATAGAAATAAGAAAACATAAAGACCCAACTGAACTAACGGTTGAAATTGATGACCAAAGATTTGGTATGAATATAGAACATATCTACAAAATAATAACACCAGAAAAAGACCCAGAGTATTTCCTATGACAAAACAATTCAAAGAGGGACAGTTTTATTTGGTACAGAATTTAAAAGAATGTGCAGCTTACCCACAAAGACCAGTACTAAGCATCATAGCTGAATGTTTGCGGGTTCAAAGGACAACTATAATCTTTAGAGATTATCTAGTTTTAGAAGGCTCAGAGTGTGAAGGGAGATGGGATGTGGACCCCATTGACCTAAGAGAGGTTTGGGAAATAAAAGAAATCAGTGAATCCCAAGACCCAGAGTATTTCCTATGAAACCGAAGGAAATAAAAGAAGGAAATTGTTATAGATGTTATACCCGTGGAAAATACGATGTCATGTTCATTGATCAAGTTAGTGAATATTTTCAGGAGGGTAGAAGCCACGAAACAATTTACGGAACAAGAGCTACTAGTGGGTCATCATGTATAATTTCTAGGAACCAGATAATGGAAGAACTACCAAAAGAAGAATACCCAGAGTATTACTTATGATTGGTAAAATTTTTGAAATGTCTGGTAAAGACGGTCCTTTTGTTGTTATTGGTGCATCAAAAGGTTCTATAGAATTCCGGAGCATAGGTAAAAAAACTCATTACATGATGTCCCCAGAGCGATTCGAAAGCAAAGAAATATTCTGGTACTCAAAAGAAAAATTTCCAGAGTATTACCTATAAAACTTTAAGACTAAAATGTTATAATAATAAAAGGAGACCCTATCAAAATCACAACATTCAATGCAGCAAAAACAACCGGTAAGTTTCCAAATTCTCCATATAACGACAACACCTTTATCTTTGAAACTAAAGAAGGCTCTCTAGAAGACATATTTCATACACTCACTGAACGCTTTACACTAAATATCCCATTGATAAAAAATCTAAGGGAAGTAAGGCAGTCTAAACCACTCGAAAAATATATGGTAAAAATAACCAATTACATAATTATTGACCTAGATGATGTCAAATCTGAAACGGATCGACAGTTATGTTTGAAGTATTTCCGGGACAAGAAGCTCAAAGTAGTCCTAGGGGCAGGAAGAAGACCTTACAATATCAAAGGAGTTATGCAAGTAGAACCAGTTTCCCCAAAGGAAGGTAAGCTAATTCTAGATGAGATTCAGGTAGAATTAGGTGATATATGCAAAGTAGATAAAACAGTTATGCACAGAGCATCTTATCAAGCACCTATAAATAAACACCAGGTTTTATTGAACCAAACAAATCATTTATATAAAGAACACCGTAAACCCAAAATAGAAATAAAGATATCACAAAACCTAAAAACAACTGACAAGATTGAAACAATATGTGTGAAAATGCTAAACGAAAGGGGATTTAGTTTCAATACACCAACCCAAGATGGTTATAAATGTAGCCATCCATCAGAAAGAAAGTCTCCAAATGGATTTACATGGTCTAGAGAGTATCCATTTAGCATGGTGCATTGGAACCCAGACAGAAACATATCCGTTTGGGAAGAGGTCATCAAGACACCAGAATATAAAGAATACCAATTAGACCAATCAGATTCTCTTGTTGCTAGTGTGATGCCAGTTTCTGAGGGAACTCACAACGATAGATATCTTGGAAATAATGCGGAGATAGTAACAGATTTTCTAGATAATTACAAAATGCTAAAAATTCAAAGTCCAATGGGCTCTGCTAAATCAACAGTTCTAGAAGAAGTTCTACACCAGTGTTCCAAACGTGACCTGAGGGTATTGTTCCTGACAAATAGAATATCATTAGCTGACGATATTTGCCATAAATATCCAGGCATCAAACATTACCAAGGAACAGAACTAGAAAACACAGAGTACCAACCTGGCGACAACCTAGCTTTACAGATTGATTCATTTCATAAGTTCAGTACAAAATATTTCGATGTGGTGATTCTAGATGAATTTACCACTACCGCCATAAAATTACTAAGCATAGAGAAGCATCAAAGAACAGCTGTGACAAAGTTCTTCAGTCTACAGAAAAAGAAACTTGTACTAGCGGATGCGTTTTTGTTTCCAGAAATGACTAAAATTTTTGCTTCTGAGGACGAAACTATCAATATCATAAACGCTCATAGAGACCAGGTCCAGTTAGAAATAATAGAACAAAAAAATGGTTTTGTTTCTGAACTTATAGAAGCAGCTAAAGAAGGTCCAATTTCTTTTAGTTCAGGTTCCACAATGATGCTAAAAATTGTTCAACACCTTGCAGATCTAAATGGGTTGACTTGGTTCAGTATTGATAGTCAAACCCCAAAGAACCAAAAAGAACTGGTTTACGAAAGTCTAAGAAACAAAAAAGCTAAGTGGGATATTTTGATGTACAGCCCAAGTCTAACAGTTGGTGTATCAAATGAAAATGAAATATGTACTCATTTCCACTTTGACTCAGGGTTGAGTATGGATGTTTTATCTAGTATCCAAATGATAAAACGAACTAGAAAAGCAACCAAAATAAAAATGTATCTTAGTGAGAGAATAGGTTATAATCCAACAGACCTAAGTGGCATCCAAGGAGTTCTTCCAGATTATTCTGAGCAAGACCAAGATGGTGATGACCTGGGGATAACAGTAGTAGGTAACAACCTAAGCAAAATAATAAGGATTCATAACATCCTTGAGAACAGACATCAAAAAAGTTTTATGAAATTATTAGCGTTCCAATTTTTATCTCTAGAAAGTATTGTTTATAATAAATCAAGTTCTAAGATAAATGTTCACCAACTTAGTAAAATAATAAAAGCTAAGGAACTAAACCAAAAGATAAATATTTTTGAAGAATATAGAAAAATGAATCCAGAAGAGATAGGAGAGATAGACATGAAATTATTTGGAACAACACCAGAAGAAATATTCATAAAAGAATTTGAGTTACACAAATCAGACGAAACCCTAGTAGCTATGAATTTAGGGCAAGACTTGGATAATATTATAAGAGAGAATATCAAAACACCAAACACAATTGAACATCTCAAAAACCAAACAAAGAATCCAATACCAAATAGGCAAGGAACGGTGTCTAATAATCTATATAATAAATACTTTACCCAAGGGACAGACCTCAAAGAATATGGCTTCACTAAACGAAAACATATCTGGGTCTTGAACCCCGTCATAAAACATATCCAAGAAAGGATTATATGATAACAAAATTAGAAGCGGACAAATTAGTCCAAGAACATGAAACGTTCTACTGTAAAGAAATAACACCAAAAGGCTGCGAGGCTCAGGTCTATGTTTATAATTACCTACTCTCAGACAAAGAAGCATTCAAAGACCCAAAAGCTAGAGAGCTCAGAGGACTAACAATAGTAAAAGAAAACGCACAAGAGAAGGTCTTTTTGAGTATTCCAAAGTTTTTCAATATCAATGAGACAAAAGAAACACAAGAAAATGTCATTAGTTTAAAAAAAATAAAAAAAGTACAAGACAAATTAGATGGCTCAATGATACAACCAATTGAATTATGTAACGAAATAAAGATGAAAACGAAACAATCATTTACTAATCCACAAGCCAAATTGGCACAAGAGTATCTTGATGATAGCCCTGAGTTGCAGTTCTTCATTTTAGATTGCTGGGCAAATGATTTCTTTCCTATGTTTGAGCTTGTTTCACCTGATAATAAAATTGTCCTAGATTACGAAGAAACCAAGCTGGTGCTAACGGCGGTACGATGCCAAAGTGGTAATTTCGTCGACATAGATAAATTTGATTATCCCCATAGAGCAGAAGCTTATGATTACACCATAGCAGAAATGATCAATATGGCTAAATCAACCAAAGATACAGAAGGCTTTGTTGTGAAGTTCTGTGATGGTCAAATAATCAAAATAAAAACACTAGACTACATATCTAAACATAGAATAGTATCTGAAGCAGATCAATACAAAGTGATTTTCCAAAGAATTCTAACAGAAACTTTAGACGATGTTTACCCACTTTTATCTGTGGCTAGGGCAAATGAGATTAGAAAAATAGAACAAAAGGTACAAGATTATGTCGTTCATTACATAAAACAAATCAATGACATAATCACCAGTGGACCACCAGACAGAGCAGCTTTTGTAAAATTGAATATAACTCATAAATATTTTCCAGTTATAATGAAGTGCATAAAAGGTAATAATGTCAAGGAAGTATTCGTTGATTATCTTCTCAGAAAGTACACAAAAGAAGCCAAAACCAAAGCATTTATTTCCCAGCTTTAATGTTCGTGTAAGGTATATTATGTTATAATAGTACATAACAAGAAGAACTAGTAACATAAGTTACTAGTGAACTTGAATTTTATTATGAAGGAACAACATGAAAAACCTAAAACACATAAACTTAGTAGAAGATATTATTACAGCAGTAAACAGCAATCACGGAGCTAATCTTATAAAAGCTCTTTATAAAGTGAAACAACTTCCACTTATTATTCAGTATTACCTTATCAAAGGACTGAAAGAAGCAAATAGAAATGATTACAAAGCGATTTTTGCTTTGGAAAGAACATACGCATTGACTGTTATTATGCCTATACTAAATGAGCTTTACAACTTTCAAGATCATGGTGATTTTGAAACTGAACACGCGGCTTACAAAGGTCTAGGTAACCTGGATGCTTACATTACAGCAATAAAGGCTCTGTAATGGAAAACACAGAAAACACAAACCAACTAGAAGATGCTGAAGTCACACTAGAACAAGAAGATGACGAATGTACTATGGAAGATATGGCATCTTTCGAAGAGGATGAGTAATGATACTAGAATATGAAATACAGAGCTCATTAGGTCACACAGTAGAAGATGAATCTCAACACACCAATTTTATTGATCTTGCGGATAACTTCAAAAATATAAAACAAGCTTTAGAAACCTACGAAAGAAAAGATATAGGCGAATCGGAGTTTTTGTATGTTGAAGTTTACGCTGAAGGCATGACCACAGAAGAAGCTACATTATTTGCTCTTTATTCTGCGTATTATGATTTTGAGGTTAGATAATGTTAGACATGTCAGATGAAAAATCAATGTACATCAAGTGGATGATCAGAACGTTATTACTTGATGACCTAAAAATAGACACCAAAGCGGCAGATGTTTTTATGAATTCTTGTGGTGTTACTATTTTCGTCAAAGACAAGATGTTCACTGTATCACCACCATCAGGTACAAGCGATACAGAAATAGCTAAAAATGTTATTTTGATGTTGGTAAATAAATACCCAGAATTATCATTATAAAGGAAACCCATGACTGAAAAATTCAAATACAAAACAGACCCAAAAGATTTACAAGTAGGAGATGTATGTTTGACTAGCTACTCCCAAGGTAACACCATCGGCAACATACTAAAAACGATAGCAGTAGTTTACGAAAGAGAGTCCGAAAATGGTTCAAACCCAGAACCGACGTTCAAGGACATAGCTATAGTTCAAGGAGATGGAACAATAGGTGAAATGTGGGGTCCGGTTGATGATGACTCGTTGTTAGATTGTGAGTTGTTATTTAGTGTATCTAGACTCACCATAGAAGAACAAGCCATAGAAAAACTAAAGGAAGTTCACCCGGAGTACCTGTTATGATCCAAGGTAAGATACTCTACTTGAAATCTGATGCACAGCAATATATCAAGCGTAGAGAAATAATGCTAAGTGATTATGTATTTTGTCCTTCTCATTTTGATACACTAAAGGTGATAAAAGATAGGAGCGGCAAGTTGCCCACCTACATCAGAAAAAGAGATTACCCAGAATTATTTTTATAAAGGAATAAAATGCGATTAGAAGACCTAAGAATAGGAGACATTATAGAAGGTGACCAAAATAGAATAGGTCAGATTTATAAGATGGGTGATGCTATTTGTTATTATAGTCATCAGGGAAATTGGTTTTTGACCAATTACGAAGCTCACAAAGCTAGAAAACTTACACCCACGGAGATAAAAGAATTTATCAAGCTAGAAGATTTGTATTATAGAATTGAAAAACTCAAAGATATCAACGAAACAATACAATCAATCAGAAAGGAAAAATAATGCAATTAGATTACAGAAACCTGGACAAATTAGTCCAAATTAGACAAAAACAAATACAAGATATCTCACTAGAAAGAGATTATTTCAACGCGGAGTACCAAGCCCTAGAAGAAATCAAACAACAACTGGCTACCCTTCTTATTCTAGAAAGAAAGCCAGAAGAGATGTTTGTAGAAGTGCCTTGTGTTGGGTCGGATGCTTAGTCCCGAAAAAATGGAGTATGCCACATTGACCCTAGCGGGCATAAAAAGCCTCAGAGAATACAACGACCAAATTTATGTAGAAAAATTCAGAGTTCCAACTTTGATAACTATGGCTTCTAACAACAAAGTAAGAATTCATGGGTTATGGTTCAAACCAGAAGAGGTTTATATTTACACCAAAGAAGAGTACCCAGAGATGTATCTTTAATGTTCCTCAAAGGTATATTATGTTATAATAGTATATAAAGAAGGAGAACAAATGAAGATTACATTATTTAGAATTACATTGGTATTGTTTTTAGCGTTACTAGGAACAGCCACTTATGTTTTATCAACAGAAAATAAAAAACCAGCGGTTTATGTAGATTGTGAAAAACCAATTTTGGGGTTTTATTACTGCACGGGCAAAAAATGAGAAATGATTACGGGCGGTATGTTATCGTGCCAGGAGCTACACCTAAAAACACACCTATCAAAATAGTAAAAGACCCAAACGAAGGGTTTGGTCTTGTTATGGGTGAGAGATACGATAACAAAAACCTCGTTAGATTTGATATCAACGATGTGGTTTATATTGACCCAATCGAAGACCCACAATATTTTTTATAAAGGAACAAAATGAATTATTTTACCAGTGACTTACATCTTGGACACAGAACAATTTGTAAATACAGAACTAAATTCAACACAGTAGAAGAACATGATGAATACATTCTACAAGAAATGGAAAAACTAGGCAAAAGAGATATTTTATTTGTCCTTGGCGATTTCTTGTTTGATGGTGACCATTATGACGAGTATATCAAAAGAATCAGAAAAATGAAAGTCCGCATCAAACTAGTGATGGGTAACCATGACTCCTTACTTTTGTATAAAGAAATCAACCAGAAACCTCAATCACCTGAGGGCTCAATTGAAATTCAGTTACCCCTTTTCAGTTATAAAAATCATTGGCTATCTCATGCGCCTATACACCCCGGTGAACTTAGAGGACGTGTTGGGAACATTCATGGTCATATGCACCTAGAAACACTAAATGACCCTAATTACTTCAACGTGAACTTAGACGTGAACGAATACAAATTCGTTCCGTTTGAGGATATCAAAAATAAATTTGAAAGGACCCAGATGAAAAAGGAAGGCGGAGACGCATAAAACGAAAGGACATAAATGCCAGTAATACCAAGAATGCGAGAAGTGCCTAAACCAAAAGGCGAGAAGATGGTTTCCATAACAGAGAAACTTTATCTTAGAATCAAAAAAGACCATCCAGAGTATTTCTTATAAAAGTTTAAGAATAAAACAGTATAATAATAAAAGGAAAATAAATGACAAAAGTAATCGTAGGAAGTGTAGCTGGAATGGCTATTTTCGTTGGAGCAATGATGTTTGGAATGCCACAGTATAACGTATGGCAACAAGAGATGTCAGGTAAAGCAGAATTTGCTAAAGCCGAACAAAACAGAAAAATTAAGGTTCAAGAAGCCAAGGCAATGAAAGAATCGGCTGAGTTTTATGCAGAAGCAGAAATCATTCGTGCTAAGGGTGTTGCTCAAGCTAACCAGATTATCGGAAAAGGTCTCAAAGGAAATGATGAGTACCTAAGATACCTTTGGATTCAAGCTATGGGTGAGAAAGATGACGTAACTACAGTTTATGTGCCAATTGGTAATGATGGTTTGCCTATCATGAAAGCGGTAAAGTAATGGAAGTAGTTCAATTTATACTATGGGCAACACTCGCTATTGCGGTAGTCGGAGCAATTGTAGCTGGTTGGTGGTGGGTTATTTTGTGGAGTTTCAATTTCCCAATCGTATTCGCATGGAAGCAACTAATTGGTGTATTTTTGGTACTATCAACACTAGCAGGTAGTCAACTAAAAAACTCAGAATAAAAACAGAATAAAAAGGAATAAAAATGAATAAATGGATAAAAAGAGGTCTTTGGACCGTAGCAGTAGTATTTTTCGCAGTAGCAGGACTTATCGGACTAGGCGCAGCAGTTCATAGTAACGTAGAGTCATATGGAATTAGTCAAGGACTAGCAGTAGCTAAAGTGGTAAAGCAATCGTCAGATGTTCTTTGTGGGCATGACTCAGGTTTTATCTTGGCGGGTAAAGTGGATGTAAATCAAGAAGAATATAATTTCTACCCAATTTGTGCGGGTGTGTTTGACGCTTCAATGGGCACTTGGGCTAAAAAGATGAGAAAATAATGAGCAACATGGATGATTTCGAAGCTTTAGTACAAGCTCAAAAAGACAAGATAGCTAACCCCGAGGCACCATCTGCACCAGATGAAATACCAGGCTGGTATGATTATTGGGAATATGGTTGCGTAGATGATACGTTCATAGTGTCAACAGTACCAGACCAAACAAAGAAAACATCTGAAAGCGGCATTATTTTTGCTACAGAAGCAGATGTGATTCAAGATAGACCGTTCAGGGGAACTGTTGTTTCTGTTGGACCAAAAGCTAAATACAAAATAGGTGAATACCTTTTCTTCCAACCAACATCAGGTATGGACTTAGCATTTCTAAAGCCAACAAAAGAAGGCGAGATGTTTGTTCTGTTACATACAGATGCAATCATAGGAAGACTAGTAAAAGACACCAGAACCATAAACACCAAAAAGGACTAAAATGGAACAAACAATACTAATACCAATGATATTAGTGTTCTTTGCTTTAGCTATTTTGTTTTTTGTTATCACTCAAGTGAGTAAATGGTACATAGATTCAAAATGCTGCAAAGACACAGACATAAACACAGAGTATGAATACGATTTCTTCAATCAAGGGTCATCAGACCCACAAAACCCAAAGGAAAAATAATGAGAAAAGCAAAAAAACTAATGTCAAGACAAGAGCGTAAAGATTACAAGAAAGCCCAAAGAGCAAACCTTGAATCTGGTTATGTTATGGTAACAAGAGAAACACCAAAAAACCCAAAGAATGTCTATACTAAATTGGTAACAAGAGCAAAAGCATATGAAATGGTAGCAGGTAAAATTGATATGTTCGGTGAAAGAAAACCTTACTTGAAACACAAATGGGTTCAAGCTGAGGTCCAGTAATGACTTATATCATAAAAAGAGAAACTCTCATTCCATGGGACCAAAGTGTAAGCCATTTCACAATGGACGGAGATACTTACGACATAGTCGAATCACATAAAAATTCAGGGCTAGATGGAGTATCAGATTACATTATTGATCATGACACTATCATCAAGTGCCCAATGAATGAAAGCGTATCTAAATTTAGAACGATTTATAAAAATCACACCGGAACAGATCTTATGGAACTTATCTTAGGATGAGTCAAGTCAACCCAGAAACCGACAAAATAAAGTCAATGTCTGAGTCAGAGTATTATTACGGGTGTTCGTATGATACATGGGACGAAATGTTATACCCAGATGCGTTATCAGATAGATTCAGAAGAGTAAAAATAGTTTGGGAAAAACTGTACCAAGATGAAAGAATCAATGGTAGATATTGGACAGACGAACAAAAAATGAGAATGTTCAAAGTAGAAAAAGCAGTGAAAGACAACCAACAACTTCAAGACGAACGTGGAAGTATTTTATAAGGACAAAAATGAGATTTGATTATGTAGTGGGCAACCCACCGTACGAAGACATACAAGGTGGAGCTAATAAAAAATTATGGAAAGACATAACCCGTAAGGTGCAAGGTCTTGCCACTAAGCAAATTATCTTTGTTACTCCAATGGCTCAATTGCAGTATCTTCTTTATAAACATACGTTTTACATTGATTACCTAGCAGATGATTATTTTGATGTGGGGACTAGAATTATTGCTTGGGGTATGAGCACCGAGCCTGCGTCTGGACGTAAAGTTTATTCCACAGATGGCACTATAGACAATAAGTGGCACAACAACCCAGAACGTCATTTAGTCAAAGAATTCAAGGACTTGAAAACCACACCCCAAAAAAATAAATTATTCAAGCGACAAGGATGCTCTGATGGTCCTTTGATGGTTATAAAAAACGCCAGCAAAGATACCCAAGATACCTGCTTGGAATATGTCATACCTGATGGGCATAAAATTCTAGCTATCTCTACTTCTAAATCTTTGAAACGGGAAAATATTCTTATTGGATATGAGCATTATGGGTCATTGTACGCTCAGATAGACATCAATGACTGGAGTGAAGACCAGGTAAATACTTTTATTAGTGATCTTTTGGCACCTGGGTTTGTAGATTATTGCGACCAGTTTAGAAAATTCTACAACACTGGTTTCAATAATGTTTTACTTTACACAGATTCGTTACACAGAAGAATCTAATTACTTAGCTGTTTTAGCGTCGGTCCATTTATAGAATATTTTATTTTCTTTAGATGGTAATCCATTCAATTGGTAATTTTCAATATCATTTGGTGTAACTGTTTTCACATTTACAATTTTTATGTCTATTATTGATCCACCAGCTTTACCTACACTTTTTTCAAACCAATAAGGTTCAGTGGCGTATATCGCAACGAAATAACGACCATCTTCTTCAAACCAATCAACTGGAGCAGCATATTCAAAATCATTACTGAATAAATATCTTTCTATTCTTTGAGGATCGATATTTGTCTCAATCATCCCCAAAACCTTATAATTATAGCCAGCATCTAAATTTGGTGATGACTCAAATAGTTTCTTAAAATTCATTTTTTACCTTTTTTGTTTATTTATATTAGTATATAATCCAATACGCTGAAAATACCTTTGCGCCAAATCCTTTAGCAAATTTATACGACGCATCAAAGAATTTTTCGTAATCTGACATCGCTAACTCCATCCAAGCCCCCCACATGATATACTGCTTTCTTGCATCAGGAGTAAAGTCTTCAAATTTAGCATCTGACATTTTTCCTGGTTTATATTTAGTGTAAAATGGTCTGTAATGGTTAAATAATTCTTTAGAAACAACATCCGGCAATGAAGTACAACCAGGACCTGAGTTTCTCCAAAGCTTTATAGAACCTTGTATTTGTCTCATTTCTTGTTGCCAACCGGTTTTGCCCCATAATGAGCCCGCCCCATGGTTTGCCGAATCTCTCCAAAGTTGCACATTATAACTTAGGTTGGGTTTATACTTAGGGTTCAAAACTCCAGGGGATAACTCAGGTTTTACCTTGGGTGTTTGCGCAAAAAATTTAACCATATAATCTTTGCTTTTAGCTGCTCTTATGTACATATAACTTAGGTGAGTAGGTTTCATGCTTATTTGAATCCGCCAAAACGGGTGTTCTTTTATATCAAAAGGCATATCCTTTTCAATTTTCTCTAATTTTGATGGGGATGGTAAAGGCGACTTTAGTGACAACGGAACAACATCTTTTGATTGAACTAAAATATTCAACGCGTTTGTGTATTCCCAAATACTGTCCGTTGGTAGATTCTTTATTTCTTTGGCGCCTTTTTTTGAAAAAAACCATACATCACCTGGATTCCAATTATCCGCTTCTGCTGGACCACCCGCTGGACGGTTGCCATAAACTTGATCAGTTAGAGAAGACGCAACGTTCACCCCTTTATCCTTTGGGCGTTCAAAAATGTAGCCACTTGATAAACCTAACTTTTTAAAAAACTTCAAAGAGTTTACCGCAAGCTGATAATAACCCATATCATAATGTTTTTGGACTTTTGGTTCTTGATCTACCTTTCTCAACATTGCTTCTGGTGACATGATACCACCTTTATTGTTGTTATATTCAAACATCCACAATGGAACGATTTCTTTTACTGGTGTGCTACCAGCTCCCTTTCTGGATGCTATTTTCATAATCTTGTTGGGTGTTTTTCCATAAATTGTGAAGTATGTGTTTTTTGTAAGATTATGAATGCATATATACCGATCACCATCCAGGTGTATTTTTGTTCCTTGTTCTATTTCGCCCTTATATCTTAGCACATCAGTACCAAGTTTTGCTACTTCATTCAATAGCTTTTTGTGGTCTGCGTTTCGTACAGAAATAGAGACGATAGCATCAATATTAGTTTTCAGGTCAACCGATTCAGTGATGGATTCTGAATCGCCTAAATAATCGTTGAATTTCATTTTTATCCTTTTGTTTATTTATAATTATAACACAAACCTTATAAATACATAAAGGAAGAATATGAAATTCAATGAGTACCTAAATGAGACAACAGAAAA
>Ga0256844_10000440_pt1 | contig 15956 bp, 11 predicted proteins | sample MusselsmetaG_FD_189100 | JGI IMG/M metagenome (GOLD analysis project Ga0256844, IMG submission 189100) | Mussel associated microbial communities from hydrothermal vent at the East Pacific Rise, Pacific Ocean - Mussels | ecosystem: Host-associated > Mollusca > Shell > Unclassified ... | reverse complement strand
TGATTTCTCGAAGAAACGTACAGCTTTCAACCGTTGATTTTAAAATTGTTGTAGGATTGCTTAAGTTGAAATGGAGTCCTGAACAAATCAGTGGATATTTGAAGAAGGAATCTGTGTTTTCAATAAGCCATGAGACGATATATCGATATATATGGGCAGACAAAAAGAAAGGAGGCACATTGTATACTCACTTGCGAGGATCGCCTAAAAAGCGTCGAAAACGCTATGGATCCTACGATAGCAGAGGACGACTTGCGACGAAAAGACATATTTCTGAACGACCTGAATATATTGAAAATCGAGAGGATTTTGGACACTGGGAAATAGATAGCGTGATGGGAAAAGGCAGTAAGGACTGTATCGTAACTTTGGTTGAACGAAAAAGTGGGTATGTTCAGATTGGAAAGCTAAAAAATCACACCAAAAAGGAACTGAACAAACGAAGCTTAACCTTGATCCGGCAACTGCTTCCGTACTATGAAACAATAACAGCTGACAACGGCACAGAGTTTCATGGATACAAAGAGATAGAGAAAAAGACTGGCGTTACTTTTTACTTTGCCACGCCTTACCATTCCTGGGAGCGAGGCACCAGTGAAAATACCAATGGTTTAATACGACAATATCTCCCAAGGGGTACAAGTATGGCAAAATTAACCCAACGACAATGCCGTACAATTGCCGAGAAATTAAACAGACGCCCCCGGAAAAGACACGGCTATAAAACGCTAGAAGAGGTATTATATGAATGCTAAATGTTTTCGCACTTCAAAGTTGAAGCTAGGATGAATAATCCTCCGTATCCAACACGATAAAACAATCAATTATAGTAAAACTCCATAAAACACGATCTACACCAAGTTCTCAATAACTAACCTTGGATTCTATAACTAATGAAGATAGCTGTGTCCATCAAAGTGTGGATTTTTACACAGGCATGCGTTTCGGTGAAATGGCTGCTTTAAAGTGGAATAATGTCTCTTTTAAAATGGGTATCATCAAAGTAAGAGAAACACGAGTTAGAGGTGAAATTTTTACACCAAACAGAAAACGGGAGAAAAGCAAATGTGGCTAATCTCCCGTTAATACGAATAAAACCCGTATATTTTTTGGTGGAGGCGGCGTCCATCGAATTGTGCTTTTAACCTCCCGGAATTGTGTCAATATTGTTCTGTCGACTTGTTGTGGTACTGTAAAAAGTACTGTAAAATAAAAAATTCCTTTTGCCAGGTTATCGTGCTATCAGCATCAAGTGAAAGATAAAAATTACACTGAAATCGCCGTACAAGTGTTATTGCTCTTTTACTTCATACCCGATAGCTTTATATCCTGTTAACCTCTTCTTGTACATCCGCTGAAGCATGGGGATATTTTTATCAACATAGTCGTAGATGAGCACCTCTTTTTTGGAATCATACTCTCTGTGCAGTCGACCGGCATATTGCTGTAAAGTCCCTTTCCAGGAAATTGGCATTGTCAAAAAAAGTGTATCAAGCCGTGAGTCATCAAAGCCTTCACCGATATATCGTCCTGTGGCGATGATTACTCGTTCTTCATCCGGGGGAATTGCAACGAGTTGTGCCATTGTTTCCTTGCGCTGTTTTTGTCCCATACCTCCTTTCAGGATGATGATGTTTTTTATTTGGTTTTCCAAGATGTTGAACATCTGTTGAAGATGTGCTGTTCGTTCAGTAAGGAGTAACGGAGATCTCCCATCACGAACAGCCTGGATCACATCGTTTGCAATCTGTGTGTTTCGTTTATCATCTTCTACTAATAGTTTGTAAATATCTTGAATACTTGGAGTCTCAATATTTGAGGGTGCCTTTGTGCTTGTTGTCTGTGGATATACAAAATGATCAAAAGATCTGGCAAAAGCAGCCTCATCTGCCTCCACCTGAAATAAAACAGGACCTGTTTGCATCATAACTATGGGATGATGCCCATCTTTACGAGTGAGAGTTGCTGTCAGGCCAAGAACATAGCGAGCCTGTACTTTCTTCATGAGTTGTTCAAAGGTAAAAGGTGCCAGATGGTGGCACTCATCAATTATGATATGGCCATACTCTGCAACGATATCATCAACGATCTTATTATGATGCAGGCTTTGCATTATACCGATATCAACAATGTTCGTCGGATTTCTTTTCCCTCCACCAATTATTCCTATTTGCTCTTGTGGGATGGATAAAAACATGGCGAGTTTTTCATGCCACTGATCAAGCAACTGGCGTCTGTGTACCAGGATGAGCGAATTTCGTTTACGAACTGCAATGAGTTTTGCTGCAACAACAGTTTTCCCAAAAGCGGTGGCAGCACTGAGAATTCCGATATCATGTGAACGGATACTCTTTACCGCTGTTCGTTGAGTTTTCCGTAATTTACCAGTGAATGATGCTTTGATGGGTTTTCCACGGGATCGTTTGTCCTCGATTTCCAGTGACACATCCAACTCGCCCAGTAGTTGCCGGACATCATCAAGACATCCCCTGGGAAGCGCAATGTGCTGGGGATGTTCATCTGCACAACTAATGATTGGTGGTTTCCCGTATGTTGAGAGATGCATGGCCTGGGCTTTATAAAACTCCGGGTTGGGAAAGGCAGCAATACGGAACAAACGATTATGCAGGGCAGGAGGCAAACCTTTTTTGGGGATATACAACATATTGGCTTGAACTATATGTAAAGTATCGGGGAGCGGGTCTGTAATAGAATTATCTTTGGTGGCTCCTGATGGCGGGAGAGTCCAGGGAGTGTCGGTTGTTTCTTTGTCAGAACTGTTATCCCTGACTTGTATCGTTTGAGATGCCTTGTTGGTCTCTTTTATTTTTTCTGCCAGGTCCTCTGAAGATATTTTTTCAATGCTTGAAAGGTATGCCCACTGATCATCATATGGATGTAGATGTTCATCAAGAAAAACACTGTTTCCCTTTTCCCTTGGGAATTTCTGAAGCGGCAGCGCAATCAGGTTGCCGAACCCGCCTTTGGGCATGGTATCCTGATTGGGAAAGAAACGATCATAGGACTTGAGTCCGATCTGGTGCCTTTTATCCATTGTTAATGTCAAAAGAGCAAATCCAAGTTTTCTGGCAAGAACCGCTGGTACACGATCTTTAAAGAAAATCCAAACGTGCCCTCCATTTCCTGATCGAGACCGTTCTATAACTGCCGGGATCTGATAGGCTCGACATGTTTCATGAAAAGCAGCTATATCGGATTGCCATTCTTTTTTATCGAAGTCAACTGCCAAAAACCAGCATGTTTCGTCTTCAAGCAAAGGATAAACACCAATAGTATGATTGCCTGCTAAATGATTAAAGATTGTCTGGTCTGAGACAGGAATAAGGCTTCGATTTTTGCACTGTCCACATTTTACTTTCTTCTTATTACAGTTAGCTTTGTTCCATTCATTTTTACAGGCAGGAGAATAACCTTTACGTCCGTCCCTGGCCTGCCAAAGAACGGGATAGACATCGTCTCTCCCGCGAAAAAGATTCCGGAAAATTTCTATTTTGTTTTCTACAGGAGAATGAATGGAAATCGATGTAGAAAGGTGCTGAGTTGGTTTTTCGCTTTTTTCTATTGTTTGACGGATTTTTGGCCTTTCACCATAAGTAGCCAATTTTTGTTTCAGTAGTTCATTTTCTTTTTGCAGACGGGTACATTCAGCTTTGGATTTCTCAAGTTGCTTTGTTAAAAGATCAATCGTTGTCATTTGCAGGCTACGCTAACACTATTTACCTGTCACCCCTGTTGCTTTCCAATATTTTTTTTCCTTTTGGCGTTAGTCGGTATTTTTGTTTACTGCTGCGAGGTTTGTCGGGAATTGTTCGTTCTATTAATTCTGCAGCCAATAAGGGTTCCAGGTAGGCTTTAAGGAAATGGACTCTATCCTTCAATCCGACTGCTTGTTGTAGTTTGTTTGCTGCTTGAGCCTTGTCGGCTTCATGCAATACAGCGAGGACTTGTGGGGTGACTTGTGGGGTGACTTGTGGGGTGACTTGTGGGGATTCGGGACTGGTTGCTGGATTTTGACTAAATTCCGGTACCTTCACAATCATACGAAATACATCCTCTTCAATCAGTTGCGGATCTGCGCCACCATATTGTTTCCCATACAGCATCATTTTTCGCATACCAGAGCCCAGCTCATCGGCCCGGTCGATTTCACGAAAAAAAGCGCCGATAACAGGATTTTTGGGATAAGGAGCAAAGGTTTCCGGGTTAAGTGCGCCGAATCCGTGCGGACGGTTGGCGTTATAGGTGGTAACTGTGCCGTATTCGATTACGAGTCTGGCCGGGACACCGCTGGCATACTCCCGGTGGATAAGCATGTTGGAAGCAACTTCACGGAAAATGGCATCCCGGAGACTTCTTCGCTCAATGCCCTCCAGGTAGAAAGGATCCGGCAGATGTTTTTTTATAAAGGCGAGAATACGGTCATAGCTGTCGATCAGGTTGGTGCGAACCAGATCACGGTCGTCGTAGCGATCCACATTTACCTTACGCAGGATCAGGTCTGTACGATGGGCAGGACAGACCTGAAGAATAAGCGAATCCGGTGCAAATAACATTACACCAGCCAGTGTGACTCCGCTTTCTTTGGTGAGTGGATCGGTTTGATAAAGTTGTGCGCTCTTGAGAAGTTGCAGATCGTCCAAGGCAGCCCAGGGATGATTGTCTGCATTAATTCGAACATGTCTCCGGCATTTCTCGATTAATTCTGGTCTCAGATGATCAATATTAATCCACGGATATATCTTGTTTTCACTGTAAGTTGCCTGTTTACGTTGGTAGAGGTTGGCAACCTGGACAGTATGATCTGTGACATCAAAATCACCGTCTTCGTTACGGTCGTAAATACGGCCATTACAGCGATGCACCTGTGAGCTTTCCGGGACATAAATCTTCAGTATTGTTTTCGTGCCTGCCTCAATTTCTTCCACAGACAGATAGGCCGGTGGGGTCAGTTTTTGCGGGTTATTAATAGCGGTAACAAAATTTTTTTTAATCTGTGTTACTGTCTCAGGATCAATGCCTGTAATCTTTCCTGAATCGTCCACTCCTAGTAAGAGAGTACCGCCATGCCGATTAAGAAAAGCGCAGACCGTCTCATAAACATCACGATTGATCTGATTACGGCAGGTCTTAAATTCCAGGGAAATTCCTTCACCCTGGGCGATAAGCTCTGCTATTTTTTGCTCGTTTATCTTCATTTTATTGATTCGGTACGATCTTTATCTTATTAATCCAACAATCCATCAAGGCCTGAGTCCTTATGGATAATGATTTTGTTTTTCTTGCTGAATTTGACAATTTTATCGTTAAAGTTAACCATAATATCAGCATGTTGCTCGTCGATAAATTGTCGCATCAATTCCTTTTCTTTCTCAATCCTGCGAGTAAGGATTGAATGGTTAGTCTGCTCTGCCTTCCGGCAATCTGTCATAAATGTTTTCAGGTGAATTCTCGATAAAATGTCTTTATCGGTAAAAATAAAATGCTGCTCCGGCTCATCTTTCCGACTGGTATTAACAATGAAAACCTGCTGTTCGGAGGTTTTGGAAAATTCAATTTGCAGCTCATCATACGTTTCTTGCAGATGACTCCAGAAGCGGTGTTTCAGTTCTTTTAACTGTGGTTCCAAACCGTTCGCATCTGTTTTCATATCAAAAAGATACCCATTTTCTTCCCTTTTCCTATGATTTTTTCCCGGTTTCAATTTGTTGGGGATTAGCTCATCAATATAATCATGGCCAAACTCATCCACCTCACTGTTGATATGAGCAGCCAGCATGGATAAGATGGCATAGTTGAACTTGCCGTCTATCTGCAAACGAGCCCAGGTGGAATAAAGTGAACCATAATATGGCTTGCCCTGGTAGTCGGTAATGTCCTTCCTGCGCCATTTTTCCTGAAACTGAAAATCGTCAAAATCATAATCATAGAGTGTTGGAAAGCTCAGTGTACTCTTCTCCTTGGCAAAACTTTCGTTAAGAAAGAAGTAATCCTCCCCAATGCCCTGCAAGGGTAACATTGCTCCATTTATTGTAGTCCATTGGGCATCGGTCATGTGACTTTCAGCCTCATCCATTTCATCGGCATTGGCTATAGTTATGCCAAAAAGTTTCGTCATTAAAAATTGGCGAACGGCAAACGCATCTTCTTCCGGCATGTGTACCCGGTATTCTTCCTGCTGTTTTTCATCCCAGGTAAAATAATCCGGTATAAATCTCATAATCGCCCGTATTAACTCAGGTATCATTCGCTTCAGTCTCCAGAATTTCCTGAATCATCGGTGAACCGTATTCTGCTCCACCAGTCTTTACCGATAGGTTTGGTAAAATGTCAGTTTGACCACTGCTGTGGGTGTGACCACAAAGGACTGTCATTTGGTGGTCTGGATGTGCTGACATAAATTTCCTTAAAACATCCCCAACTGCTTTACAGGAAAAATGAGGGAGCCAGTCATCAGCGGAGATTTCCCCTTCATGCCAACAAGATTCTCTAAAGGGAGGAATGTGGGTTAAGACAAATACATGCTGATAATGCTTCAAAGCGTCGGGTAAAATATTTTCAAAATACGCTGCTGCCTGATCACCCAAACTATTGAGCAGAGCCAGGCGTCCAAGGCTTCCAGCCTTTGCAAAATTCTGTATTTGTACATAGTCGTTAAGCAGCACTCGGGAACTGGCGTAATCACCAAATCGTCCATCAGCCCAACCATCATGGCCTATCAGGCAGGTGTTGTTGCTAATTTTAACCACACCTGATGCTGGTAACCAGTGAAGCCATTTGGATCTGTTGCACAATTCTTCTGTCATTCTGCGAACCGATTCGATTGCACCACCGTAATAATCGTGGTTACCCAGGATGAAATAGACAGGAGCCTGAAATATGTCCTCGAAAAGTTGCAGATGGAATTCGAGTCGTTTGGCGGTGGAAATATCCCCTGTTAAGAAAATCCCATCAAATCCCTGGTTGGCGATTTCTTCCACAAAAGTGACAGCCTTCTTATCTGGTAGAAATTCTAAATGTATATCGGTCAACCAGGCGTGTTTCATTCCTTATTTTCCCCTTATCAATGTTTTTATCTTTCACGATTGTCGGCAATTTTCTGCCTGAAATAAAAGGATTATTGTGCAATAAGCATGCGCGTTTAATTTTTTACTTTATTATTCTTTAAATGATCAGCAGTCATCCTTATTTTTCAAGTTCTCCAGCATTTTATCGAAATCAGAGACAAAGAGCTGATCCTGAACAATTCGGTATTTCTCAAATTCACTTTCAGCATGAGCCTTGGCAATTTCGACTGTGACCTTTCCGGCATCCTGCAAAATTTCACGGTCAGTGGCTTCGATGAAACGATTCAAGCGTGTTTCCCAATCCTGCATGGTCATCGGAATATTCCTCAATGCCATATCTTCCGCAACATCCAAGTAGGCCGAAACCAGTCGTTGCAATTGTGCCATTTCATTCTTCGTCAAATAATTTTTGGCAACACTGACATCAAACTTTTGAATTTTTCCTTTTGGTGCGTCTTTCCAGGTCATCAGCCCCATATTGTCTTTCTGGTGATCTGCTCGGTCTACAATAACTTCCGCAGCTGTCTGACCATGGATAGCCCAATGCAATTTGTTTTGAACCGCTGCGAAAAAGCGTTTGGTTGCCTGAGCTGTCACATCGTAATCAATTGATGTGGCATAAATATCTGTGATTTTCTGGTAGAATTTACGCTCAGAGAGGCGAATCTCCCGAATACGCTGCAACTGCTCTTCAAAATATTTTTTGCCAAGGATAGAGCCATCATTCTTCAGCCGCTCATCATCCATGGTGTAACCCTTGATGGTGAACTCTTCAATAATGCTGGTCGCCCACTTGCGGAACTGCACGGCCCGTTCAGAGTTGACCTTATAGCCGACAGCAATAATGGCAGAGAGATTATAGTGCTTGGTGTTATAATTTTTTCCGTCTGCGGCAGTTATTCGAAAATTTCGAATAACTGAATCTTCTTCAAGTTCGCTGTCGGAAAACACCTTCTTCAGATGATAATTGACGGTGTGGGTTTCAACATCATAGAGCGTGGCCATCATTTTCTGGGATAGCCAGATGTTTTCGTCGGCATAAACAGCTTCGACACCTCCCTTACCACTTGCCGCAACAAAGCTCAGATATTCAGCAGCCGACGAGCGAACAATGGTTAGTTCACCCCTCCGGGACTTCTGGCTGCTTTGTTTTTCACTCTTTTTCATTTCTTCCTTATTTTCAGGCTGATCTCACCGTGCATTACCTCTATTCGTCCTTTTTCATCATGTATGGAATTTTTGCGACGGTTAACCTGGGGAATAGCAGACTGCATCGAAAAGCGATCCAGCTTGTCTAAAATGGAGAGGCCTTTAGACAAATATAAATACTGTTAAAACCAGATAATAACGCATGTAGGTCTGGGGATTTGTCTAAAATATTCGTCTAACGTTATTTTTCCAATCACTTTATAGACAATCCCCTTCGAGCTCGAACACTAGAGCTTGTGTTTCTTTCCGTGTATCTCTCCGCGCAGGTGGAATTTAGTCATTTTAATCCATTTTGGTTTTCAGCCTGCGTGGGAATGACGGTACAGGCAACTTTTTACGATTCCATCACATTTAATATTTTTCCTACTGCTTGCAAAAAAGTTACATTTTCGTTAACTCAGAAGATTCCAGGTAGGGGATTATTTCACCGGTTCTCTTGTTTTTCCAGATGTCCTCCTTGTGAGAGGCGTTGTATGCATCGGTCTTGCCCGGAAATTTCTCATACACTCGCTTAATGATATTTTTTTCTTCAGGTGATAACGGCTCTGCGGTATGTTCATCACTCTTGAGTATATCCGGCACCAGTTCACGATAATTATTCAGCTGTGGTCCCATTGGCAGGGCTGCATAGGTTGCCCCGGTTATGCTTCTGCCAAGCTCTCTGTGAGCTGTCATATCAGCGTACCATAAGAGTTTTCCACTGTAGAGCAGCCTGTCATCATCAGCTAATAAATCGTGATTATACAGATTGTTAAACATCACGAGGGAGAGCTTAATCCGTTCAATATAGAACGGACGGTTGCCCGTAAAGCTTGCTTCTCGTTGCCTGGGCCAGAAAGCCTGTCGCAGAAGTTTGTCCATGCCTGGTGTCTGGATAATTCCCCCTTCCCACCTTTTAATACTGGCTATTCCAACGCTCATGCTGTCAGCCAGTTCCTTCTGCGTCATTGTCAGATCTTTACGTCTGGCTTTGATCTCCCGGCTGGTCAAAAGACCTTTCTTTTCCCTATAGGCATCGGCAAGCACACGCTGCATTGTACCTGCCTGCTTGGTAGTTGCCAGCTCCAGCCCACATTCTTGGCAAATATACTGCTCCACAGGGCATGTCAGCTCAAGCTCGCGAAAATTTATTTTCCGGCTGGTTGTGGCCAGTTGCATGGGGCCGTGTCCATGCGGACAATTTTGTTTGTTTGTTTCCATTGCTGTGTCCTCCTTATTTCTTTCTGTCGCGATGAAGTGAGATTACGTATAACATCTCTCCAACAATCGAGAACTTGAAATACACAGACTTTTCCAAAGTTGTTTCTTCAACAACAAAGGCAAACAGATCTGATCCCTGAATTTCCTGTTGATACGATTTTTGCGGTGGCCTACCCCCTGCATAATTATCCAGACTGGATTTTTGTAATAGTTCGATGAGAAGAGCCGTCAGGTCATCTTTGATTACATAGCCTAATTCGTCTGCATCTGACACCAAAGACAGCATATTGAGAAGTAAAAGATTTCCAGTCTCAACAGCATTTATTGCCTGTTTGATTTTTTTTGACAGTTCCTTGTGAGTAGGTCGTTTCATATATGCATACAAGATATGATAGTATCAATTGATACCTTGGTCAAGCCCAAAACTATATTTATCTGAAAGTGATCCGGTAAGCTCTGGTGTGGGAAAATGCAACGGGTTAATTGGAGTAGATTAGATTTACATGAGTTTTGTTTATGTGGATTATTTATTTACAAATCCAGCCCGGCACCATGCTTTTTTAACCACCCCTTACGCTCTTTATAATCAGGTAAAACTTTATCTACTTCATTCCAGTATATAGCAGAATGATTTCTCTGGTGGAGATGACAAAGCTCATGAACCACCATATAATCAATGACCTTGGCTGGTGCCATCATGCATTTCCAGTGAAAAGAAAGTTTCTTTTTCCTGGTACAACTTGCCCAGCGAAAGCCCATATCCTTTACTGTAACCCCTGATGGTGTAACTCCTACTCTGGGGGCAAAAAAGGCAACCCGTTCCCCGATCCGTTTTAATCCTTTTGCTGTGTAGAATTCTTCAAAGGCTCTTCTGGCGGCTTGCTCTCCGCCTTTTTCAATCAATGAGCGTTGCAGACAGAACCGCCCATCTTTTAACTTCAAAGCGTCATCCTGTTCAGCAACCAGTGACAAACGGTAGGAACGCCCCAGGTATAAAAATGTCTCGCCATTGACCCATTCCCGTATTACGGCGGTGGCGTTTAAATCACGCCATTCTGCCAGATTCCGGTAGATCCACATGCGCTTGCTTTCGACTACTGCATCAATCTGTTCCGGGCTGCAGCCTTTGGGCGGGTGTACGGTAATGATGCCGTTACGCTCAATAACAATATCTGTGGTCTTTCTATCCGTGCCGGGTAGCAGCTGGTAGTCAATATCTCTTACTCGTCGCGGGGTCATTTGCTACCCCCTTTGAGTAACGCATCATGGCGATTTTTTGCCAGCTTCATTATTTCCACCGCCACCCGTTCCCGGTTCTGTTTCAGCTCTTTAATACCGGTCAAGGTCAGCGCGGTTTTTATCTCGCTGCGGGTTTTTTTCTGTTTGTCAGCGTTGGTCCAGAAATCAATGCTGCCGATACTGTCCTGCAGGGTATCAACAATGGCTTCCATCAATTTCTTCATTTCGGCTTTGGCCTCTTTGGGAACTTTTCCATCAGCAAAGGCTTCATTGGCAATATGCGAGAAAAAGGTGGTGGCCTCCTTGCTCATCCCGTCTTCGCCGCTTTGCCGTCCCTCTATGGCCTCGGCCCGCAGTTTTTCCAGCTCATCGGCCAGCAACTCCCATTGATCCTGGTACTTGTCGATCAGATTTGCTACCTTCTCAGACAGGCTCTTGTAAAAAGCCGGGTCTTCATCGTGGTGAACCGTGCAATGCTTGCGGATAGCGTGTTCCATTTCACTGGCCTTGGCCTCGGCATTACCGCCAGCATGTTTGTGCAGGTTTTCGATAAAATCATCGGCCAGCAGCTCCACCGGCGGCACCATGGGGTTTATCCCTAAGCTGATCAGATGGTCGTTGATTAGATCCTTTACTTTCTGTCCCGCATCACCCAGGCTCAGGCTGGTATCCTTATAACGCTCTTTGGCAACGCGTAGGATATAGCCGAATCGTTTCGCCGGTACCCGGTAAGGATGCGCTGCCTGATGGGGCAGGATGATATCCATACTCATCAAAAACTTTTTCAGATACACATCAAAATCAGCCCGAATCTTTTCATCTTTCAATAAGTTCACCGCCGCATGCACCACTGCCGCATCGGCTTCCACATCCGGCAGTTTTCCCTGCACAAATTCGGCAAGCAGTTTCACTCTGTTTCCGGCAAACAATTGCAATAAGCGCTGGTAGCGTTCTTCCAGAACCGGCACTTCAGAAGTAATACTTTTCAGTCCTGCCGCCAGCTCTTCCTGCTCATCGGTGGCAGCATAAAGGGTCAGGGCCTCGGTGAGATGGTTGGCAAGACCGATATAATCCACCACATAGCCGCGCTTCTTACCCTTTTTTACCCGGTTGGTTCGGGCTATGGCTTGTAGCAGGGTATGCTCCCGGATCTTTTTATCGATATACATAACCTGCTCAATGGGCGCATCAAAACCGGTGAGTAACATATCGCAGACGATTAAAAAGGCGATTCCAGTATATTCTTTATCCGGATCATCGAGATCAAAGGGTTTGCAGAAATTATCAACCGCATTCCACTCTTTCGCCTGTCGTCGTGCCGTGGTTATATAGGCGGCCTCATTGGTACCATCACCGGAAATAACCACTGCTGCTTTTAAGAAGGCAATTTTGCGGATCAGCTCAAGATCAGGCTGTGCCTCAGCCCTGGCCTTTTCCAGCCGTGCAAGCAGTGCTTTCTCGATCGCTGTTTGATACCGCTGGGCAGCCAGTTTGGAATGACACACCACCTGGGCCTTAAAACCGTTAGGCAGGATGTGATTGATGTAATGGTCAACCAGGTCAACGGCAATGGCTTTGATCCGCTGTTCCGCCTCCAGAATATCGCCGGTGGCGCCGTATTTCTTCTTGATGGCCAGCAACTCTTCTTCACTGCGATCCTTAAACAGATCCTCAAAGGCAGTTTCAAAACCATGTTTGTCGTACAGGGCGGCATCGGCGGTTTTCCCTTCATAGAGGATCTGCAAGGTCGCGCCGTCGTTCACCGCATCCATCAAGCGGTAGGTATCAATATACTGGCCGAATCGTTTATGGGTTTTCTTTTCGCCGTGCCGTTCGGAAATCAGCGGCGTACCGGTAAAAGCGACCCGCACCGCATTGGGAAAGGCCTCAAAGATATTATCCCCAAGATCAGAGCCCTGGGTGCGGTGCGCTTCGTCAATCATCAAAATGATCCGCTCGGAATCATTGACCACGCCAAAGGTCTTGCCGGACGGCATGGCCTGATAGGTGCCCAGTGCTTCGGCCACCTTTAAACTTAAACTCTCCTCCCGCTGCTGAAACTTATGGGTCATCACCATATTAATATCAGAGCTGTCGGTTGAGAGCTGTTTGCGCAGGTCGCTGGTATTTTCGATGATATGGATCTTGCCACCGATCAGGGTCGCGGTTTTACTGAGTTGATCTTCCAGATCAATGCGGTCGTTGACGAGCACGATCTTAAAATCGTTTAGATCCTGCGAGGCCCGCATCATTCTCGCCACAAAGACCATGGTCAGCGACTTGCCAGATCCTTGGGTATGCCAGACAACACCGCTTTTTTCCGCCTGGTTTTTACCACTGCGTAGGCGATCACATATTTTACCCGCCGCTCTGAATTGCTGATAACGGCACACCACCTTGATGCGTGGACCGCTGTCGGTATCCATAAATACAGAAGAAGTCCGCAGAATTTGCAGCAGGTTCTCTTTACCCAGCATACCGCTGATGAGCTGTTCCTGCTGGCTCATTCCCTCGGCGGTTTTGTCATCACTTGGCCACTGGGTTTTCCAGGGAAAGAAGTGTTCAATACCCGAGGTGATGGAGCCAAAATCCGCTTCCAGCTCACAGGTACGAATCAGGAGCAGGGCTGAATGGAATAAACGCGGTTCACCTTCTTTAAGGCCCTGCTGACGGGTAGCCGGACGCTCATTCATATAGCGTTGCAACTGCTCAAAGGCTTCCATCATGGGGTTGGCACAGGTTGGCCCGCCTTTTTTGCACTCCACCACTGCCAGCGGTATGCCGTTTATAAAGAGGACAATATCCGGAATGATGAACTGCTTGACGCAGCCCGGTGTATCGATGCGGAACTGGTTAATGGCGTGGAACTGATTGTTTTCCGGATTGGCAAAGTCGATGAGTTTGATCACCGGATCCTGCTCGCCGGTGATCTCGTTGACATCCACTTGGGTTTTAAAGAGCAGCTTCTGAATGGCCTCATTGGCCTCCAGCAGAGTACGGTTAGGCTGGCGCAGGATCTGGTTCTGCAAGTCGTGGAGTTGTTTTTCTGTAAGCCATTCTTCTCCCGATTGCGTGGTATTGATGGCAGACACGGCCTTGGCAAAGACTTCGGGCAACAGCCATTGACGAAATTTTTGGCGCAGACTTTTGCTTGGGTCCTCAGGGATACCTTGCCCCTGGTCAATGATTGACCAGCCCAGAGTTGCAAGCTGCTCAAGAAATGGCTGTTCGATTTCGGTGTACTCAGACATAGGCAGGTTCCGCTTGGTCGAGTTTGACAGACACCTTGCCGGTTAGGAGGTCGTGCATGAGACCCTGTTTAATTAATATACTCTTTTCTAATTCCATTTTGAGGCTAGAAATTTTTTTATTAATCGTTTTCAATTTAATTATAAAACATTCCCGCTCTTCATCATTCGGATATACGACTACGAGTTTTCTAATTATTGCTTGCGAAATATTTGTCTGCGATTCCGCAAGACCTGTTTTGAAACCATCAAGATACCTTTGTGTAACCTGTGAAGATAAAGCTAACTCAAGGTATTCATTTGAAACATCCCTTTTGGGCAGCAGTCGATAGAGCTTGTCTGAAATTAGTAATTTCCCTGGATCATTTTTAACTAAAGATATTACTCCCACCCTAGAGTTTGGACCTGCTCGTGTAACTAGTAAGTTATCTGCCTTTACTTGATAATGTAATTTGGGCAGCAAAGTTTTTGGTAACCTTTTATTTTGATTGCGAACGAACCCATCCCATGTGACGGCAGAAGTTTTTAAGACACCCCATTCAGCATAGTCTGCAGATTCGCTCTCGCAATCAGGACTCCACCCTTGCTCTATCCCGTCAATCAAGTCATCAATAGTTACGAGTACCCACTCCTTCGGAATCCAGCCGATGGGAGTTTCCTGATATAGCTCCGGGGCCTGTTCTCTGGGGGGGCGGAGTTTACCGTCAGCGGTGAGGCCACGGGTAAACAAGTCGTGCATTAAGCCCGTTTTGATTTGCTGGTATTTGTGGATCAGTGCTTCGGCTTTTTCGATGGTTTGGTCGATGGTAGACAAGATTGAAGCAATTATTGTTTGATGCTCTCTGGGTGCGAGTGGAATCGCTGTATTTCTTATCGATCCGTTGGATAATCCATAACGTGTTGAGCCTGCTGCCCTTCGAGAGAAATATGAGGCTACAGAGTTCGACGCTAATTGCTTGGCAAGATAGACAGAATCAACCTTTTCATTATTCGGCTTGATTAAGGCTAAGTGATACCCGCAGATGAGTTCATCTATTTCCTCCATCACCACAGTCGGAATACCAATATCGCAAGGCGTCTCAGAATCTTTAGTAATAATTACATCACCAACACTGACCTTAAACTTTTCTCTTTCAACAAAATTCGCTGTTGATTGCATAAAATCGAGATTTGAATCGATATATTCGTTTGAATAAACGTCCATGTAATTGCAAAGTAGGACAGATTTTTCTCCTGGCCGAGATTTTTTATCAACATTACTAACTCGTATCTCAGCTAGCTCTTCTAAAGGAATGCTTTCCCACTTACTCATAGCCCAACTCCACCAAAAACTCTTCCAACTGTTTTGAGGCTGCATCCCGTTCCGCCTCAATCGTCCTGGCCGTTATCGCATACTTGTCCCACAGGTTTTCAATCCCCTTGACACAGGCCCGTTGATCAGCCTGGAGATAGGCCTGATAGGTATTCATCAACACCTGGCGCAATCGTTCAATAATCACGGTGCGTGCCTCATCGTTGGAGATTTTATCCCGCGCGCTTGCCACCAGTTCGTCACGCTTTTTTTCATTTCCCTTGATAATGGCCTTCTGGGCTTTGGCTTCATCTTCCAGCCCCTTGTGACAGGACAGGCTTTCCTCAACACCCTTGGCCAGCTCTCTGGCCAACCGGCCCTTTTCCATGGCCTCGGTAAGGGCTTCGGTAAATTCCGATTGGTGTCCCACCTGATCTGCCAGATCGATAGTCCGTTTGCCATTAGTAAATTGCGGATCTTTCTGGGTTAACCCCTCTGTGCAGTAATAGCCTTTTTTTGCGCCCTTGGGCAGCAATCCGGCCACCTTGATTTCGGTAAAGATATTGGCAGCCTTCACCTTTAATGTTTGCCTCTTCAAACAAATCTGTGGGTAATTTCAGGAACCGGTAAATTGCCAAGCGTATGATACAGGGCAATTTCCCGCAAATCATCGCTCCGAAACCC
>Ga0256844_10000438_pt1 | contig 15995 bp, 18 predicted proteins | sample MusselsmetaG_FD_189100 | JGI IMG/M metagenome (GOLD analysis project Ga0256844, IMG submission 189100) | Mussel associated microbial communities from hydrothermal vent at the East Pacific Rise, Pacific Ocean - Mussels | ecosystem: Host-associated > Mollusca > Shell > Unclassified ... | reverse complement strand
TCCTTGTTATGTTTAGTATTATCTTTCCTACCCTTAAGCTTATTGCCACAACCATGTATTACTATAGTAAAAGTGTGATAGGTAACAATCCTATCACCCGTTTCTTTGCCTTACGCTCTACAAAATGGTCTATGGCTGATGTTTTTGTTGTCTCAATATTTATGGCTTATCTAGGGTTAGATGGTGTCGTAAGTAATGAACTCAAGCACCTTGAATCTAAAAGTACCCCTATCAATATTATTACAACAAATGGTACACACTTAGAGGTAGGTTTCTTTTTATTTTTAGGGTTTGTATTGACTAGTTTTGTACTCTCAATGCTCGTTGAGAGAAGTAAAAGTAAAAACTAAAGAGATTCTCTAAATATACATAAACTGGGATAAGAAAATAATCGTTATCACAAAAGTAAAAGGTAAAACATGACTTTTAAAGACAAAAGGTTGGATGCCCATATAGACTTGTAAAAAACCTCTTAGTCCAAGCCATATCCCTAAAAATGCTTTAAGTGCTAACATCATTTGAAAAGAACTCAATCCATGCTCACCAATCGTACCAAATACTTGAGAAATAAGATAAAGTCCAGTAAGTACAGCTACTATAAGACTAGGTGGCACAACTTTACGCACATACTTCATAAAAGACTCACGTATACTTTTATGTTCATCTTCAGTGTATGACTCTTTGATATGCACTAAAAAGAGATTATCTACTATAAGAAACCCTCCGTAAATAAATGCAGCAAAAAGGTGAATGGTTTTAATGAATACAAAAGTCATAGTTTAAGTCCTAATTTTTGGGAGAATTATAATCTATTTATAGCAAAAGGCATTTGACTTATGTCAAGCACCTATAAAGTTTTGAGAAAAGAATACTTCTATAACTTCTCTCATCTCTTTTGGGTCTTCTATACGGTTTATCTCATTTCTAAAGACCGATGCACCTTGGTAGCCTGCCTTAGAGTATGAGTGCAGGTTTTTTCTAAAGATAATAGCCCCATACTTGTCATAATGGGCTATCATCTGGTCAAAGTGTTCTAGTACTACCTCTTTGATAAGTTCTGGCGTTGGTTCTGCCATACCTTCTTTTATTTGTCTAAATATCCAAGGTTTACCTACCGCAGCCCGTCCTATCATGACACCCTCTGCTCCTGTATATTCACGTACCCATTTAGCCTTTTCTGGTGTATCTATATCTCCATTGGCAAACATAGGTATGCCAATGTTTTGTTTTATCTCTGCTAAGGCATTATAGTCTACAGGTGCCTTGTATCGTCCTGCTCTCGTACGCCCATGTACAGCTATGTAATCTGCTCCAGCATCTTCACATAGTTTTGCTATCTCTATATGGTTCTTTTCATTAAACCCTAGGCGAAACTTTACAGAAGTATATTCTTTGTTTGAGTACTTCTTAATGGTTTCTATAACCTTGGCCATTTGAGGTAAATCAGTTAAAAGAGATGAACCTTGTAGATTGTTCACTACTTTAGGTGCAGGACAACCACAATTTAGATCTATACACGTCACATCATCACGATAATTTATGATTTCTACTGCTCGTTTTATCACTTCTAGATCAGAACCTGCTATTTGAATAGCAAAAGGATTCTCAATGGGTGCTTTCTCAAGCATTCGATACGTTTTTTTAGAGTTATGTATCAGGGCATTGGAACTTATCATTTCGGAGACAGTAAGGTCTACACCAAACTTTTTAACAACAGAACGGAAAGGAAGATCAGTAAAGCCCGCCAAAGGGGCTAAGGCGTAGATAGGTTTGGAAAAATCAAGTATTGGCATTAGATAGTTATAAAAACTTTGTATTAGAACACACTGAATGAATATCTATAATATCTTCTAGTTTATATTTACTATTATCTTTTTTTAGCTGGTAAAGTGCTCTAAACTTAATAAATTCATTCTCCTCTTGTTCTTCAAGAAAGATACCTACTTGATCCATAAGTTCATATTCAAAAAGTAAATAAAGATAAGCATTCTGTGCCTTATCATTCTCTTTTTGATAGCCATTAAAAAGTGCTAAATTTTCATCAGGTTTAAAATACTTTTTAGTCACTTCAGCAATTTTAATAAAGTCAGCACAAGAGAGTTTAAGATCTTCAATAAATACTGAGAGTATCTCTTTATTTAAATGTAAGTTATCCTCGCTTGTCACTCTATTTAACATAACTAGAAAATTTTTAACATCAAATACTTTTGTATACTTACGTACTTGTTCAAAATCTGATTTACCAGCAAATATTGATAAAGCTTCTTGTTGTACAGCTTCTGAATAGTCTGAAGTTGCTTTCATCACACCTTCTACAAACTTTTCATCAGACTCTAGGCGATTTAATCTATTTTTTACTAAAATTGGATTCCCAATATTAAAGACTTTAGCCATTTTCTCTTCTTTTAAATCAACATATTCTCCATTTTTAATTTTTTGGATAATACTAACTACTTTGGAAAGTCTTGGACTTAAGCCATTTACATTGTCAGATATAGCAAGTGAGGATTTTCCTAAAAGTACTGCTGACTCACGTATCTCAGACATTCCATATTTTTGCTCTTTGGGTTCATTAACCAAAGACCAATAGAGTGCATCTTCTAGTGTTTCTGCATCTCTTTTCCATTTTTTAATTTGAAAATAGTTTCTAAGACCATAAAATAATATATGCGCAATAGTAAAAAGAAATAATAATAATGCAGGAAGAATAACCCAAATAGTAACAGGTAATGTAATATTTAAAATATCTAAACGATACGACCCTAATTCAAGGGTATATACAAATGCTCCTGTTAAAAGTATGAGTGTAAGTGCTGCAAATGTGTAAAGACCTAATTTCATAATGACTCCCTATTTTTGTTCTTTTTCGTTGATCTCCCGACATGTGATACAAAAACGTGCAAAGTTCTTCACTTCTAGACGTGGTCTACCTATTGGTTCTTCACACATTTCACATGTACCGTAAGTGCCTTGTTTTATTTTATCTAAAGCAAGTTCAATTTCGTTTAATTCTTTACGTTGTTGCACTAAAATAGCACTATCTACTATAGTTTCAGCCGATGCTGCAGCATAATCACCTTCATCATTAAGTTCCAGATCTCTCATACCATCTAACTCTAATGTGGTACCTGTAAGATTTTTTTCTATTTGAACTCTTCTATCTAGTAATTTATTTTGAAATTCTTCTAACTCTGCTTTGCTTAACATTACATATTGTCCTATTTATGATATGGATGATTGTTATTGATACTTAGACCTCTAAAAATCTGTTCTAACAATACAACTTTCACTAACTTATGTGAAAGCGTTATTCTACCAAATGATATGGCTAAATTACATTTAGTCAAAAAATCGCTCTCAAAGCCGTATGCACCGCCAATAAATAAATTTACCTGTCCCCTATCCTTAAGCAGTTTTGCAAATTCATGACTATCAACCTCTTTAGAAGATGGATTTAATGCAATATTTACTCCTGAATTCATATATTTTTCTAAAACTTTTGTATATGATTTTTGTGCTGCTTGTGGTGAAATTTCATGTGCTTTTGTTATTTCTTTATCAAATACTTCTATCACTTCAACCTGTGCAAAAGGTTTTGCTATCTTTTTATAATGTTCAACAAGTCCAACATATAAATTGTCTTTCCCTTTTTTATCTATTATAATAAGATTAATTTTCATGAAGTTTCTTTTTGATTCGAAGTGCCAGTTTATGTACTGCCATTGCATAATAAGCACTGTGATTATAACGTGTAATCACAAAAAAGTTTTTAGCACCATACCAAAGTTCATCATATTTTTTTCTATGTAGTTTAATAAGACGTACTTTCCCTTTATAATCCCAAGGATACACTGGACTAATACCTAGTAAATCTGCTCTATTATATGTTTTTTTATATCCTGTCTTATATTGCGTAAAACGATTACCTTTATATTTGACTCTCGTGGCTATGGGCTCTCCTTTACGCCAACCATTTTTTTTAAAATAATTTGCAATGCTTGCAATTGCATCTTGTGCACGTTGAAGCGTAACCCTTCCATCACCATTAAAATCAACTCCATATGCTTCATAATTACTAGGCATAAATTGTCCTAGTCCTATGGCACCAGCATAAGAACCTCTCACATTTTTAGGATTAAATCTTTCTGTTTTTGACAGACAAATAAACTTTATTAATTGCTTATGGAAAAATTTATTTCTTCGATTGTTTTCAAATGCCAATGTAGATAAAGTATCAAAAACAGGATACTTTCCAACATTCCCACCATACACAGTTTCTATCCCAATAATCGCAGCAATATACTCTTTTGGCACACCATATTTCTTCTCCACTGCATTAAATGTATCTTTATATTTTTGTACAAATCGTACCCCTTGTTTAACGCGAGAAGGGTTTACTTTAAGTCTTGAATATCTCTCCCACCTACCAAATTTATTACGAATTCTTTGTGCTTTTACTATTTGGGAAGCAGTACGTGTTTCCTTGATCCGACGCTGCTTTTTTCTTGGTGTAAAGGCACGTAAGGCTGTTTTTTGTACCTTTACATTTGAAAAAAGTTTATTTAACTCATCTCTTTTAAAATGATGTTTTTTAACTAAAGTATTAATGCACTGAATCGTTTTAGGATGTTTAGTATAGTCTTTTGCTTGTAAAGAAAAAATAATAAATATTGCAATTATGACTATTTTCATCTAATACTCCTCATTTTTTTATTATGGTATTGTAACGAAATAGTTTTACTTGGAGGTCAGAAATGTCTAAAAGAAATATTTTATTTGTATGTTTAGGAAATATTTATCCTAGTCCACTTATAAGAAGTCATCACAAAATCAATTCCAAATTAAAATAGAAGATAAAAGCCTTTGATTAATATTTTGCCAAGTACCCATGTAGTAGTACAAAATTTTAAATCACTCACAGCTAAATATCCTTTTTAAAGCTTCTTCTGCAGTAGTTCAAGGCTTTGACAACCTACTTTAAGTCCCATAGAACATGCGAGTTTATAAAAATGAATAGCATCCTCTTGACTCTGTGCTCTGCCAATACCATTTTCATAAATATTGCCCATATTATAACATCCTAACGCATCTCCTGTTTGGCATGATATATCAAATAATTCATGTGCCTTTGTATAATCCTCTTTTACACCTTGACCTGTAATATATACTGTACCTAAGGTAGCACATGATTTTGCATCACTATTTTTGCATGCTCTATTTAAAAGACTTATAGCTTTAGTATAATCTTTCTTGAGCTCTTTTCCCTGTAAATACATATATCCTAAGTCTGCACATCCTTTGAAGTATGTCTCAGTACATGTATGTTCAAAAAGTTGTTGTGCCTTAATATGATTGCGCTGTACACCTAAACCATTTAAATACAGTTTTCCCAATGCATAACATGCATTATAGGTACTTTTACTACTGATTTCACATGCTTTTTTATAAGCTTCTCTTGCTTTTTTATAACTTTTTTCTGTACCAACACCCCTACTATACATCTGTCCTAAACTATAACATGCATTCCCATCTCCTTGAACACAGGTATTTTTATTATTTTCAAATTCTCTTGGATTAATAAGAGAATTATTTTTCTCTTTATTAACAATATAATTATCATGATTTTTACCTATTCCTAATACTTCCATCTTCCCTAATTCACTACAAGCATCCTTATTATTTTCCTTTTTACACCCCCTTGTATATGCTTCTCTAGCTAGATAGTAACTTTTTTTTGTGCCAATTCCTTCACTATACATTTGTCCTAAACTGTAACAGGCATTTCTTTCTCCTTCTACACAAGCATTTTTAATACTTTTAAATTTTGATGCCGTAGGAAGTGATACTGCACAAGCTGATAGCATAAACAGTGCCAATACACTATATGTATTCATAATTATTTTTGACATTTATTCCTCTTTTTTATACTGATTTTACCTTATTCTAACATAAATTAAATAAACTATTTTAAGCTCATATTGTCAATTTCTCAATAAAAAACAATTTAAAACCTTACATCCACTTTTCCCTTTATTGCATGCCCTTAAAGCCATCTGTTGCGCTACTAATTTATTTATATGTTTAGCACTCATTTTTATTGAGCCTATCGATTTTGCACTACAATACCATACAAAAGAATCTTTTCCTTTAGTAGATACTTTATTTGCTCCTGTAATATTGAGGTTCTTTTTGGTAGAAAGGTTCTTTTGGATCAGGTCTTTCGAATTTTTTTTGGTTTTTTTCTTAATACTTATTTTCTTTTTGTTACTTGCAGTGATCGTCTCTTTAGAAATGTTTTTCTTCTTGATATATTTTGAATTCTTTTTGGTTTTTTTCTTAGTAGTCATATTCTTTTTCTTACTTACACTGATTGTCTCTTTAGAAATATTTTTCTTCTTGATATGTTTAGGGGGGTTCTTGGTTTTTTCTTTAGTGCTTATCTTTTTTTCGCTATATGAACTAATAATCCTCTTCTTTTCTACTATGCTTGCTTTGTTTATTATCATATTATTAGTTCTTTGGGTACTAATATTTTTTTCTACAGGTAAAAATACTTCTTCTGAAACATCAATAGCATCCTTTTTTTCTAAACTATATGTGAGTGTTAATGCCTCTCCATGTAATAGGGTTATAATTTCTGTTTGATATGATTTGTATTCTTTATTATTGTTAAAAACCATATAAATTTTTGTACCTGATTTAACTATCATTTCATACATTCCATTTTTATATAATATATGTGGATTGAATTCTTTTTTTTGATTTTCATCTACTTCATACACCTTAATCTGTGTATTCATTGGTAATCCATCAAGATGTAGTTTTCCTTTTCCTCGTACAAGTATGAAATTCTGCACAGGAAACTCCATTAGCTCCTCATATGTTCGTGTTACTCTCAGTGGTTGATAGTATGAGTTTTCCATGATGATTTCATAAGATTCTTCTCTTTTCAAAAATATATTATCATCACTATATTCCTTACCATTCACTTTTACTTTTGTTTGACCTATGACACTAGGAAGATTAACATTGATTTGTATATTTATCCCATTCTTAACCTCTTTTAAAAACGTATTTGTCTCTATTTTAAGTGTTTTTACTGGTGCAACAGGAACTACATTTTGACTCTGTACAACAATATTTTTATTTTCAATTACTTTGTCGTGTTTAGCATATAGTTTAGTTTTTGTTATATTACTATTTTGTTTTTCAATTGAATTAATATCTATCTTATTTTGATGTTTAGAGAATGCTTGCTTAACTATATCTCTATTTTCTATACTAGTCTTAGGTTTTAATTTTTCGGGAGAATCTTCCCAAGTAAAATATATAAAGAATACAAATAGAGAAGCGATAAATCCAATTATATACAAAGAATTTTTTCTTTCATTCTTTCTTTTTTGTTTACTCGCTGGTTTAATTGTTGTGATGGCATTTTTAAATTGGCTTAGATTTTTAAATCTATTTTTTTTTGAAACACTTAAAGCCTTATCCACAGTAGCAAGAAGAGAAGTATCATATTCATAGGAAAATTCTTGTTTTAGAAGAGGAGTATAAGGATCATTTTTCCCAGATTTTTTACGTGCTTCTGCTTTAGGTGGCAGAGTGTTTGTAATCAAGTAATACAATAAAACACCAACAGAATAAATGTCTGATCTCTGATCTACTTCTGAAATATTTTCAACATTTATCTGTTCTGGAGATGCATATTCTGGAGTAAATATATTACGGTACTTCTTACTATGTTCATCATAAAAAATTGTGCTAGCATGAAACCCTACAAGTATAAGTGTACCATCTTTTTTTATAAAAATATTTTCTGGCTTAATATCTAAATGATATATATCTAATTTATAAATATCTTCAAGTACTTCAAACAATGGATATATAATATTATATATTTCTTCATTACTTAAGCGTCTTTCCTCTTTTTTATCTAAATACTCGCTAAGAGATATACCCTCTTCATATGATCTTACCATGTATGTTGTGTTATTTTTATTTTCCAATACTTCTATCAAATTAACAATATTTGTATGTTTAATATCAGAAATTTTGGCAAGGTTCTTTACTTCACCCTCAAATATTTTCCTCATAAAATTAAAGTTTAATAGTTCTTCTGTGTTTAAGGATGCTCTTAAAAGCATTTGGTTTTTATCACCTCTGATAACACATCCATTCGGAAAAAATTCTTTAATAAGATAAGTTTTTTTATTTGTATTATCCATACTTGTCACAAGATAATCGAAACCATATTGCGTATTGCTAAGGACTTTCAATATCCTATATTTACCAAAAAGTTCAGATCCTACAGGGAGTACAAAAGACAGATGGGCGTTAGTAGTTTTTTTCATATTGTATACTCTTTTTAATTAATATAATTATTTAATATATTTTACTATAATTATTTAATATATCTAAAACTTTTTTAGTTTATTATATCAAAAATATAAATAGATAAGGGAATTGTATACACAATTAACTATAAGGGTAATCTTATCTATGTTATACTATTAAAATTTTTAAAGCATGATAGTTTTGAAAGTCTTAAAGTTCCCAGAACAATAGAAATTATATCATCAAATAAAAGAGGAAGAATTGAAACGTATTTTATTCGTATGCTTTGCAAATATATGCCGTAGTCCTTTAGCCGAAGGAATAGCATGGAAAATAATCAAAGAAAATAATTTAGACATTTTTGTTAACTCTGCTGGTACACAAGGGACACATGAAAGAGAATTACCTTGTAGCAGTTCCATCAAAATAGCTGCATTACATGATGTAGATATATCAAAAATACGAGCACAACAAGTTAAAGTCAAAGATATAAATGAGTTTGACTACTTTATTGCTATGGATATCCACAATAAAAAGGAATTAGAAGAATTAGGATTTCAAAATATTTACCTTATGGGAGATTTTGGTGGATATCACGGTAAAGATATATCAGATCCTTATTATATGAATGATTTTAATGATGATATAAAAGATATATATAATATTTATACTATGATAGATACATGTGTAAAAGATTTACTAAAAGAGGTAGATAGCGGTAGCCTCTGATTATTGTTCTCTAATAGATACTGATGAAAATACTAATCTGACTATCATACACTATTAAGGAGTCAAAATGCAAAATAATTTTACCAAAGCTATGGATTTTAGACATGCGTGTAAGGTATTTGATGATACAAAGAAAATAAACGATGAAGAGATGCACTATATTTTAGAAGCAGGACGTAAATCACCCTCCTCATTTGGTATGGAAGGGTGGAAGTTTTTAGTTATTACCAATGAAGCACTTAAGGCAAAATTACGTCCTGTCTGTTGGGATCAAGTACAAATCACTTCTTCATCATATTTAGTCATAGTACTTACAGCTATAGATAACGTTAAAGTCGAAAGTGGAAAAGTAGAAAAACGTTTTAAAAGACGTGAAATACCGCAAGAGAGCTTAGATATGTACATGGATATTTATACGAAACATTTAGAAAAAACATTAAGTACAGATGAAAATATTTATCACTGGACATCAAAACAAAGCTATATTGCATTGGCAAATATGATGACTGCAGCAGCTTATATAGGTATAGACTCTTGTCCCATAGAAGGCTTTGAAAAAGAAAATGTAGAAGAAATACTGGTCCTAGACACAACAAAATGGCAAGTCTCTGTTGTTATAACCTTTGGATATAGACTTAATGAACAGCCTTCACAATTTAGACTACCCTTTGACGAAGTCGTAGAGTTCATCAAGTAGGAGAGAAGATGCTTATAAACTTTAAAGACCAAGACCCCTCACAACGCTATCAACTTATGGCTAAGTCTGTCATACCTAGACCTATCGCGTGGATAGTTTCGCAAGGTAAAGTACTAAATGTTGCTCCCTTTTCCTACTTTACTCCACTAAGCTCTGAACCTGCTACACTCATAGTCTCCATAGGTCATCGTCCAGATGGCACAGCCAAAGATACTCTGCGTAATTTAAGAGAGACAAAAAAATGTGTTGTTTGCATCGTTGATGAAACACATTTTGAAGCAATGCACTTTTCATCTAAAGGCATAGATGCAGCGCAGAGTGAAGCAGCGGTTTTTGATATAGATATGGAAGAAGTCATAGAAGATTTTCCACCCATGCCTAAAGGTATCAAAGTAGCATTTTTTTGTGAATATCTACAAGAAGTAGAGCTCAAAGGTTCTAAAACTGTCCCTATCATCGTGGAGATAAAACATCTCTATCTTGATGAGAAAATCATCACAGACAAAGAAAAAATTAATTTAACCTTTTCTAGCATTGCACGAGTTGGTCGTGGTTATGCCTCTTTAGTTGAAGATATTATTACGCCAGATATACCTTAAAACTAATATTTTTTATTGGTATACTCTAATAAATCATTTTCATTCAAACTATCCATAAGCTTTGCAAGATGTCTTAAAGAGAAGAGCTTTACATTCTGTTCTTTCTCCTTTTTTATTTCACTTGAAAACTTATTTTTAGAAAAAATCACAAAGGTTTCTACCTCTAACTCTGCTGTTTTGCACATCTCTTTTAGTTTTGTAAGCTCAGATTTATTGACTTTTTGTTTCCCATATTTACATGTTCCTGCAAGCATAGCTCCAGATTTTCTTTTCGCCAATATATCGATCTCAACATTTTTATCATAGTATGACCCTATAGAGACTATAGGATCTCCTTCAAATGCTTCTTTAAAACTTAAACTTACAAGTTCTCGTACAAGTTGCATATAGATGAGTGCAATAAACTCACTCTTCATTCCATCCCAACGTTTATTAAATTCCGTATACTCACTTTCTTTAATACTTTTATACGTAGGTGAAACTGTTGCAAACCAAAAACGCATAAAAGGGGTAACAAATAGCAACTTGTCTGAAATGCCATCTTTTTCATCCACTGGTTTTTCTACAGACTTATCAAACACTAAAAAACCATCTTTTATAAGAAAGTCTATCACTTCTTCACCCTCTTCTCTACCTATGTTCACTTTTTTAAATGCTGAATGTTCACGTCTGTCTCCTATAGCAATAGCAGTAAGCATAGCATGATACGTGGGCTTAGAATGTGTAATCTTTGTAAGATCACCATGAATGTATCGGTAATTATTAAGTACTTTATTCTTAATAAGTGTATCTAAGGATTTAGTCATATCTACCCTCCACCCCATACCACCAAATACTGCGAAGTACTCTATAGCTTTTTCAAAGTCAATGACTTTGTTTTGGTAACAAAAAGAACGAAATTGTGATAAAAGTGAAGGGTGTTTTGACATGGATATACCTTATAAATAATAACAGATTATACCCTAACAATGTAGAAGATTTTATTTTATTTTTCATCTTTCTTTTTTATATTTTACAATTCATGATAGTTTTCTAAATTATAGTGGAGTAAATGTATAAAAATTTATGATTATAGTGTATACTTAACCATATCAAAATAGAAAAGGATGAATAATGGATATGATAAAAATACTCGGTAGTCTACTTGCTAGTGGCGCACTCTCTAAAGGTTCTGGAGGAGATGTTTTAGGTTCACTCGTAGGTGCGGCACTTGGTGGCTCACAAAACCAACAAACTCAAGGTGGTGGCGCTTTAGGTGATATACTAGGTTCTATTATTTCTGGTGGTCAATCTTCTGGCAGTAGTGCTGGTGGTCTGGGTGATTTACTTGGTTCTTTGGTAGGGGGTGGTAGCCAATCTTCTGGCAGTAGTGCTGGAGGACTTGGTGATTTACTTGGTTCATTAGTAGGTGGTAATCAATCTTCTGGTAGTGGTGCTGGAGGACTTGGTGATTTGCTTGGTTCATTAGTAGGTGGTGCCGCACCAACACATCAACCCTCTTCTTCAGGACGAGTGCCTACAAGTGCTAATGATTTAGAGGACCTCCTAGGTATTGGTAAAAATAACAGTGGGCTGGGTGGTGCAGGAGGTCTTGGTGGACTTCTAGGTGGTGCTTTGGCTAAATATGGTCAGCACAATAATCCCAATGTAACTACACCATCACACGATGATTACAGTGTACTCCCTATGGGTACAGACCATAGACAAGCCGTAGATCATGCCACACTGATTATCCGTGCGATGATTAATGCTGCCAAATCAGATGGAAACATTGACCAGTCAGAACAAGATAAAGTCATCGCTAAACTTGGAGATGTAACGCAAGAAGAGATAAATTTTGTTAAAAAAGAATTTGCAGCACCTCTTGATGTACAAGGCTTTGCACGTAGTATTCCTAGAGGTATGGGCGATCAAATCTATGCTGTATCACTCATGGCTATTGATTTAGACAAAAACTCTGAAGCACAATACCTGGCAGACCTTGCACAAGGTCTTGGTATCTCTCCTCAACTTGCCAATCAAATGCATGACAAGTTTGGTGTACCAAAGATATTTGCTTAACTACTTAAGTTCTGGGTTAAACTGCTTACACCCAGGACCATCTGCTGCACAATCTGCTGCTTCTGTAGTTACAGGAGGAAGATTGTCTAGCTTATCTTTATTATCTGTAGTACATCCCAACATCATACCCAGCAGCACCAATGTTACGATCCAGAACCCTATATTTTTTTTCATGGCATACCCTTTTCATTGATAATATATACAACTATTATACTCATATTAAAAGATACTATGAATAAATATAGTATTAATGTCTATCTATATTTTTCACAAACACCACTTCACAAGCATGTGCACCTGTATCATTTCGGCTCAAAGAACTTATCCAGGTGTAGCCATCTTTACCATCAACGCGTACCAAGTAACCCTCTATCGTAACAACTTCTCCCTTACGTATAGAACGAAGTTCTTCTTCTACAGTTTTGTCAGCAGGTATCATATGCATATTAGCTGAGTGTGTTTCTATCTCACGCCTAGGTATGGGAAACTTCGCTGTCTGCCAATGGTACCAACGTCCAGACTGAGAGATGTCTATATTTTTCAGTATCGCTTCATCTGACATACGTCCCCAGCCTAAAGCCAAGTCTATGGGTGAGAGTTCTGCCCCTTTATCAAAGCTATATTTTTCTTTAGAAAGTACTCTGGCTTCTATGCTAAATTTTTCCAAGGGCGTAATGGTGTAGTCTTTAAAGCTAAAAGGCATTGTCTCGTCTACTTTTTCTTGTATGGGAGTTTGTGCTGCTACCACACCTTCTCCATACGTTACAGTATCCTCCTTGATAAAAAGAATCCAAACAATAAAAAGCGCAAAAAAGAGTTTTAATTTCATAAATAAAATCATAACAAATTTTTGTCAAAATAGTAGCTAAATATACTTCTTAAAATGTATATGCCACACTAAATATAACATTAGAAACTTCCACATTTTCATTTTCCATAGGTACTTCTGTGGCATACTGTTTGATATACTGTACATTTACAAACACATTATCAAACTTTCTACCAATAGAAAACATAGCACTTTTTTGAAATGCCATTGCATGGTGTTGCACTCTCAAACCTTCATGCATCACAGCAAAGATACGCTCTCCCACATACCCTACCACTGCTACATGCCACCCCTCATATTTAGCATGTATTTTCGCTCCAAATGTAAAATAATTCTGCTCAGTCTTCTTTGTAAAGTTATTACTCAATCTATCTTGCAGATAGATATATTTACCCATCACAGCACCTTTGAGTTTAAGTTTGGAAAATACTTTTTTCATTCCCAACTTTATATCAGTCTGATACACATTAAAATCAGTATAGTCACTCATATACTGCATCAAAGTAAATGCTTTATATCTATAACCCATACCATACACTTTGCCACCATCTACTGCATCCACCAAGTTATCATCTATCTGTATATAGTTAAAAGAGAGTGTCTCTGCCTTAGAGAGAGCATATTGGTATTTAAAGGCATATTTGTTCACAGAAAGATCTTTAGGCAGCACTGGTTTGGTTTGTGTATCTGTATGTTCTACATAAAGTTGAAAATGCTGTGTAATATCTTGATGGTCAACCGTTACACCATAACGTCTACCATCCTTCTTTTGTTTAGAGTTTTCAAAATCTAAAAGCTCATAATTAAATTTAAACTGCGTACTACCTACATGTTCATGATGGTCAGGTGTCTCAGCATACACATAACTCCACCCCCATAAAACTATCATCACACCATACATAAACTTCATTAACATTCCTTACTTGTATAGAATAAAATATATTTTAGGGTGCTTGTGTTAAAAATGTGTTAAATAGTAAAATATTACCAATTCCTTTATATTAAGCCCAAAGCACCACAGTAAAGTCACCTTCCATATAGCCTTCTTTTAGCTTTACATTATTACTAAAAGTACGACAAAGAGTCAGTATCTCATGTGGGTTCCAGTAGCTATAGTTTCCTTCACGTGCTTTGCCTTCAAGAAGGTTAAAGACAAAGCCTTTTCTACTCTTTTCAAAACAACGCTGTATAAAGATACGTGTCTCCATCTGTGTCAGTAGATTCATAGAACCACTCGCTACATACCAGTCAGCCATCGGTATGCTCTGACGAAGTATGTCTTTTTGCATTATCTTACAGCCTGTACGTACTTTGGCTTCTTCTACCATGGGTGCACACAGGTCTAAGCCTATGTAGCTTTTAGGAAGATTACCTTTTTCTTTCAAGTAGAAGTAAAAATCACCAAACCCACACCCTGCATCCACAACACTCTCTTGTTTCAAGTCACCTATGCACGAAGTTATGGCTGAAAAACGTTTTTTCTGCGTCTGGGCACTGTCCCACGCAACACCTTCTGCAGAGATACCATGGGTATCGTAGTTGTTTTGATAAAATTCTTTTTGGTTGATACGTGCCATTTAGTACTTTTTATTCGTATAGGTTAACAAATCTTTATCGCTCAAATTATCTAATAATGAAGAAAGATTCTTTCCAGATAATAGTACCACTTCTTTCTCTTCCAACGCTTCAACTTCTGGGGTAAATCCATTTTTAGAAAAAAGTATATAATCAGAAATCTCTAGTTCTGCTTTTGTACACTTTTCTATAAGCGTATGCATCATGTTACTCTTTGCTGGCTCTTTAGAATATTTGCACGCAGCAGCTATCATAGCACCAGACTCTCTTTTGGCGAGTATGTCTATTTCTAACTTTTTATCGTAGTAGCTACCTATTTTTACTATAGGGTCATTTTTATTCTTTGCGTTCAATGTCTCCTTCACCATATCTCGGAGCAAAAGATTAGAAAGTAAAATGGGAAAGTTGTCTCTTGTTTTATGCCACTTTTGTGCAAACTCATCATAGTCTCCTTCCATGATGCTTTGATAGTTAGGAGAAATCATAGCAAACCAAAAACGCATAAAAGGCAAGTCAAACAAAATCCTGTCTGACTTACCACCACCCTCTTTTAACGGTTTCTCTACCGACAAATCAAACTTGATTAAACTTTTACTTTCCAAGTAATCTATGGCTTCTTCGCCCTTATCTCTACCTACTTTGGCTTTTTTGAATACATCATTTTCATGGTTCACACCCAAAGCAATAATACTTAACATCATATGGTACAAGCCATTGTTGTGTGTATACCGTGTCATGCTAACATGCAGTGCTTCATAGTTAGAAAGTACCTTCTCCTCAATGAGTGTTCCCACACTCTTAGTAACATCCACATCCCAACCCGTACCACCAAACACAGCAAAATACTCCAACGCCTTATCAAACTCTCTAATGTTGTTCTGGTATGCAAAAGAGCGAAAATGTTGTAGAAGTGTTGGATGTTTTGCCATAGGTTAGCCTTGTTTTAGTTACGTAATTATAGCTTATATTTATTGTATGTCTTTTTCCCACTTCATATTTTATTTTTTAACCTTTACATTACACAGTGTTGCTTTTATGTTGGTAGAAAACATGATGCTCACATCATTCCATGTTTTACCTTTATGGAGGTCGTAACAGCTTTTGTTTATGCTTGCTAGTGCTTCACTACCTGCAAAATCAAAAAGGTCTACAGTGCCACTGGCTTTAA
>Ga0256844_10000437_pt1 | contig 16010 bp, 11 predicted proteins | sample MusselsmetaG_FD_189100 | JGI IMG/M metagenome (GOLD analysis project Ga0256844, IMG submission 189100) | Mussel associated microbial communities from hydrothermal vent at the East Pacific Rise, Pacific Ocean - Mussels | ecosystem: Host-associated > Mollusca > Shell > Unclassified ... | reverse complement strand
AATTGAAAAATGTGTATAACCGAGCTCATCCAAGAAGCTCAAAAAATTAGAAAGCGTATGAAAGTATTGATTCAGTCTGTAAATTTTAACATAGACAAAGATTTAAAAGTATTTATTGAAGATAAATTAGAAAGTTTAGAAAAATTCTACGATAGAATTATAGGAGCAGATGTATTTTTAAAAGTACAGCAAACAAGTGATAAAGAAAATAAGTCAATTGAAATTAGATTAAAAGTACCAGGTGATGATATTATAGTTAAAAAAAATTCAAAAACATTTGAAGAAGGTATGTTGATGTCTATAGATGCTTTAAAAAGAAGCGTTAAGAAGTTGAAAGAGAAGCAAAGAAATCATTAATAATAAAAAAAATTAAAAAAAAATTAAAAAATGTTTTGATAATTAAAAAAACGTCTTACATTTGCAGTCCGTTAGAAAAAGCGGACTGCTTTTTTTGAAATATTAAAGCAAAAGCCGATGTAGCTCAGCTGGCTAGAGCAGCTGATTTGTAATCAGCAGGTCGTGGGTTCGAGTCCCTCCATTGGCTCTTTTTAATCAACTTTTATTGTTGATTTAGTTCTTTGAATAAAAAACGTAGGGGAGGTACTCAAGCGGTCAACGAGGACGGACTGTAACTCCGTTGGCTAAGCCTTCGAAGGTTCGAATCCTTCCCTCCCCACATTTTTTTAAATATTTTAATATCTTTTGTAAAAATATATTTATAATTATATTGTAATTAAAATATAATTGTTTAATTTTGCAAAGTTTTAGAATAGGTACACCTAAATTAGAATATAATTTAAAGCGAGAGTAGCTCAGTTGGTAGAGCTTCAGCCTTCCAAGCTGACTGTCGCCGGTTCGAGCCCGGTCTCTCGCTCTTTTTTTTATTTTTTACAGCCGGTGTAGCTCAGAGGTAGAGCGTTTCCTTGGTAAGGAAGAGGTCACGGGTTCAATTCCCGTCATTGGCTCTTAATTTGAATAAAACTCAAAGAAAAAATAAAATTGAACACTAAATAAATTATATAACTAGATTTAAAATTAATAATTATGGCAAAAGAACATTTTGACCGCTCGAAACCACACTTAAATATCGGTACAATTGGTCACGTAGATCATGGAAAAACTACTTTAACAGCAGCAATTACTGTTGTATTAGCTAAAGCAGGATTTTGTGAAGTAAAAGATTTTGATCAAATTGATAATGCTCCTGAAGAAAAAGAAAGAGGTATTACAATTAACACATCTCACGTTGAATATGCAACTGACAAACGTCACTATGCTCACGTAGATTGTCCAGGTCACGCGGATTATGTAAAGAATATGGTAACTGGTGCTGCTCAAATGGATGGTGCTATTTTGGTTGTTGCGGCAACTGATGGACCAATGCCTCAAACAAGAGAGCATATCTTATTAGGTCGTCAAGTTGGTATTCCAAGAATGGTTGTATTCATGAATAAAGTGGATATGGTTGATGATGAGGAATTATTAGAATTAGTAGAAATGGAAATCAGAGAATTATTAGATTTCTATGAGTACGATGGTGATAACACTCCAGTAATTGCAGGTTCTGCATTAGGAGGTTTAAATGGAGAAGAAAAATGGTCAAAATCAATTTTAGAATTGATGGAAGCAGTTGATTCTTGGATTGAATTACCAAAAAGAGATGTAGATAAAGATTTCTTAATGCCAGTTGAAGATGTATTCTCAATTACAGGTCGTGGAACTGTTGCTACAGGTCGTATCGAAATGGGAGTTGCAAATACAGGAGATGCTGTTGATATTATTGGTATGGGAGCTGAAAAATTAACTTCTACAGTTACAGGAGTAGAGATGTTCCGTAAAATATTAGATAGAGGTGAAGCTGGAGATAATGTTGGTATCTTATTAAGAGGTATAGCTAAAGAAGATATAAAAAGAGGTATGGTAATCTGTAAACCAGGTTCTGTAACTCCTCATGCTCACTTTAAAGCAGAGGTTTATATTCTTAAAAAAGAAGAAGGTGGACGTCATACTCCATTCCATAATAACTATCGTCCTCAATTTTATGTAAGAACTACAGATGTTACAGGAACTATTTCTTTACCTAGTGGAGTTGAAATGGTTATGCCTGGAGATAATTTAACAATTGAAGTTGAATTACATCAAGCAATTGCAATGAATGTAGGTTTACGTTTTGCTATCCGTGAAGGAGGTAGAACTGTAGGTGCAGGACAAGTTACAGAAATACTTTAATAAAAAGTTTTTAAAATATTTAAAAGGTGTCTCGCTTAATGCGGGACGCCTTGATTTATAATAAAAAATTACGGGCGTAGCTCAGTTGGTAGAGCACTGGTCTCCAAAACCAGGTGTCGGGAGTTCGAGTCTCTCCGCCCGTGCAAAAAATAAAATATCATTATGGGAATTGTTAATTATATAAAAGAATCTTACAGAGAACTAAAAGAAGAAGTAACTTGGATTCCTTATGCAGAAGCACAAAAAACAACTGTTGTAGTTGCTATATTTACAGTAATTTTTGCATTAGCTGTTTTTTTAACAGATAAATCTTTTCAAAATATATTAGATAAATTTTATACTATCTTTAGTTAAATTATAATTATGGCTGATATAGTTAAAAAATGGTATGTGGTTAGAGCCATAGGAGGACAAGAAAATAAAGTTAAGACTTATATTGAAAATGAAATTTCAAGATTAGGTTTAAGTGACTATGTTGAAGATGTACTTGTACCTACAGAAAAAGTAATCCAAATTAGAAAAGGAAAGAAGTATAATATGGAGAAGGTTTATTTTCCAGGTTATATTATGGTAAAAGCTAATTTAAGTGGAGAAGTACCACACGTAATAAAATCTATTACAGGAGTAATAGGATTTTTAGGTGAAGTTAAAGGTGGTGACCCAGTACCATTAAGAAAATCTGAAGTTAACAGAATGTTAGGTAAGGTTGATGAATTGGCAATACAAAATGAGAATGTAGTTATTCCATTTACTATTGGAGAAACTATCAAAGTTATTGATGGACCTTTTAATGGTTTTGATGGAACTATAGAAAAAATTAATGAAGAAAAACGTAAACTTGAAGTAATGGTTAAAATCTTTGGAAGAAGAACACCATTAGAATTGAGTTATACACAAGTAAATAAAGTATCATAAGTGTTACATGATTAAGTTAATTCTTAGCTTCCAATTAAGAATTTTCTAAATTTAAAACAAATATAAATAATGGCAAAAGAAGTTAGTAAGGTCGTAAAATTACAAGTTCGTGGAGGTGCAGCAAATCCTTCACCACCTGTTGGACCTGCACTTGGGGCTGCCGGAGTTAATATCATGGAGTTCTGTAAGCAATTTAATGCTAGAACTCAAGATAAACAAGGAAAAGTATTACCAGTAGTAATTACAGTATATGGTGATAAATCTTTTGATTTTGTTGTAAAAACTCCACCAGCAGCAGTGCAAATCTTAGAAGCAATAAAACTTAAAAAAGGTTCAGGAGAACCAAACCGTAATAAGGTTGGTAAAATCTCTTGGGATCAAATAAGAAAGATAGCTGAAGATAAAATGATAGATATGAATGCTTTTCAAGTTGAATCGGCAATGCTGATGATAGCTGGAACTGCTAGATCAATGGGAATAACTGTAACAGGTGAAAAACCAGTAAAAGCATAATCAAATGGCAAAAGTAGCAAAAAAACAAAAAGAAGCAAGAGCAAAAGTAGATGCTAATAAAGTATACTCTCTTGAAGAAGCTTCATCATTAGTTAAAGAAATTACTAATGCAAATTTTGATTCTTCAATTGATTTAGCTTTAAGATTAGGAGTTGATCCTAGAAAAGCAGATCAAATGGTTCGTGGTGTTGTTTCATTACCACACGGAACAGGAAAAGATGTTAAAGTTTTAGCTTTAGTAACACCAGATAAAGAAGCAGATGCTAAAGAAGCAGGTGCAGATTATGTTGGATTAGACGAATACCTTCAAAAAATTAAAGGAGGTTGGACAGATGTTGATGTTATCATCACTATGCCTAGTGTTATGGGTAAATTAGGGCCTTTAGGTAGAATTTTAGGACCAAGAGGTTTAATGCCTAACCCTAAAACTGGGACAGTTACAATGGATGTAGCAAAAGCGGTAAAAGAAGTAAAAGCTGGTAAAATTGACTTTAAAGTTGATAAAACAGGTATTATTCATGCTGCAATAGCTAAGGTTTCTTTCGATGCAAAAAAAATTGAAGAAAACGCTCAAGAATTAATTCAAACAATCTTGAAGTTAAAACCAACTGGTGCTAAAGGTATTTATGTAAAAAGTGTTTTTATGTCAAGTACTATGAGCCCAAGTATTCAAGTAGAAGTAAAATCAGTTTAAGCAAGTTAAAAGTAAGAAATTATGACTAGAGAAGAAAAATCATTAGTGATTAAAGATTTAACAAGCCAATTAGCTGATAACGAAATTATCTATTTAGCTGATATTTCAGGTTTAGACGCATTAACTACTTCTAATTTAAGAAGAGCATGTTTCAAAGCTAATGTGAAATTAACAGTTGTTAAAAATACATTGTTAGAAAAAGCAATGGAAGCCTCAGATAAAGACTTTGGAGAATTACCTTCTACATTAAAAGGTAACACTTCAATCTTATTTTCTGATACTGGAAACGCTCCAGCAAAAGTAATTAAAGAATTTAGAAAAAAATCTGATAAGCCTGTCCTTAAAGGTGCTTATGTTGAAGAAGCTGTATATATTGGCGATGACCAATTAAATGCTTTAGTAAGTATCAAATCTAAAGAAGAACTTATTGGAGATATTATTACTTTATTACAATCACCAGCTAAGAATGTTATTTCAGCATTACAATCAGGTGGTAACAAACTTTCAGGTATTATTAAAACTTTATCTGAAAAATAAATTAAGCGCACAATTAAACTAAATAATAAAAAATTAAAACAAATTAAAATGGCAGATTTAAAAGATTTCGCAGAACAATTAGTTAACTTATCAGTAAAAGATGTTAACGAATTAGCAACTATATTAAAAGATGAATATGGTATTGAACCAGCAGCAGCTGCAGTAGCAGTAGCAGGACCAGCAGCAGGTGGAGCAGATGCAGCAGAAGAAAAAACTGAATTTGATGTAATCTTAAAAGCAGCAGGTGGTTCTAAATTAGCAGTTGTAAAATTAGTTAAAGAATTAACTGGTTTAGGATTGAAAGAAGCTAAAGGAATTGTTGATAGCGCACCAGCTCCAATTAAAGAAGGAGTATCTAAAGATGAGGCTGAAGGTCTTAAAAAATCTTTAGAAGAAGCAGGAGCAGAAGTAGAACTTAAATAAGTTTCAACTTTGCCTTAAACCCTTTTAGGTAAAGGCATAAAAATAAAGGTTTAGGTCTTTCGATTCAATTCGGAATGACCTAAACCATTTTGCGTATATAGACATTGCAAAAGAAAATTGAATTTTTAACTATTAAAATTTCTCCATTTGGCAACAACAAATACAACCACAAGAGTAAATTTCGCAACTGCGAAAAAAATAATGGAATATCCAGATTTTCTTGATATTCAAGTAAAATCATTTCAAGACTTTTTTCAATTAGAAACCAAAGCTGATGAAAGAGGTAATGAAGGTTTGTATAAAACATTTTCTGATAACTTTCCTATTACGGATACACGTAATAACTTTGTATTAGAATTTTTAGATTACTTCGTTGATCCACCTCGTTATTCTCAACAGGAATGTATTGAAAGAGGATTAACATACAGTGTGCCTTTAAAAGCACGTTTAAAATTATATTGTACAGATCCAGAACACGAAGATTTTGAAACTATCGTTCAAGATGTATATTTAGGTGTAATACCTTATATGACAAATAGTGGAACATTTATTATAAATGGTGCTGAGCGTGTTGTAGTTTCTCAATTACATCGTTCTCCTGGTGTATTTTTTGGTCAATCATTTCATGCAAATGGAACAAAATTATATTCTGCAAGAGTAATTCCTTTTAAAGGATCTTGGATAGAATTTTCTACTGATATAAATCAAGTATTATATGCTTATATTGATAGAAAGAAAAAATTACCAGTTACAACTCTATTTAGAGCAATTGGTTATGAAAGAGATAAAGATATTTTAGAAATATTTAATCTAGCCGAAGAAATTAAAGTTTCTAAAGCAGGAATTAAAAAAGTATTAAATAGAAAATTAGCAGCTAGAGTTTTAAAAACTTGGTTTGAAGATTTTGTTGATGAAGATACTGGAGAAGTTGTGTCAATTGAGCGTAATGAAATTATTCTTGATCGTGATACTGTTTTAGAAAAAGAACATATTGAAGAAATTATAGACTCAGGTTCAAAAACAATTCTTTTACATAAAGAAGATAATGAAACTGGTGATTTCGCAATTATATATAACACATTACAAAAAGATCCTACTAACTCAGAAAAAGAGGCAGTAGAACATATTTATAGACAATTACGTAATGCTGAACCGCCAGATTATGAGACTGCAAAAGGAGTGATTAATAAATTATTTTTCTCTGAGCAACGTTATAATTTAGGTGAAGTTGGTCGTTATAGAATGAATGTTAAGCTAGGACTTGATGAACCGATTGATCAAAAAGTTTTAACTAAAAATGATATTATCACTATAATCAAAAACTTGATTAAATTAGTAAACTCAAAAGCTGAAGTTGATGATATTGACCACTTATCTAACCGTCGTGTAAGAACAGTTGGTGAGCAGTTAGCATCTCAATTTGGTGTTGGACTTTCAAGAATGGCTCGTACTATTCGTGAAAGAATGAATGTGCGTGATAATGAAGTGTTTACTCCAATAGATTTAATTAATGCTAAGACTTTATCATCTGTAATTAATTCGTTTTTTGGAACAAATCAATTATCTCAATTTATGGATCAAACAAATCCATTAGCTGAGATTACTCACAAACGTAGATTATCAGCTTTAGGACCTGGAGGTTTATCTAGAGAAAGAGCAGGATTTGAGGTTCGTGATGTTCACTATACTCACTACGGAAGACTTTGTCCAATTGAAACTCCTGAGGGACCAAATATTGGATTGATTTCTTCTTTATCAGTTTATGCTAAAGTAAATCATTTAGGTTTCTTAGAAACTCCTTATAGAGAAGTAAAAGATGGAACTGTAGATTTATCAAAAGATCCTATTTATTTATCTGCTGAAGAAGAAGAAGGTAAAAAAATAGCACAATCTAATCTAGAATTAGATGGTAAAGGATCAATAGTTTTAGATAAAATTGTTGCTCGTGAAGAAGGAGATTTTCCTGTAGTTGAAAATGAAGAAGTTCATTATATGGATGTATCTCCAAATCAAATTGCATCTATTTCTGCATCTTTAATTCCTTTCTTAGAACATGATGATGCGAATAGAGCATTGATGGGATCAAATATGATGCGTCAAGCTGTACCTTTAATGAAACCTCAAGCTCCAATTGTAGGAACTGGTTTAGAATTTAGAGTAGCAAAAGATTCACGTATTTTAATTAATGCTGAAGGAACAGGAATTGTTACTTATGTAGATTCAAATAAAATAACAATCGAATATGAACGTACAGATGATGAAAAAGTTGTAAGCTTCGAATCTGATACTAAAACATATCCATTAATTAAATTTAGAAAAACCAATCAAGGTACTTGTATTAACTTAAAACCAATTGTTGAAAAAGGTGATAAGGTAACTAAAGGACAAGTATTATGTGAAGGTTATGCTACAGATAAAGGAGAATTAGCTTTAGGTAGAAATATGAAAGTAGCCTTTATGCCTTGGAAAGGGTATAATTTTGAGGATGCAATTGTAATTTCTGAAAAAGTTGTTCGTGAAGATATATTTACTTCTATACATATTGATGAATACTCATTAGATGTTAGAGATACTCGTTTAGGTGCTGAAGAATTAACAAATGATATTCCAAATGTTAGTGAAGAAGCAACTAAAAATCTTGATGAAAACGGAATGATTCGTATTGGAGCTCAAGTTAAACCTGGTGATATCTTAATTGGTAAAATTACACCAAAAGGTGAATCTGACCCAACTCCTGAAGAAAAATTATTACGTGCTATATTTGGGGATAATGCTGGTGATGTAAGAGATGCTTCATTAAAAGCTTCTCCATCATTACGTGGTGTTGTAATTAATAAAAAATTATTCCAAAGAGTAGTAAAAGATAAAGCTAAAAGAATTCAAGATAAAACAGATATCACTAATTTAGAAGTTAAATTTAGTGCAAAATTTGAAGAATTAAGATCAGTATTAGTTGAAAAATTATTCTCATTAATTAATGGAAAAACTTCACAAGGAGTTCAAAATGATTTAGGAGAAGAAATTTTACCAAAAGGTAAAAAATTTACTTTGAAAATGTTAAACTCTGTAATGGACTTTGAACATTTAACAAAAGGTCAATGGACAACTGATAAAGATTTAAATAACTTAGTAAACAGATTAATCCATAATTATAAAATTAAGGTTAATGATTTACAAGGATCTTTAAGAAGAGAGAAATTCACTATTACTGTAGGAGATGAATTACCAGCAGGAATAGTAAAATTAGCTAAAATATATATCGCTAAAAAACGTAAGTTAAAAGTTGGTGATAAAATGGCGGGACGTCATGGTAATAAAGGTATTGTTGCAAGAATTGTTCGTGCAGAAGATATGCCTTTCTTAGAAGATGGAACACCAGTTGATATTGTACTTAATCCACTAGGAGTACCTTCTCGTATGAATATTGGTCAGATTTATGAAACTGTTCTTGGATGGGCAGGTCAGAAATTAGGCCAAACTTATGCTACACCAATATTTGATGGTGCAAACATTGATGAAATTACTGCTTTAACTAAAAAAGCAGGAGTTCCAGAATTTGGGCATACTTATTTATATGATGGAGGAACAGGAGAACGTTTTGATCAACCAGCAACAGTTGGTGTAATTTATATGATTAAACTTGGTCATATGATTGAAGATAAAATGCATGCTCGTTCTATTGGACCATACTCTTTAATTACTCAACAACCACTTGGAGGTAAAGCTCAATTTGGAGGTCAGCGTTTTGGAGAGATGGAGGTTTGGGCCCTTGAAGCCTATGGAGCATCTGCTACTTTAAGAGAAATCTTAACTGTAAAATCAGATGATGTACTTGGTAGAGCTAAAACTTACGAATCTATTGTAAAAGGAGAGCCAATGCCAGAACCAGGATTGCCAGAATCATTTAATGTATTAATGCACGAACTTAAAGGTTTAGCATTAGATGTACGTTTAGAAGATGAAAATGGTTTAGATATTAACGCTAATAAAAAATAGAATACAGTAATCAATATTCAGTAATTAGTTAGAATAAGCTGAATACTGAATATTGAACTCTGAAAACTTTAAAAGAATGGCAAAAAGAAATAATACATATACAGTAAAGAAATTTAATAGAATTTCAATAGGACTATCTTCACCAGAAACTATTTTAAAAGATTCAAGAGGAGAAGTTCTTAAGCCAGAAACAATCAATTATCGTACACATAAACCTGAAAGAGATGGTTTATTTTGTGAACGTATTTTTGGTCCTATAAAAGATTATGAATGTGCTTGTGGTAAATATAAGCGTATTAGATATAAGGGAATTATCTGTGATAGATGTGGTGTTGAAGTTACCGAGAAAAAAGTACGTAGAGATAGAGTAGGTCATATTGACTTAGTTGTTCCTGTGGCGCACATTTGGTATTTTAGATCATTACCTAATAAAATGGGTTACCTTTTAGGCTTACCATCTAAAAAATTAGATATGATAATTTACTACGAAAGATACGTAGTAATTCAAGCAGGTATTGCTAAAAATGCAGAAGGAGAGCCTATTCAAAAAATGGATTTCCTTACTGAAGAAGAATATTTAGATATTTTAGATACTCTGCCTCAAGAGAATTTATATTTAGATGATACTGACCCTGATAAGTTTATTGCTAAGATGGGAGCCGAATGTTTACGTGACTTATTATCTAGACTAGATTTAGATTCTTTATCTTATGAGTTAAGACATAAAGCAAATACAGAAACTTCTAAGCAAAGAAAAACTGAAGCATTAAAACGTTTAAATGTTGTTGAAGCTTTTAGAGATTCTGCTAAAAATAGAGAAAATAAACCTGAATGGATGATTATTAACGCTGTACCTGTAATTCCACCAGAATTACGTCCGTTAGTACCATTAGATGGAGGTCGTTTTGCTACATCTGATTTAAATGATTTATATAGACGTGTAATTATACGTAATAATCGTTTAAAAAGATTAGTTGAAATTAAAGCTCCTGAGGTTATTTTGCGTAATGAAAAACGTATGTTACAAGAATCAGTAGATTCATTATTTGATAACACACGTAAATCATCAGCAGTAAAAACTGAATCAAACAGACCTTTAAAATCATTATCAGATTCATTAAAAGGTAAACAAGGGCGTTTCCGTCAAAACCTTTTAGGAAAGCGTGTTGATTATTCTGCACGTTCTGTAATTGTTGTAGGACCAGATTTAAAATTATTTGAATGTGGTATTCCTAAAGATATGGCTGCTGAATTATACAAACCTTTTGTAATTAGAAAATTAATTGAAAGAGGAATTGTAAAAACAGTTAAATCTGCAAAGAAAATAATTGATAGAAGAGAGCCTGTTGTTTGGGATATCTTAGAAAACATATTAAAAGGACATCCAGTACTATTAAACCGTGCTCCTACGCTTCACCGTTTAGGGATACAAGCTTTCCAACCAAAATTAATTGAAGGGAAAGCAATTCGTTTACATCCATTAGTATGTACAGCGTTTAATGCGGATTTTGATGGTGATCAGATGGCTGTTCACTTACCTTTAGGTCCTGAAGCTATTTTAGAATCACAATTGCTATTATTAGCATCTCATAATATATTAAATCCAGCAAATGGTTCGCCAATTACTGTACCATCACAAGATATGGTACTTGGATTATATTATATGACTAAAGAACGTAAGTCAACTAAAAAAGTTAAAATTAAAGGAGAAGGTCTTACTTTCTATTCTCCAGAAGAAGTAACTATTGCTTTTAATGAAAAAGCTGTTGCCTTAAATGCAAAAATTAAAGTAAGAACTAAAGATTTAGAAAACGGAAAAATAGTTACTAAATTAATTGATACTACTGTTGGTAGAGTACTATTTAATGAAGTTGTACCTGAAGAAGCAGGTTATATAAATGAAGTATTAAATAAAAAATCATTAAGAGATATTATTGGTAATGTATTACGTGTTACTGATGTTCCTAGAACAGGACAATTCTTAGATGATATTAAAAATATGGGATTCCGTTTTGCCTTTAAAGGTGGATTATCTTTTAGTTTAGGAGATATTATTATACCTGAAGAAAAAGCGGCAATGGTTGCTGAAGCAAAGGTAGAAGTTGAGGAAATTATAGAAAACTATAACATGGGTATGTTAACGAATAAAGAGCGTTATAACCAAGTTATTGATATTTGGGGAGCTACAAATAATAAGCTTACTGAATTATCTATGAAAACATTACGTGAAAATCAAGATGGTTTTAACTCTGTGTTTATGATGCTTGATTCTGGTGCAAGGGGTTCTAAAGAACAAATTCGTCAGTTAACTGGTATGCGTGGATTGATGGCTAAGCCTAAAAAATCTACTTCAGGTGGTGGACAAATTATTGAAAATCCAATTCTATCTAACTTTAAGGAAGGATTATCAATTCTTGAATACTTTATTTCTACTCACGGTGCACGTAAAGGACTTGCCGATACAGCACTTAAAACAGCAGATGCTGGTTATTTAACACGTAGATTGGTTGATGTATCTCAAGATGTAATTGTTAATGAAGAAGATTGTGGAACATTAAGAGGTTTAGATGTTACTGCTCTTAAGAAAAACGATGAAATCGTTGAATCTCTAGGAAAACGTATTTTAGGTCGTGTAACATTACATGATGTTTATGATCCTATTACTAATGAAGTTGTAGTACCTGGTAATACAGAAATTACCGAAGATGTTGTTAAACTTATAGAATCACATCCTATTGATACAGTAGAAGTTCGTTCAGCATTAACTTGTGAAGCTAAAAAAGGTATTTGTGTTAGATGTTATGGACATAGTTTATCTAATCTACAAATGGTTCAAAGAGGTGAAGCTGTTGGAGTTGTTGCTGCACAGTCAATTGGAGAACCTGGTACACAGTTAACATTACGTACATTCCACGTTGGTGGTATTGCAGGTAACATTTCTGAAGATAATAAAATGATTGCTAAATTTAACGGTAAAGTTAAAATTGAGGAATTAAAAACTGTAGAAAGTGAAGATAAAGATGGTAACAAAAAAGATATCATTATTTCTAGAACTTCAGAAATTAAAATAATAGATCCTAAATCAGGAAATGTATTAAGTGCCAATAATTTAGCATACGGTTCTTTCCTTTTTGTAAAAGATGGTCAAAAAATCAAAAAAGATGATGTAATTTCTCAATGGGATCCATTTAATGGAGTTATTGTTTCTGAATTTGATGGTAAAGTTGAATATGAAGATGTTGTTAAAGGAGTTAACTTTAATGTAGAAGTTGATGAACAAACAGGTAATCAAGAAAAAATAATTACTGATTCTAAGAATAAGAAAATTATTCCTGCTTTATTAATAAAAAATTCTAAAGGTGAAACTTTACGTTCTTACAGTTTACCAGTTGGAGCTCACTTATCTGTAGAAGATGGTGATAAAATTAAAGCAGGTAGAATATTAGTTAAAATTCCTAGAACAGCTGGTAAAGCTGGTGATATTACAGGAGGTCTGCCAAGAGTAACTGAGTTATTTGAAGCTCGTAACCCTTCTAATCCTGCTGCTGTTTCTGAAATTGATGGAGTTGTAACTTATGGTAAAATTAAACGTGGTAACCGTGAGGTTATAGTTGAATCTAAAACAGGAATTATTAAGAAATATTTAGTTAAATTATCTAATCAAATCTTAGTACAAGAAAATGATTTTGTAAAAGCTGGTATGCCAATTTCTGATGGTGCAATTACACCAAAAGATATACTTAAAATTCAAGGTCCTGGAAAAGTTCAAGAATATATCGTTAATGAAATACAAGAAGTATATCGTTTACAAGGAGTACTTATTAATGATAAACACTTTGAGGTTGTTGTAAGACAAATGATGCGTAAAGTTAGAATTATAGATTCTGGAGATACAATCTTCTTAGAAAATCAATTAATTCATAAAAATGACTTTATAGAAGAAAATGATAATATTTTCGGAATGAAAATTGTTGAAATTGCTGGTGATTCTACAGAATTAAAAGAAGGTCAAGTTATAACTGCTCGTCAGTTAAGAGATGAAAATTCTAAATTACGTAGAAATGATAAGGCTTTAGTTGAAGCTAGAGATGCAATGCCTGCTACTGCAGAACCTGTATTACAAGGTATTACAAGAGCATCGTTACAAACTAAATCGTTTATTTCTGCTGCATCATTCCAAGAAACTACTAAAGTATTAAACGAAGCTGCTGTTAGTGGTAAAGTTGATTTCTTAGAAGGATTGAAAGAGAATGTTATTGTTGGTAAAAAGATACCTGCAGGAACAGGAATGAGAGAATATGATAAGTTAATTGTAGGTCCAATTGAGGAAATGCAAAAAACGGAAACATTATTAGACGAATAGTTAATTTAACTATTTAAATAATTTAAATCCTTCAAGAATATATTTTCTTGAAGGATTTTTTATTGAATAATAAATCATAAATATATTGTAACTTTGAACTATAACTTAAAAATAAAAAGATATGTCAGATAATAATCAAAAAAAGAATAATATTAATATTGAGTTAGATGAAAAAGTAGCAGAAGGAACTTATGCTAATTTAGCAATTATTAATCACTCAGTTTCTGAATTTGTTGTTGACTTTGTTAGTATGATGCCTGGTGTGCCTAAAGCTAAAGTTAAATCTAGAATAATTTTAACTCCACAACACGCAAAACGTTTTATGAAAGCTCTAGCAGATAATATTGCTAAGTTCGAAAAAGTTCATGGTCAAATTAAAGAATTTGATCAACCACAAATACCAATGAACTTTGGACCTACAGGACAAGCTTAAAAATAAAAAAACCACCAAATAGGTGGTTTTTTTATTTTTAAGCTTAATTAAACATTACGTTGTTTGTTAATTTCATCTTGAAGTTTTCTACGTAATACTTGTTCACGTTCTAGTGATTTTTTTCTATGAATATCAAATTCTTCCTCAATATCATTAAACGATGTTTTAGTTTCTTTTGTTTGCTTATTACTAGAATTATATTTGAATAAAAATAGTAAAGTAGTTATTAATAAACCTGCAATTATAGACCATAACGTAGTGTTATATGCTGTTTTTGTTGTTCTAATACCAAACACATCAATATTATCTTTTTCTTCAGTAACATCAGATAAATTAGTGTTTATAGATTCAATTTTAGATTTTAATTGAGTTATTTCATTATTTTGAGTTTCAATTTTTGAATTAGCCAATTTATATTTTTCATCAAAAGCCTTTAAAGAATCCATAAGATTAGCTTTAAATTTATTCATATTATAAAACCTAATATTATTAAAATTTTGAAACTTTGGAGAGTAATTCACCATTGCCTCAAGTTGATTTTTAATAGTTTCATTCTTTAAAGCCTTAGTTATAATAGCTTGTTTTTTCTCACTTTGACTAAAAGAAGTTAAAGATGTAAATAAAACTATAATAATTAAAATAATTTTTAACGCTTTCATTTTCTTAGGTTTTAGTTAATTGTAATTATTAGCAAAGCTACTATTTTTTTTTGATAAAAAAACGTCTAACGTTATATTCAATAATATATTTTATTAGTTTTGCCAAAACTACTAATTTATGATTTTAAAAAAATTATTTCTTTTTTTATTAATTTCTTTATCATTAACATTATCTTCTCAAACCACCAATAAACAAGATTTAGATGAAATCATTATAAATTCAACAAGAATCGAAGTGCCTTTTTCTAAAAGTTCTAAGAATATATCGATTATTAATATTGATGATATTAAGAAATCATCAGTTACAAACCTTACTGATTTACTCCAGAATATAACAGGAATAGATATAGTAAAAAGAGGTGTTAATGGAATGCAATCTGATATTAAAATTAGAGGTGGTAATTTTCAGCAAACTTTAATATTAATTGATGGTTTTAAGGTTGAAGATCCGCAAACAGGACATCACACTATGAATATGATGATACCTTTAGAAAATATCGAACGTATTGAAATTATAAAAGGAGCTTCTGCAAGAATATTTGGGCAAAATGCATTTTCTGGAGCTATAAATATTGTTACTAAAAAAATAAATTCAGATAATGTTAGTATAGATGCCAATTATGGTTCTTTTACTTACCTTAAAGGAGGAATTACTGCAAGTAAGCAATTTAAAAAATCATCATATCAAATTAATTTTTCGCATCAACAAAGCGATGGTTATAGATTAAATACTGATTTTAAAAATAATAATATTTTCTTAAAAAGTGTTTTTGAAACTAAAAATCAGCCTATAAAACTAATTGCTTCTTTTGCAAATAGAGATTTTGGAGCTCAATATTTTTATACTTCACCTGCATCTAATTTTAATGAATATGAAGAAACTCAAACTAGCTTGGTTGGAGTTTCAACAAAATATTTATTTCCTAATCTTACTTTAAAACCAAAAATATATTGGAAAAGAAATCAAGATATGTTTTTGTTGAAGCGTAATGAACCAACATTTTCTAGAAATTTTAATATTTCTAATAAAGTAGGAGTCGAGTTAAATTCAAGTTATAAATCTAATATTGGAATAACTGGTGTTGGTGTTGATCTTGCAAAGGTAAGTTTAGCAAGTAATAATTTAGGAAATCAAGATAGAACTATGTTTAATGCTTTTATTGAACATAGATATGTAACTAAAAATAAAAAAATTGATTTTACTCCAGGAGTTTCAATGAGTTATTTTTCTGATTTTGGCGTTAATTA
>Ga0256844_10000436_pt1 | contig 16024 bp, 14 predicted proteins | sample MusselsmetaG_FD_189100 | JGI IMG/M metagenome (GOLD analysis project Ga0256844, IMG submission 189100) | Mussel associated microbial communities from hydrothermal vent at the East Pacific Rise, Pacific Ocean - Mussels | ecosystem: Host-associated > Mollusca > Shell > Unclassified ... | reverse complement strand
GGTGTCTGGGTTCGTCAGGAAGTGGCAAAGGATCATCCCCTTTCCCGTGGCGGACACTGTTGTAAAGGTGCCAGCGCCATTGATATGGTAACAAGTGAAAAACGTCTCAAAAGCCCAATGAAACGGGTAAACGGGAAATGGCAGAAAATCTCCTGGGATCAGGCGCTGGATGAAGTAAGCCAGAAACTGCTCGCAATTCGTGAGAAAGACGGCCCTGATGCAATACACTGGAACGGCAGTGCCAAGGTTTCAACTGAAATGGCATACCTGCAACGTAAGCTGGCCGCTTTCTGGGGCACCAATAATATAGATCACCAGGCGCGAATCTGCCATTCAACCACGGTTGCCGGTGTTGCCAATACCTGGGGTTATGGTGCCATGACCAACAGCGTCAATGATATCCGCCATTCCAAGCTGATCTTCTTTATTGGCTCCAATGCGGCGGCTGCCCATCCGGTTGCCATGCAGCATGTACTTCATGCCAAAGAGAAAAACAACGCGCCTGTCATTGTTGTTGATCCACGATTCACACGAACTGCAGCAAAAGCAACAGATTACGTGCGAATCCGCTCCGGCTCCGATACAGCCTTTGTGATGGGACTCATCAATGCCATTATTGAAAACGACTGGCATGACAAAGAATTCATCAGGGCTCGGGTTTCCGGCTTTGATGAAATGAAAGAAGTCGCAAAAGCATACACTCCTGAAGTGGTTGAAGATATTTCAGGCGTCTCACCAAAACAACTTCTGCATATCGCCAAACTGCTCGCCACCCACAGACCGGGTACCGTTATCTGGTGCATGGGCGGTACACAGCATTCAATCGGCAGCAGTAATACCCGCGCCTATTGTATCCTACAACTGGTGCTTGGTAACATGGGTGTTTCAGGTGGTGGAGCAAATATCTTTCGCGGCCATGACAACGTGCAGGGCGCAACCGACATGTGCGTACTTTCCAACTCACTTCCAGCATATTATGGCCTGAAAGAAGGTTCATGGAAACACTGGTGCCGGGTTTGGGATGTTGATTATAACTGGATGCTCGGGCGCTTTAAAGACAAAGAGTATATGAGCAAAAAAGGTTTTACTCTGTCTCGCTGGTATGATGGTGTAAACCAGGAAGACGAAATCGATCAGTACACGCCACTGAAATCCGTTATCTTCTGGGGTTGTGCTTCAAACTCCCAGTCCCAGTTCCATAAATTAAAAAAGGCGCTTGATAAAATGGAGCTGGCGGTCATTATTGATCCCTTCCCAACCATCACCGCAGCAGCCTGCGAAAAAGATAATGTGTATCTGCTGCCCTGTTCCAGCCAGTACGAAACTTCGGGCAGTACAACTTCCACCTCACGCCAGTTCCAATGGCGTTACAAAGTAGTTGACCCGGTGCATGACAGTCGTGACGATTACTGGATTATGGCAGAATTGGTTAAACGCTTTGGATTTGCTGATAAATTCTATAAGAACATCAAACAGGTACCGGAAGATGTAACCCGCGAACTGGGCAGTGGCTCATTGACCATCGGTTACAATGGTCAAACCCCTGAACGCATCAAAAAACATACCGATAACTGGCATACCTTTAATATCGATGACCTTCAGGCAAAAGGCGGTCCATGTGATGGCGACTATTACGGAATGCCTTGGCCTTGCTGGACTGAAGAGCATCCGGGTACCCCTATTCTGTATGATGTTTCAAAAACTGTTGCAGAAGGCGGCCTGCCTTTTAGAAACCGGTTTGGTATTGAGAAAACATATGACTCAAGTGGTCGTACAGAAAATCAGCTGGCAGCAGCGGGAGTATACAATCCCGGTAGCCAGGTGAAAGGCGGATATCCTGAATTTAAAGAGATTGTTCCAGGAACCAACTGGAAGACTGATCTCTCTCAGAAGACTCTGAAAGAGGCCATTAAACGTGGTCAGGCACCATTTGGCAATGCAAGAGCCCGCTGCGTGGTCTGGAATTTCCCGGATCAGGTTCCCATTCATCGCGAACCTATTCATTCGCCGCGGCCGGATCTTATCGCTAAATTTCCAACATATAAGGACAAACCAAAGCATTTTAGAGTGCACACCCGCTATGAAAGTGAACAAAAACCGGATTGGGTCAAAGATTTCCCATTGATCCTTACCACCGGCCGTCTGGTTGAATACATGGGTGGTGGTGCAGAAACCAGGAGTAATAAATATCTGGCAGAGCTCCAGCCTGAAATGTTTGCTGAGATTAATATCAAAACAGCAAATGATTATGGCATCCGTCATGGTGATATGGTCTGGATTGAATCTCCCAACGAAGGCAAAATCAAGGTCAAAGCAAAAATCACCAAACGGATCGATGCTCATACTATCTGGCTCCCCTTCCATTTCGCAGGTTTTCTCGAAGGAAGATCGCTGGCCGGTAATTATCCGGAAGGAACCGTTCCTTATGCACTTGGTGAATCAGCCAATGTTGTTACCAACTATGGCTATGATATTGTGACCCAAATGCAGGAAACAAAAACTGGACTATGCAAAATCAGCAAAGCTTAAGCGGCTGGTAACTGCCCAGAGGCACAACATCTCCGCGCAGCGCTCCTATCCGCATAGTTTAACTATAGCGGACAGAAACGCTGTACGAACCTGTGGCACCTCTGAACAGTTCCAGATTTTCTTTGTGATTTGATGTTGCACAACTATATACCTACTCATCAGTAACAATTGTAGGAGGATAAATAATGGGACGAATGAGATTTCTCTGTGACGTGGAACGTTGCATCGACTGCAACGGCTGCGTTGTTGCCTGTAAGGAAGGGCATCATATCCCGGTGGGCGTGAATCGTCGCCGGACTATATCAATTAATCAGGGCGAGATGGGTGAAAAGTCCATTTCCGTTGCCTGCATGCACTGCTCCGATGCTCCATGCATTGCAGTATGTCCGGTGGATGCTATTTATCAGCGTGATGATGGCATCGTACTGGTCAGTAAAAAAACATGTATCGGCTGTGGATACTGCTTTATGGCCTGTCCATTTGGCGCACCACAGTTTCCAAGCGGTCAGGTCTTTGGTGCAAGAGGTGCCATGGATAAATGTACCTTCTGTGCTGGTGGACCGGAAAAGACTCACAGCCCGGCTGAGAAAAAGCTCTACGGTCAAAATCGGATAGCAGAAGGAAAGGTACCACTCTGCGCCGCCATGTGCGCCACAAAAGCACTAATGGCAGGAGATGCCGACGTGGTTGCCGATATCTACCGGGAAAGAGTTTTCACCCGAGGTTCCGGAGCGAATGCCTGGGGCTGGGACAAAGCATATAAGAAGAAATAAGTATACAAGCTGAAGGGGTTTTATATTTTCACCCTTCAGCTTGCCCTTTTTAGCTCCGTGAGGTTCCAATGAAAGCCAAACTCATTCTCGCTTTAATTGCTGCAACTGGAATAATCACCTCCGTTGTATACGCCACAGGAACTGAGCCAGTGCTCGTAAGTTCCATTAACGCCGGACCTATCACTGCTTCCTGGATACAGCTGAATGATGTATTCACGGGTAACTGGCAACAGTACGGCGAACTCTTTACTAATCTTCAGGGCAACCTGTTCAGCAGAATTTTTCTGTTTATTGTAACCCTTGTTCCTGTAGTTTTTTTCTTTCACTATCTGGCCATAGGTCCCAAGAAGTTTAGTCACTCCGGATCGCAGGTCTATTATTTCAACAAGTTCAACAGGATTATCCACTGGGCAGCGGCTCTCTCTTTTTCTCTGCTTGTTATTACCGGTTTATTAGTAATCTTAGGGAAGATGTTCGGTGGCGGATCAGTTATCATGAACGGGCGCTCTGTTCATATATTTGCAGCTGCTATCTTCCTGATCAGTGTCGTTCCGATGTTTCTAATGTGGCTGGGAAATATGTTTCCCACCTTCTATGATATCAAATGGATGATTATCATGGGCGGCTATCTGAGCAAAAAAAAGAAAGCGGTTCCCGCAGGAAAATTCAATGCAGGACAAAAAATGTGGTTCTGGCTTGCCACCACAGGTGGCTTTGTGATGGCATACACAGGCTATTATCTATGGAGTTTTCAGGGAAATGTGGATACTCTTCGTTTGATGGCAATCATTCACAACTTTCTTGGTGCGGCCATGACTGCTCTCTTTTTAGTACACCTCTATATGTCACTTTTTGCCATTGCAGGCTCACTAGGGAGTATGATTAGCGGATATAAATCGCAGGAAGAAATTGATGTATTACACAGCAGATATAAATCCTGATTTTGTAGCTTAAAACCCACAAGATAATTTGAAAGGTCTTTATTTGCATCACCGCTTGAGTATACTATTCACTTTCGTCTGCCTTGGGATATCGAGAGGATTCCGATAATTAAAACTCATAAATAAATTCAAAGAAGACACGATCATTATCTTCAATGGAACTCAAGGCTCCCTGATCGGCTGCCTGATAAAAAATAACTCCACCTGTTACTGTTACGGCATCAGTCAAATCATAATCAAGCTGAAATCGCTCAAAAGCTCCATCTTCACCATGTCCACCAAAAATTGAGAAAAGGATTTTGAGTTGGATGGTATCATTTGAAAAATCCCGGACAAGTTTAGCAACAGTTTGTATGGAATTTTCCTGCGCAATATCCGGGGATTGTGCCAATCTATCATCAAAATCGACAAGATAACGATTAACAATTTCCAGAGACAGAACTGTTTCTGAGAATCCCATGTATTCAATGCCACCCATGAGATCAAGACGAGAGAAGTCTTCGTCTGGCAGCGTTGCAAACTCCAAGCCATCAAACCAGGCACCTTCTCCTTTAATTAACCAGTTACCAAAGGCTATATTGGCAGTTGTTCCTGCCATAAAAACTCTACTGTGTTCTCGATTCAGGATACCATTCAAATCTTCTGTGATATGGGCTCTGCTGTCGAAAACCCAGGCGCCATAGAAAGACAGATCCCAACCACTGAAGATCCCATTTAAGGCAAGAGCATACTGCTGATTATCCAAGGAAACATTTGGTTCTTTTTCCGAGGGTAGAGGTCCTGCTCCCGGGTAAAAATCACTGTTGAATACAGGGGTTTTATCAAAACGAGGTTCATGTATCATAATCCCGCTCAGATTCCACGGGCCGGTATAATAATCCAGCTTGGTCATGGCCACAGGCAAACGAAGATTTTTAATATCCACTATTCCCGGTAAACGGTTATCCAATGGATTCAGGATATCGGCCACTCTTACGTTATCTGATTTTCCCCAAACCACAACCTGCCGCCCGATTTTGATATCAAGCCTAGGAGTAAGGCTCCCCTGAAGATACAGATCGTCAATCTCAAGTTCCTGTTCATATTCGTCAAGGAGAGCATCACTGTACTGTCCTCGACCCTGAATAGAATAGGCGGCATCATAAAAGCCATGGCCACTGATCTTTGCCTGCCAGTCCCCCCAACGTATTTCACTGCTGAGGGAGACAGTTTTTCTCAACATGGAGAGACTTCGAAAGTCAGCTTCGTTTGCTTCCGGGGCATCATGTGCAAAGTTTATAGAACCAGCAAGTCCAAAACTTCCTGTTAATTGAAGCCATTCCGGGATTATATTCTTGTCGGCTGTATTTTTTTTTACTAATTCATCCGGCGCATCGCCAAACCCCGAGAAGAACTCATCCAATTCAGTAGCAGCATCCTGGTTTTCCTGCTCAACCATTTCAGTGTCAAAACCGGAAAGGATATCATCAAGTTCCTGAGCAAAGAGGGGTGACGCCGGAACTAATAGAGTGATCAGACAAAATACAAGGATAGTTGCTTGCTTCATGGCTCTAGGCTAAATACCTTTCTCTAAACGTCTTACTGTGAACATCGCATCATCAATTGTTTGATTATATTTAATGTCAGTCCACTTCATGACAGTCTTATGCAGGATTACCTTATTCTTGGTGGTTTTCATATGAGCCTCTGTGGATGTCCATATACCATCGATCTGCTTAATTCCCAGCATCTCCTGATATTTGATCTTTTTCCCTTCCTTTAACCAGTGAACAGCTCGTACACCCATAAATATATCCTGACGGATAAAAACCACAGATTTTAAAAACCCGTAACGATCCTCTACTTCTTTGCTGACAGGCAAAGCCTCAACAAGCCAGACCTTATGACCATTTACTTCTTTTTCCTTGAGTAGTTTATACGTCCACTCATCAAGTACCCGCCGGGTCATATCTGCATACGAGAAATCAGATCCCATAAACGCCGATGATTTATCAGAACTTGCAATACGTTTTGTTTTACGAAGATCGGGTAAAAAGAGCCACTGATCGTCATCCCGCTCTCCTTCGTAATAATCATAGGTGAGAAAAGCGGTATTCTTAACATCTGCAGGAGAAACAAAAAACTGCAATTTCCAGGTATCCTCTCCTTTATCTTTACTAAAAATCTTCATTTTGCGAATACGTTTATTATCTTTCTTATCAATAAGAACCATTTCCACACTGGCGGTGAGATTGTCTCCATCGTCTCGCGCATCAACTTTTTCCATAATCTCCCGACCTGTTATGGCCTGGGCAGCATGACTACCAGTAAATAAAAAAATACTGAATGTAAGTATTACCGTAATATATTTTATGTGAAACATAGAAAATCCCTCTGATTGAAATACTTTTTAAACTTCTTTTTTCAACATCTTTTCTGCCGTCAGTGCCATCAGAGCCGGAGCCAGGAAAAAATCTCCAATGAGCGCAAAAACAATCGCCATACCAATCAATAAACCAAAGTTAAATACATTGTTCATGGAAGCAAACATAAACAGAAAGAAGCCAATGGATAAAACAATGGAAGTTGTGATCATGGCGCGACCAGCTGTGTGCAGGGTCTGGCCAACAGCATCTCGTACATCACCACTTTCCGTATAATAGCGCTTAAAATTATAGATAAAATGTACGGTATCATCAACGGCCAGACCAATAGCTATCGAAGCCACCATCATAGTAAACATATCCAGCGGAATTGAAAACCTGCCCATGATCCCCATTACTATCAGAATCGGACCAAGATTAGGAATCATTGCAATAACTCCAAGACGAAAATTACCAATGAGTAAAATCATCATCAAACTAATGATACCAAGGGCAATTATATAACTTTGAGCTGCCGAATACATGGTTGCATGAAGAATTCTGGCAAATAATGACATAATACCTGTTGTACTTATATCCACGGGTTTCCCTGCGGCATCAAGATCTGCAAAAGCAGCGGAAAACCGCTGTTCAATCTCCTGCATAAAAGGAACATAGGCAAGAGAATCACGCCAGGGTACTTTAATTGTTATCCGCGCTATTTGAAATCGTGAATCCACAACATCCTCCAGGTCATCCGAGCCTGAATTTTCAAACAGCAGGAATTCCTGGGGAATGAGTGCACCATTACCAGGTATTGCATACATCTCAGGATTGTTTTCATTTAATGCCCGATGTATCTCTTTAAGGATAGTTGTAATGGAAATGACTTTACCGACAAACAGATCACCCTGCTTGAATTGCTCAAGATCTTCAGTCAGAGTATCAATCGCCTTGAGCAGATCTTTATCATAAAGACCATTTTCCCTTCCGGTATCCAGTACAACTTCAAGGGCAACACTGCCACGAAGATTCTTGTCAATGGTTTCAGTTGCGGTACGAACTGCAAGATCTTCAGGTAACCAGTTTAAAATATTGTGTGAAAACTGCAGACGGGGAAGGCCAAAAAGGCTCACTGCAATACCAACGGATGCAAGCCCCACAATTAACTTAGGCCTGCTAGTGGTAAAATCAGTGACCCAATCAATCATGCGATCAAAGAATGTCTCTTTATTATTCTCGGTCACTGCCTTGATTTTTAATGGAATAACCGCCAGTACTGCCGGCAGGAATACAAGAGTAAAAAACAGAGACAGCATCACACCAATGGCCGAAAACAGGCCAAGATCTGCAATGGGCGCAACGTCTGCTGAAGCAAATGAGGCGAGTCCTGCAGCCGTCGTGAGAGATGTCATTACAATGGCAAATCCGGAATGACTGTAGGCATGCACAATGGCATCATTTTTATTGGGGTCACGACGCAGATACTGGTACACAAGCGATAAAACATGGATACTTGCGCCAACACCAACGGCCAATAGGAACGAGGGAAGAATGGTGGTTGGGGTCTTAAAAAATATGCCCATTTTAGCCATAATCCCCAATGTTGTAACCAGAGTTAAAGCCACAATCAAAAGTGGTAATACCACTCCTGAAATCCTTCGGAACATAAAAAACAAACAGATTCCTATGGTAAACACCGCCAGACGCAGAAACTTTTTCATATCTGCCATCATCAGCTGCTTAACCGTGTGGGTCACCACTGGACTTCCTGCCATAACAATTTGAAAGTCCGGGCTATTAAATTCTTTGGCAATTCCCGTTGCAACCCGCACCATCTCTGTATTTTCCTGGTCTGTCAGGAATTCAGGCTTTTCTGTCGTGGCTTCGGTTTCAAATCCATCCAACTCATCACCACCCGCATCGAGCCCATCATCATTACCCCCTGCCGAACTATAAGTATCACTCCGCAGGAGAACAGTGGTAAATGTGCCATCTTCCGAGATGAGCATGTTAGTATAAGTGGGGTTGGAAAGGACCAGCCTTCTCAAAGACTCAAATTCCTGTGCACTCTCAGGAAATTTAGCAAGTAAATCATCAACAAGCAGCGTATCACCAACACCCCTTGTATTTCTGGCATTAATGAGGGAATTTATCTCCGTTACATGTGGAACTTTCTCTTCAAGTACATCATGAAATTTCTGCAGTTTCTTGAGAAATGCAGGGCTGAAAACATCCTTACTCTGAATGGCAAAAACCAGTAAATCATCACGACCGAACTGGTCACGAAAATCATTGTATTTAAGTAATATTTCGTCATCCGGATGCAAAAGTCCTTCATTGGATGTATCAATGGTAAGATATCGAATCTGTGAAGCCAGAGCCACGCTTAATAGCAGGACAACCAGAATAACAGGATAACGAAACCGGATAATTGTTTTGGTTATTGATGCAAACAGTGTCTCAATACGTTTCTTTTTATTTGTCATGTTCTCAATTTTGTACTGTTACTAGTTTTGTTGTGATTCCTGTGCCAGCAGCCCCTGGAGGAAAACTGATGTGAGTATCTCTATATATGCTTCAATACTCACAGATTCTCCGGCATCTCCCCTTACACGTTCCATCATGGGTGAAAATAAAAACCTTGAGGCCATAAGGGATGTCAACATTGGGCCTACACAGGTTGCAGAAATCTCTTTCCCGGTTTCCCTCTTTAAAGGTTTACACACTTCTTTATCCAATATTTGAGCCATTTGTCTGGCCCAGTTTGCCTTATATTCTATAATCTCAGGGTCATCATGAGGCAATTCTGCTATGGTGACCAAAAGAAGATCCTGGTCTGAATCAAAATAACGAACTGCACTATTAATGAATCTGCTTAACCGTGTATAAAGCGACTCTTCACCAACTAACTCCTCTCTGGCAATGACGAGGTATTCCTCAAAAAAACCATCCAGAATCACTTTCAGTAAACCTCTCTTTGAACCAAAAAAGTAATTAATCATAGCCAGGTTCACTTCTGCTCTGGCCGCTAATTCGCGCAACCCTGTTCCTGCAAATCCGTGTCTGGCAAATAAAAAAACAGCAGCATGACGAATTCGATCTTTTGATGATATCTTTTCCAATTATACTCCCAAATACTTTCCGGCCGAGGATGATCAAACGTTTGTTCAGTTTTTTTCAGTGGAATATATTTATATCTTAATGTCAAGCAAACAATAGCCCCTCCAGTGTAAATCATTATTAATGAACAAAACCCGTCATATTACAGATGTTTTACAACAATCCGTTGACCTCATAATAGTTCCGGCAATGAGCAGAATGAAAAGAGCTTCTCTTGAAATTCCCAAATATATACAGTAATCTTAGCAGGTACTGAAGACGTTTTTATTAACTTAAATTATTTCCCCTTGAGGTTTCTCCATGCCCCCGATTGTTACCTTTATCGGCTGGCACGATAGCGGTAAAACCACACTGGCCTCTCATGTTGTGCATCATTTAAAACAACTGGGATATCAGGTGGCCGTTATCAAATCCACCAAAGAAACCGGTATTGCCTTTGATACACCGGGAACAGACACCTATACCCACCGCAAAGCAGGAGCGGATTCTGTCATGCTGGTAGCCCCGGATCAGATGATTATCATGACTGATAACAGAAGCGAATCCCTTACAAGCCTGGCACACCGTCATTTCCCGGAAGTTGACATTGTTATTGGCGAAGGGTTCAAAAAGGCTCGCCATGTCGCAAAAATTGAAGTCTCCCGTAACACTGATGCAGAAGAACTTTTACGTGGCAAGGTGACTGGTGTTATAGCTGTGGCAAGTGATAAAGCCATCAGTGGCGATCATATTTTTCGTTTAAATGAAGCCGCTGAAATCGCCTCTTTTATCGAAAAACGATTCCTTCAAAATGCTGCAAAAGGAGCAGACCACACAACCCTTCTCATCGATGGTAACCGTATTCCCATGAAAACTTTTGTTCAGGACACACTGGCCGGCACCATCAACGGCTTTGTGGACTCCCTGAAACTCGTTAACAAAGATGCGAAAACCATAGATATTCGTATAACTCTACCTGAAAACAACTAACCACAAGAGCTACCATGTACAAAAAACTCCTCCCACTTCTTTTATTGATATCCTTTATTCCATCTCTTCTACAGGCTGGTGAAGTCATCAAGTGCGCCTCCACCACTTCCACCCGTAATTCAGGAATGCTTGACTATCTTCTTCCTCTATTCAAAAAAACAACTGGAATTGATGTGCAGGTCATTGCAGTGGGTACCGGAGCAGCATTGGAACTTGGTAAAAAAGGAGATGTGGATGTTGTACTCACCCATGCAGAAGATCTGGAAAAACAACTGGTAGATGAAGGATACTTTATCGACCGGGAAGAGATTATGTATAATGATTTTGTAATCCTTGGACCAACAAATGACCCGGCAGGAATAAAAGGAACAGAAAAAGTAATTGATGCATTCAAAAAAATCCGTACAGCCAATGCAAATTTTGTCTCCCGTGGGGATAACTCCGGCACCAATATGCGGGAAAACAGAATATGGGCAATGACCGGTGCAATGCCTGAAAGGATCAATCCCTGGTATCTTGCGGTTGGTCAGGGAATGGCCAAAACCATTCGTATTGCAGCAGAGAAACAAGCTTACACCTTAACAGACAGAGCCACCTGGTATGCCATGGAAGACAAAGACAAACTGGGGCTTGCCATTGTTCTGGAAGGGGATCCCGCCCTGTTTAATCAATATGGTGTAATGATTGTAAACCCCAAAAACTATGACCATATAAATTACCAGTCAGCCATGAATTTCGTCATCTGGCTAACATCCCCTGATGGCCAGGAAGCCATAGGTGCATTCAGGGATAAGGCGGGGAATGTCCTGTTCACTCCTAACGCCAGGTAGAAGGATTTTTGCTGATTGAGACCCTGCAAAGGGCACTTCTTCTAATTGTTCAGTTTGATCCTGATCTCTTTGAGATTGTATCTTTAAGTCTCCGGGTCACCTGCATTGGAATTCTAATTGCCTCTGTCCTTGGTTTAGCTATTGCTCTGTTGCTCGAGCTTCAGAAAATCCCCGGCCGTGGGTTGATTATTTCAATCCTTAACACCTTAACCGGCCTTCCTCCCGTTGTGGTAGGGCTCGTCCTTTATATTATTCTTTCACGAAGTGGTCCTCTGGGAATTCTTGGATTACTCTACACCCCGGCCGCCATGGTGATTGCCCAAACCATACTCGCAACACCCATTGTGGCAGCACTAAGCCACGCTGCAATCGTTGCCACAGGACAACCGGTTCGCGACACTGCCCTTGGCTTAGGTGCCACTCAATTTCAGGCTTTACTCGCTGTATTGAGCGATACCAGATATGCAATCATTGCAAGCATTGCAGCAGCTTTTGGCCGTGTAATGGCCGAAGTAGGAGCTGTTCTTATGGTTGGCGGCAACATTGCCCACCACACCCGGGTTATGACCACCACCATTGCCATGGAAGCGGATAAAGGCGATTTTGAACTGGCTATTGCCCTTGGCATCATTCTTCTCAGTCTCTCTTTTCTCGTAAATGCTGCTCTGTATTGGTTTCAGCGAATGGGGAGAAAACGATGATTACAATTCACGCCAAAAACATTCAAAAACACCATGCTAAACGGCTTATCCTTGATCTTGACCTCCATTTTCAAGGAGATGGCCTTCATGTTATCCTTGGGCCCAATGGCTGTGGCAAAACCAGCCTGCTCAGGATTCTTGCTCTGTTGGATACACCAAATACCGGCGAAATCCTGCTCTCAGAAAACAAAACCCTTCTCACTCACAACCAGACGACCAGACAAAGAATAGTGCTGGTTCCAAAGCCCGAAGGCCTTTTTAACCTCAGCGTTGCTAAAAATGTTCACTATGGCCTCAAACTTCGTAAAGTTGGCAAACAGCAACGCATACAACAAGTTACAGAAATGCTTGACGCCGTAGATCTTTCACATTTAAAAAATTCCAATGCACTTAGCCTTTCTTCTGGAGAGAAGCAACGCCTCTGCATAGCCATGGCCGTAAAACCCGATGTTATTTTACTCGATGAACCCACCTCATCTCTTGACCCCCATAATGTTCACCAAATTGAAAATATTATTCTCAGGATGAAAGAAGAAAAACGAATGATCATTCTGGTTACTCACAACATCAGTCAGGCCAGACGCCTTGCAGATACCATCACCTTCATGGATTCAAATAACGCAGTTTTCCAAAACCCTGCCAATGAATTCTTTGAAACTTTTGATAAAAATGGAATGGATGGCTATCTCTAAACTACTTCGTAAATTCCTATTCCCGGCTATCACCAGGAATTACATGAATCGTCTCATTTTTCTGGGACTGGGCTCCTCTATTTTTTTCTCATACGTCCTCATTCCCTTACGTATTCAGGGACAGAGTATGGAACCCACCTACCACGACGGCTCCTTTGCTTTTTGCCTGAAGCAGCAATATTTTTTTTCAAAAATAGAACGATTTGATGTGGTAACTGTTCGTTTCACAGGAAAAAGTGTGCTGCTGCTGAAACGTGTGCTTGCCCTTGCTGGGGATACCCTGGAATTTAGAGAAGGAACACTGTATATAAATGGTGAACAAATAGATGAACCCTATGTAAAGCATAGCTCTCTATGGAACCTTCCGGCACGAAAGGTAAAACCCGGATATGTTTATGTTGTGGGTGATAATCGAGGCACATCAATGGAACGACATAAATTTGGACAAGTGAGAACTGGTCGTATTATTGGTGAAGTCATTTTTTAAGATAGCTCTGTGGACAAAGTATCTCAAATGAAACTATTACGAATAGCCCTTCCTCTTCTCTTTATGACAATAGCTGTTTATCTCTTGCTGCCAGGGGATAAGAGAATAATCCGTAAAAATCTTGATTCTCTCGCTAAATATTGCTCCTCACCAAGCACGGAAACTGCAATTCCGGCACTCAAAAAAGTTATGCTGGCTGGTAAACTCTGCACAGATCCCTGCCGCGTTAAGGTGGAATCCTATAATATAAACCATAACTTCAGTAAAAAAGAATTTACTGACCACATCCTTATGCTCAAGAAAATGACACTTGATACACACTTTTCATTTCATGACACTATTATTGAATTCCCCACGAATAACAAAGCTGAAATTGTAACTACTGTTCGTTTGGATGGAAAAACAAAGGACAATCAGTTCACAGATGCCTATGAACTAAACATACAAGCAGAAAAAAGCACTGGGGTTTGGCACTTTTCCTCTTTTACTGTAATAGACTTTATGGAAAAGTAACTGATGGCCCAGGAAAAACGCTTCATCTGTGCTTTTAACAAAAGAACCATAATACACCTTCGTTAAGGATATGATATGTCAACTTCTCTAAATGATGACCTCGGAACAACTAATGTTGTCTGGAACCTTGATGCCCTCTATGGCTCTTCGCAGGATGAACTGCTTCAGGATGACCTTGATCTCTGCGAGCAGGAAGCTGAAATGCTTAAAGATGCATGCAGCGGAAAGCTTGCTGAACTTGAGCCCGCCTTCTTTGCAAGATCTCTTAAACGTTTTGAGCGCATCCAGATGAACCTTGGCCGGATTTCGACCTACGCCTTTTTAAACTTTGCAACTCAGGTTAAAGATGATGAAATTAGTGCATTCCTCCAGAAAACCAAAGAAGATGCCAGCCGCATAAACCGTGATCTGGTCTTCTTCGATCTGGAGTGGGCTAAGATGGATCAAAAATCCGCTGATACATTTCTTGCTGATGACGACGTGGCTCCCTATGTCCACTACCTCACAAACCTGCGCAAATATGCGGATCATCTTCTGTCTCAGACAGAGGAAACACTGCTTGTGGAATATGCCCCTGTGGGAAACGACTCCTGGCTCACACTTTTTGAAAAACTCATGGGGCACCTTGAATTTGGCGACAAAAAAAGAAGCGAGGAAGAAGTTTTAACCGACCTGTATGATTCTGATCGTGAAATACGTCACAAGGCGGCCCTTGAATTAACAGAAGGGCTGCAAAGCCAGATGCATATCCTTAGCCATATTTTTAACACCATTCTTGCTGAAAAAATGATCGATGACAGACTCCGCAACTATCCCTCCTGGGTAAGTGCAAGAAACCTGTCCAATGAGCTTGAAGATAAAACCGTTGAAGCACTCGTTGAAAGTACCACCTCCCGTTACGATATAGTGCAGCGCTACTATGGCCTCAAAAAAAATATACTTGGCCTTGATGAACTGCAGGACTATGACCGTTATGCTCCACTCCCATCTCTGCCAGACAGGCTGATTCCATGGGAAGAGTGTAAAGCAATGGTTCTCGGCGGCTTCCGCGCCTTTTCTCCTGAAATGGCAGATATTGCCACTCTCTTTTTTGAGCAAAACTGGATTCATGCCCCTCTGCTCGATGGAAAACGAGGCGGAGCATTCTCCCACCCGGCAGTCCCGGATGCCAATCCCTATGTTCTTGTAAATTATACCGGAACACTCCGTGATATTTCAACCGTTGCCCATGAACTCGGACATGGAATACACCAGTATCTTGCAAAAGAAAAAGGCTACTTCAACAGTGACACTCCGCTGGTTCTTGCTGAAACAGCCTCGGTTTTTGCCGAACTGCTAATTTTCCACAAACAGCTCGAAAGTCTTGAGAATCCCGAAGAAAAAAGAGCCTTCGTCTGTCAGAAACTGGAATCAATCTTTGCTACTGTTTTCAGGCAGATATCCATGAACAGATTTGAAGATATGATCCACACCCAGCGCAGGGAAAAGGGAGAAGTCTCAACCGAAGATCTTTCGTCATTATGGATGAACAGCCAGAAAGCAATGTTTGGCGATTCTGTCACATTGGGTGAGCATTACCGTCTGTGGTGGGCCTATATTCCACACTTTCTACATACCCCCGGATATGTCTACTCTTACGCCTTTGGTGAACTGCTGGTTCTTGCTCTTTACCGATTGTATGAGACAGAAGGAGCCGGTTTCATACCAAAGTATCTCCATCTCCTGTCAGAAGGCGGAAGTAAATCTCCATATGACTTATTGATCCCGTTCAACATCGACCTGAATGACCCGTCTTTCTGGCAGGGCGGATTAACCGTAATAGAAAACATGCTGAAGGAAATTGAAAATGTCTAAAGAACAACCCACAACAAATACAATCGGTGATCGCCTGGTTGAAGTACTAAAAACTCCTGAAGAATCAGAGTGCCAGGAAAGTTTTGCGCGAGCCATGGAGCTTACCAAAGCCTATGCAAGCTCTGGTTCTGCAACCCATTTCAGCGCCGTTGCCAGGTTATTTTATGATCTGTTTGAAATGTTTGAAACTGGTAAGGATCCACGTCAGAAATAGGTAAATCCAAAGAGATGCTCAATCAGCTAGGCGGTAAACGTCGCAAATAAAGCTTT
>Ga0256844_10000435_pt1 | contig 16036 bp, 14 predicted proteins | sample MusselsmetaG_FD_189100 | JGI IMG/M metagenome (GOLD analysis project Ga0256844, IMG submission 189100) | Mussel associated microbial communities from hydrothermal vent at the East Pacific Rise, Pacific Ocean - Mussels | ecosystem: Host-associated > Mollusca > Shell > Unclassified ... | reverse complement strand
CAATACATGGCGCCAGGGTTTTAGTCTTATTTTCCGCGAGAGGCGTGTTAATATTAAATTTGATGTAGCGAACCAAATTGTTCATGTTAGCCGTAAGGCCTTGCTTCAATACGTATTCTAAAATAAACTCAGCCATAAATTCTAGGGGGTATGAAATCCGTCGGGGAAGCTGCAATTTCATAATCGGTTTCTGTGGAATGTTAATGGATTATAACAACAGAACTTCCCCATTATCGCCACTGTCTTATAGAATTTCATTTGAAATCAGGATATTGTATTGATTATGAAGTGTTGAGCTTAAGTTTAGATGGGGGCTGTCCTGGGATAATATTGCTAATAATGATGAATGTTAAAGTGCTGTAAAATCAGTTTCTTTTAAGTTAAAGAAGAGAAGTTTACTCATAATTTCAGGTAACTAATGCGTGAATTACTGAATAGATGCATAGTAATATTTGTTATATTTTTATTTTCTCCAATGGTGGCGTTTGCTACTCAGGCTAAGAAAACAGGATCGATTGTTTTTTATCAAACGGATGTAACTGAGGCCGAAGACTTTGTATATTTTCGAAAGAGTCTGTCAATTATGCTCGTGAGCCGGATTGTTTTTGCTGTGGATAGTGATGTTGCAGCTTCTTTTTTCTGCATATTTTCTTCTTCTTTGTAGCTTTCAGTGGCTTCTTTAACAAAGAAAAATCGATGGGGAGTCTTTTTTGTGGTGGCGGTGGGCGTTTTTCTGTCCACCATGGACAGCTCCATGACCAACGTGGCACTCCCTTCTATCATGCGAAGTTTTGGAACAAGCTTGCCCCAGACAGAATGGGTTGTTTTGATTTACCTTCTGACGATCACTGCATCTTTGTTATTTTGGGGACGACTTGCTGATCAGCTTGGGCTCCGTTTTATTTATCTTTCTGGTATGGTCGTCTTTTCCATCGGGTCAGTGACCTGCTATCTTTCAGCAACACTCTTTCAGTTGATTACATTCAGATTTTTGCAAGGTATGGGGGCTGCTATGATGATGTCCACGGGACCTGCAATTATAAAGATGGTCTTTCCATCCGGTCAGTTAGGCAAAGCACTTGGACTTATAGGTATCGCTACCTCAATAGGGCTTTTGGCTGGTCCTGTTATCTCGGGTTTTCTTATCCATAATTATTCCTGGCGAGAAATATTTCTGGTCACAGTGCCCGTCAGTGCGTTTGCCAGTTTTTTGGGATGGTTTTTCCTGAGACCTGTATCTGAAAACAAAGTGTCTTCCAATTCTTTGCGTCACTTTGACTGGGCGGGGATGTTGTTTTGGACCGGGCTGGTGAGTATGGCAGTTATACTTTCAACACATCATTCAGGTGTTTCCGGTAACATTCTTCTCATTGAGTCCCTTGCCTGTCTGGCATTTTTTATACTTTTAGTAAAAACAGAATCAAGAAAGCCGAATCCTTTGTTCCCTCTTTCTCTTTTTCGTAATCAGTCCTATGCCATTGCTATGTTTTGTGCCGCTCTGTCGTTTACAGTCCTTTTTGTGGTTCTTATTCTTATGCCTTTTTATCTGGATTATGTTTTAGGTTTGTCTGCTGAGAATATCGGTCTCGTCATGATGGCAGTTCCCGTATCTGTGTTTTTTGTCTCCCCGTTATCCGGGGTTTATTACAATAAAATTGGAGCCAGATTTCTTACCACCAGTGGTCTCGCCATTGCAGCCTCCGGGCTGCTTTCTCTTTGTTTTCTTTCAGCAGAGAGTTCGCCTTACGAGGTTGCCTGGCGGCTGGCAGTACTCGGTTGCGGGCAGGCTCTTTTTCTTTCTCCTAACAGTGCAACAGTACTTGAGAATGTCAGCTCTGAACAAACCGGGGTTAGTTCCGGGATGCTGGCGACTGCGAGAAATTTAGGGATGTTGATTGGAGTATCGTTGGCAGGTCTTGTTTTTGGACTACTCTTTTCGAGTTTAAGTGGTGGGCTTGATTTACAACAATACAGTCAGGATCAGGCACAAAATTTCATATATGCGTTAAAGATCACCTTTATAGGAACAGCTGTTTTTTCCGGAATAGGGGCGTTTCTATCGTCATTACGAGGATAGGGAGTGAGGAACATTTATACTTGAGCCATTGGCAGTATTACCTCCGCTATCATTCCACCTGCCTCACCATGTTTAAGTGTGAATTCTCCCAGATGTTCTGCAACAATCTTTTCAACCAGAGTAAGTCCCATACCTGTACCATATGTTTTTGTAGTAAAGAAAGGATCTGCTATGCGGTCAAGATTTTTATCAACGACACCATTACCGGAATCTTCAATGGTTATAATGATTTTCGAGTCTTGTTCAGTACAGGAAATTGTTAAAAGACCACCGAAAGGCATTGACTCAATACTGTTTCTGATTAAATGCAACAACATTTGTCGTATTAACCTTTGATCCATAAACAGTTCGGGGGCAGGAGGTGTAATGTTCAACTGGTGGTGGATCGATTGTTTTTTCATACTGCCATAAAAGAGCATGATGCTTTTATTAATCAGGGGGGAAAGGGGCTGCATTACTTTTTTGGGTTTCTCGTTTCCTACAAAGCTAAACAAATCATCAAGGGTTGATTCAATTTTAGATGATTCCATGATCATCATATCAAGAAACTTTTGGACCTTCTCGTCAGGATATTTTTTTCCCAGTAGTCTGGCAATACCACCAATCGAAGTTATAGGGTTACGGATGGCATGCACTAACTGGGCGGACATATGTCCAAGAGCAGAATACCGTTCAGCATCAATTAGTAGGTCTTTATTTTTCTCAAGCTCTTGAGTCACGTTTTCTAGCTCAGTGATCTTATTCTGCATATCCATGTACAGATGACTGTGTTCTATAGCCAGGCTTGCCTGACTTGCAAAGATTTCCAATGAATTAATATCATCTTCTGAAATACAGTGAGCTGTAACAAAATTGTCAGCAATTATAACACCAAGAGACTTATTGTGTGAGAATAACGGGGTGATTATAAAATCGTCTTCCTGAAGACTGTTCAATAGAATCTCAGAGATGATCTTGCCTTTATATTGTCCATTTTGTACATGAATACTTAAGCGTTTCCTACATGCTTCGATAAGGATTTGATCATGCTCCTTAGCCGGGAATTTTAGATTGCGAACAATTGTGTTAAGCTCCTCGTTATCGTCCATACTCGAAGTCTTGATCTTGTCGAGGATGTCAGTAAGGTGCATATTGTCTTCTTTTATTCTCTGCCATACTTCGTTGGCATCTGCTTTGCTTGGCGGGCCAATGGCCATTTTCCCCTGGAGTTCGCTATGATCCTGGTTAAAGAGGAGAAGAAAAGCTCTATTGAATTTCAACCCCTCTTTTGCGGTGATACCGACAAGGATCGATTGCAGAACAGTATCCAGTTCAATACTATTTAAATAGGCACTGTTCATTTTGAGATTGAGCTGATGAAGAAACTGGGTACGAAAATTGGTGAGTTCAAGCTGTTTCTGGTAGTGGTGATTATCAATGTTTAGTCTTCGATTTTGCAGAGTTCTGCGAACAGCCAGGTTGAATTCTTCCATGGCGACTGGTTTTGCAAGATAATCATCGGCTCCTTGTCGAAGACAGTTTAAGGCGACCTTGAGATCTGTGGTACCTGTTAGCATGATGATACTGAGATTAGGATGTTTGGGAAGAATATCTTTTAAAAGTTCAACCCCATCACCGTCGGGAAGGCCAATGTCGAGCAGAATAAGCGCTATGTTCTCTTGTTCCAGGAGTTGATAGAGTTCCGCGCCGGTTGATGCGGTAAAAACGGTGAATCCTTCATTTTTGAGAAGAGATTCAAAAATGAGAAGAATTTCGTTTGAGTCGTCTACAATTGCAACTGATTCATCAGGATTGAGATATGAACTTGACGAAGCTTCTTCTCTATTTGTTGATGTTGCCGGTAGATTAACCATGAGCAGGAGTGTATTGATTAGGCTGAGTCAAGAATTGACAAAACATCAGAACAACACCACTATTAGATAGTACAGGGCTGGTTAAAAAATGAAAGGAAAAATCGAATAAAATATATTAATATGCGCTTTTGAAAGTGTAATCTCGTTTTTTCAAAGTAATTATCCTGCCAAAGTCGTTATCCCTTTACAGGCACTATTTTTATGCATCCGTGCATAGAGAATTGAAAAGAGGAAAAAGCAGATTGCAGAGTCAGTATTGTCTTAAAACTGGAGAAGTATGTGAACGATGAAGTAAGTGATAAAGAGTTAAAAAAAGTAATCACCGATTTCCTGGAGATGGGGCATGTTGAAAATATATTTGAAATGTTTAAACGAGATACGCGTTACTATTGTTGGGTTGGAGAGCTGCTAAATGATGACCGTTTCAATGTGCGTCTTGGTATCTCGGTTTTGTTTGAAGAACTAAAAACTCATTGTAAAGACGATGTTTTTCTCGCAGTCCCTTCTTTGTGTGAGGCTTATGAAAAAAGTCAACCACATGTCCGGGGCGAAGTGATTAGCGTTCTTGGGATCATAGGAAGTGCGGATGCTATTCGTTGTATTAAAAAAGGGCTCAATGATGATTCCATTCAGGTACAGGAAGTTGCAAGGGATATTTTGGAGGAACTCTTGTGAAAGGAATTTTTGCAAAGGGAGGTAAGCTCTCTTCCCGGTTACAAGGTTTTGAGTCCCGCGAAGGACAATTGCAGATGGCGGAAGCAGTTGCCAACACATTAGATAATGGCATTGAGAGAACTGATGGCCGTGCGGAGATTCTTCTTGTGGAGGCAGAAACAGGTATTGGAAAGACCCTTGCCTATCTAGTTCCTGTTCTTCTTTCAGGGCAGCGTGTTATAATTTCTACGGCTACCATTAATCTCCAGGATCAAATTTTAAAAAAGGAAATTCCGCTTCTGGAAGATGTTTTAGAAATGGATATTTCGGCTCTTTGTGTGAAGGGCAGGCAAAATTATCTCTGTCATTATCGTTGGTTTCAGCATTGTTCAACACCTCAGAGTTCATTTTTGGATCGTAAAGATGATGAGCGGATTGAGCAATGGTTGGCGGAAACGAAAAGCGGGGATCGGGCAGAGCTTTCCTGGTTGCCTGATCGTTCTCCGCTCTGGCCTAAAATTTCTGCTCAATCAAATCAGTGTCTTGGCGGGGATTGTCCGGAATTTGCCCTCTGTTTTGTGAATCGCCTGCGAAAACAGGCTGGATCAGCGCGCCTCCTCATTGTGAACCATCACCTGTTTTTCTCCGATCTTGCTCTGCGACAGGCGGGGTACGGAGAAATTCTGCCACGCTACCAGTCTGTCGTTTTTGACGAAGCACATCATATCGAGAATGTAGCTACTAATTTTTTTGGGAAACATTTCAGCCATTACCAGCTACTGGACCTCATTGGGGACATTGAAAGACAGGCTGAATCAGATTTATCGGTTTCTAATGGTGATCAGATTCTTGGTTATGCACGAGGATTAACACAAAGGCTTGATCAGTTTGTGACACTTTTTCCTACTCCAAAAGGGCGATATCCCCTGGACCCGCTTTCTGCGAGAGTGAAAGGTTGGCAGGAAACTTTGGATAACCTGCTTAACGGATTGGAAGAGCTTGCAGAGCGCTGTCTGAAACTGGGAAATCATGGTGAGATTTGGAATTTGTTTGCTGATCGTGCATCAATACTGCAAATGGATCTTTTACATATCACAGGGCCTGGAAAGGAAGGCATAGATTTTTATATCCACTGGTATGAACGGCGGGAGAGGACTGTCAGTTTGTCTGCAACTCCTGTGCGGGTTGCAGAAGAACTTGAAAACTGTCTTTATACCTCCGTTCAGTCATGCATCATGACATCTGCCACGTTAACAACCGGTGGAGATTTTAAGTATATGCAGGAACGACTTGGCATAGATGGAGCCAGTAAAACTTTATGCCTACATTCGCCCTTTGACTATAAAGAGAGAACTCTGTTATATGTACCTGAACAGGGCTTTCCTGAGGCTAATGCTCCCGGATATAACGATATGCTTTGTGAGCGAATATATGAGCTGCTAAAAATAAGCAGGGGCAGGGCACTTGTCTTATTTACAAGTTTCAGAGCCATGGATATGATTGCTGATCATCTAAAACACAGGTTAACGTATCCGGTTCTGGTGCAGGGGACGGCTTCACGCCATGCACTTCTTGATAAGTTTCGGGAGACAACCGATTCAGTTTTACTTGCTGTAGCCAGTTTTTGGGAAGGAGTTGATGTCTCAGGTGATTCCCTAAGCTGTGTACTGATTGATAAGCTGCCATTTGAAGTACCGAGTGATCCTGTTATTCAGGCAAGGATGAAAGCCATTGAGGAAGAGGGCGGTAAACCTTTTTTTTCGTTTCAAATTCCACGAGCTATCCTTACTTTAAGGCAGGGGGTGGGCAGGCTTATGAGATCGACCACTGATAGAGGTGTTATTGGGATTCTGGATGTTCGTTTGTATTCAAAAGGGTATGGCCGAATATTTCGTGCAAGTTTACCGGCGTCCCCTGTGGTGAGAGAGCTTAAAGATATAGAAGAGTTTTTCGCAGTAGAAACAGAAAAGGAAATTTGAAAATGATGGAAGGTACAAAGAGTACCCAAAAAGAGCAGTTGATGGCAGCAATTGCACCTGAAGTTACAAAAATTGAACAAGCCATGCATCAGGATTTGAATGAAGTAAGTGGTGGTGCCGATCCACTTTTAAGTGAAGTTCTTGAGTATGGAATTTTCAACGGTGGAAAACGTCTTCGGCCACTGCTAGTGATCCTGGCAGCTCGCATCTGCGGTTTTGCGGAAGGGGAAAAAAGTAATATAAGCATTTATGAGTTAGCCATTGCTTTTGAGTATCTGCACGGCGCTACCCTTTTTCATGACGATGTTATTGATCATGCAGATCTGAGAAGGGGTAAGCCATCAGTTAATAAACAATTTGGTGCAATTGCAGCAATCCTTGGTGGAGATTTCCTTCATTCACGGTCAATGTTTCTTGTTGGAACACTTGGTGGAACCGCTGCATTAAAGATTTTTTGCCATGCAACAAATTCCATGGTCGATGGCGAATTTCTTCAGCTTCGTAATGCACAAAATTATAACCTTTCAGAAGCCGATTATTTTGAGGCGGTAAAAGGAAAGACAGCTATACTCATTGCTGCAACCTGTGAAATTGGTGCTTTGGCTGGGGGGGCAACAAAGCTTCAGCAGCACGCCTTGGCAGAGTATGGAATAAGTCTTGGCACAGCTTTTCAGATCGTGGATGATCTGCTTGATTACCAGGGAGATAGTGTTGAAACTGGAAAGGCAGTCGGGAACGATTTCCGGGAGGGAAAGATGACTCTTCCATTAATTATCGCACTTGCCAGTGCAAATCGAGATGACAAAGAGAGAATGCTTTCTCTTCTTGAAAATGAAAGTGCGCGTCAGAATGGATTTGTTGAGGCGTACGGTTTTATAGAAAAATATAATGGTTTTACCATAAGTCGAGATAAAGCAGAATCCATTGTTACAGAGGCTGTTTCCGGGTTGAAGATATTTACAGATGAGGACAACAGAGCGCCTCTTGCTATCTTAAAAGCTCTGGCTCACTATGTACTGGCGAGAGAAAAATAAGGTGCTGGGTTGAAGTATATTAAAAGCATTGCTGAAGTATAAATTATGAGAAAAAAAACAAGAAAAAAAAGAACTGTTCCATCACGCCGCAAAAAGAAAATAAAGAAAAAAACATTGTTACCGATGAGAATTTTCTCGTTTTTTATCCTTCTCGGCTTATTGCTGTTTTCCATAGGAGCTGCCGGCTATGTGATCTTTTTCCGAACCACCATTGCCCATGGTGCAACGGTGGAGGAACGCAAATCTGACATAGCTTTTGAGGAACCTTACACAAGTTTCCCGGAGTTAACATCTGATATCCCGCCTGTTCATGATTCCAGTTTGCCAATGGTTGCAATCATTATAGATGATATGGGGTATCATCAAAAAATAGGGCATGAGCTGCTTGCACTGCCCATGAATTTAACGTTTTCGTTTTTAGCTGCAGCTCCTCATACCAAAGAACTTGAGGAAATAGCTTTTCAGGCAGGACGGGTGATTCTCTTGCACCTGCCAATGGAACCTAAGGGCAAAGAATGGGATCCGGGCCCGGGAGCCTTACTTGTTGGACAAAGTACGGAAGAACAAAAAACATTGTTTTACGAAAATCTTCAGGCTGTTCCCCATGCAGTGGGGGTTAATAACCATATGGGATCACTCTATACAGAGGATCGAGCAGCAATGGATAGCCTGATGCAATTAATACTTGCTGAAGAGCTGTTTTTTGTAGACAGCTTCACCACGGCTAAAACTCAGGGGCTTGCTGCTGCTATTGCTGCAGGTGTCCCCACTGCTAAAAGGCATGTTTTTCTTGATAATGTGCATTCAGAAAATAAAGTGTGTGAGCAACTCCATAAACTTGTGGAAAGTGCAGAAAAAACTGGTTGGGCCATTGGGATAGGACATCCTAACGAAGCAACGCTGGCGGCCTTAACCAATTGTCGTGGAAAGCTATTAGAGCGTGTACGCCTGGTGGGTGCTCAGGAGTTGTTGAGTAAGCTGAACAGAAAGTAAACGAACCCGCTTATGGCGGGATCGTTGTTGACCTTCTGTGTTTTTTAACTAGTGATCTTAAATTGGGCAACCATTCTTTTCAATGTATCTGCAACAGCCACCAGATTCTTGGAACTTTCTTTGACAGTATTTCCTGTGCCTGAAAGTCCCCCGGCAAGTTCGGACATATCATTTATATCTCGGGCAATCTCTGCTGAAGCACTTGAGCTCTGAGCGATATTCTCATTTACTTCCCCAATGCCCATTGCTGCTTGTTGGATATTATCTGTGATTTCATTGGTGGTTGCAGTTTGTTCGGCTACTGAGTCAGTTATTCCAGCAACAATCTCATCCACTCTTCCAATAACATCAGTTATCTGCCGGATTTCTGAGACTGTTTCATTGGTAGAACCCTGCATTAATTCGATTGATGTCCTGATTTCCCCTGTGGCTGCTGCTGTTTGTTTGGCCAGTTCTTTTATTTCATTTGCCACTACTGCAAAACCTTTGCCAGCATCTCCTGCACGGGCAGCTTCAATGGTGGCATTCAGAGCCAGTAAATTTGTCTGATCTGATATTTCTGTGATAACACCAGTTACTTTGGAAATCTGATTGGCTGCTTCTCCCAGAGCATCAACCTTTACAGAAGAACTGTTTGCAAGGCGGACGGCATCTTCTGTAATACTTCTTGCTTCTTTGGTTTTTGCATCAACTTCAGCTATGGAATTTGTTACTTCCTCGGAGGCTGTGGCTACAATGTTTACATTTGTTGAAGCTTCTTCACTTGCAGCTGCAACAGAGTTCATGTTTCCACTTAATTGTTCAGTTGCTGTAGCTACTGAATTTGCACTGTCAGATACATTCGCACTACTCTCTGACATGGCCTGTGCTGTATTGTTTAACTCACTGGAGGTTGAAGTAAGGTTTAAAACCTCACCATTCATGTTGCCAATCGTTGTGTTGAATTTTTCAGCCATTGTATTAAGAGCAGTGGCAAGAAGTCCCAATTCATCTTTTTGTCTAAGGGCAAGGCGTTTGGTGAGGTCTCCATTAGCAAGAGATTCTGCGAAATCAACTGATTGTTTAAGGGAGGAACTGATTGCGCGGGAAAGAAAAAAACAGAATACCAAAGAAAGTAAAATGGCCAGGATGGACAGGATTGTGATTGTACGGATTTTCACCTTTACATTAGCTTGTAAAGCTATGGTCTCTTCGTGAAGTTGTTCTTCTGCCGTCTGGACAATATTATTAAGTCCAGCCTTTACAGCTTTAAGCGCTTTTAAGGATTTCTCATTGTAAATCACAACTGCTGTATTTTTGAGGCCATTCTCTTTGGCCACTGCATTTTGGATGTCTTTTGCTGAATCATGAAGCTTTTTATGTGGAATCTCCAGTGCTTTTATCATGCTGGCAATGCCTGGTAATAGAGTCTCGGCTTTTCTTCGTTCGTCACCATAGAGCCATTTTCCAAGTTTGCAAGCGTGATCATCTGTTTTGACAGTTAAACTGACTGCTTTGTCATCAAGGAGAAAATTGAGAACTTTGCTTTGCCACTCTATATGATCAATTTCACGTTGCAGCATTGTATCGGCAAAATCTGCTAAAGATATGTTCTGATCGATTTCTTTTGAAAGCGTACTAAACCCCAATCCACTTACACTACTAATGAGGATTAGTAAGAGTCCAATAAAGCCAAAACCAATGGATAATTTTTTCACAATGGATAGATCTTTCCAGCGCATTCTCTAACCTCCTGATGAGTTCTAAACTCTATATTACTGAAACACGGATATAATCGTGTGTGTGGATATATTGTATGATAAACAGCCATCAAAATACAAATATTTAATTAAGAACTATGAGAAAAGTAAACTGGGGGGAGAAAGAACAAGATGGAAAAAGAGCAGACAGAGAGGAACCCTGTCTACTCACTATTTAGGACTTTGTATCAGTGTTTGAACGAACGCTGACCGGTAAACATCATGGCAACTTTAGGCTCAGCCTCATTGCAGGCATCAATTGTATCAGAATCGCGCATGGAACCACCCGCTTGCAGGATGGCAGTAACACCCTGGTCTATGCCAACATCTGCACCATCTCTGAATGGGAAAAAGGCATCAGAGATCATTACAGAACCTGGGAGATTTGCACGATCTTGCTGGACTCTGGCGTCAATCTCTTCTTTTTGAGCCAGGCCACGTTTGCCTTGTGCTATTTCAAGACAAAGATCAGCATAGGGGATTTTATGATCATCAAAACAGAGGATATCGGCATATTTGATATATGCTTTATGGACTGCTATCTCAGCAACCCCGACTCTGTCCTGCTCACCGGTTCCGATTCCAACTGTACAGCCGTCTTTAATATAGAGAACTGAGTTTGAAGTTACACCATGCTCAACAGCCCAGCCAAAAATCATATCCTCGATTTCACGCTCAGTTGGTTCCCGATCACACTTGTAATCCACACCTTTTCTGGTTGCAGTTGCAGGTTGCAGGTCATTGATTGAGCGGATGGAGTTTACAGCAGATTGTTGGGCTATGATGCCGCCGTCGATAAGACTTTTGAAATCGACAAAACGGAATTTTTCAAAGTCTGCAAGACGATCAATGGCACCCATCTTTATTACCCGCAGATTCTTTCTGGCAGCAAGGATCTCAAGACTTCCTTCCTCAAACTCTGGAGCGCAGACAACTTCGAGATAGTTTTTTGCCATCATTCGTGCTGTGTCCTTATCAACTGCACGGTTCATGATGACGGCACCACCAAATGCTGCAATACGGTCACAGCGATTTGCCTTGTTATAAGCAGCAGCAAGAGTATCCCCAATGGCAGCGCCACAAGGGTTGTTGTGTTTAAGGATAACTGCAGCAGGTTTGTCGGTCATGTATTTAATAATATTGAGTCCGTTGTCCACATCAGTAAGATTGATTTTACCTGGATGTTTTCCAACCTGTAGCATGTCTTCAACAGGGATTGCGGAAACAAGGCCATTGCCAGGTTCGATAAATTTACAATCACCAAGGCTGAGATTTCCATTGACCAGTTCGTAAAGGGCCGCCTCCTGATCAGGATTTTCGCCATAACGGATGCCACGTTCATCAACTGAGCCGTCTTCCATTTTGATTTCCCAGGTACGCTTGCGATATACAAGTTTCTGGTCACCAAAGGATATAGTCATATCAAGAGGAAAGCTGTCCCCAAGGATGGTAGTGTACATCTTTTTAATATCGCTCATAATCAATCACTCCTTTTAAGTTGAAAGGTTTTATAAAGCAGGATTTGTGATTTATAAATTTGTAACCTGGAATCCACAATCCCAGTCTTTGCATACGGGATCAAAGCCTTTTTGTTTGATCATTTCACTCACTTCTGTGAGAGTTCGGTGGTCTCCCACACTGAACTGTTCGGCTTCAGAATCGGCATTGCCATATCCGCCTGGTGCTGTGCAGGAGCCTGCAGAGTACCGTGTCGGTCCAAGTCCCAGCATTCCGTCACGATAGCGCGCTTCTTCTCTTGTAGAAACAATGAGCCCGACATCCTGATCAAAGAGGCGCAAAGCAAAAATCAATTGGCTGAGATTGCTCTCTGTTACTATTTCAAGGGGCTCAAATTCTCCGGTTGCAGGCCGCATGCGTGGAAAAGAAACAGTAAATGCAGTTGACCAGAACTCTTTGCGAAGCCATTGAAGGTGATAGGCAATGGACAGGCCTTCAGCGCGCCAGTTGGAAAGACCTAAAAGTGCCCCAATGCCAACTTCGCGCATCCCGGCTTTTGCTACCCTTGCAGGAGTTTCCAGACGATAGTCGTAGTCTCTTTTCTTGCCAGAAAGGTGAACCTGCTTATACATGTCTCTGTCATAGGTTTCCTGATACACAGCAACAGCGGTAATTCCAGCCAGGAACAACCTATGATAGTGTTCAGTTGACATGGGTTGGATTTCGATGGAGACGGCAGCAAATTTATCTCGTAACCTGAGTGCAATTGCCTCCATATATTCAACATCTACTGCATTTTCAGCCTCTCCTGAGACGAGTAGAATATGCTGAAATCCACGCTTATGAAGGATCATGGCCTCTTTTTCTGCTTCATCGATGGTTAAACATTTACGTTTAATACGATTATCGGCAGAAAACCCGCAATACGCACATCGATTAGTGCAGTAGTTTGAAAGATATATGGGAGCGTATAACTGGGTTGTTTTTCCAAACCGGGCAAGTGTTATTTCTGAAGATCTGGCGGCCATTTGTTGCAGAAATGGCTCGGCAGCAGGGGAGATGAGTGCAGCAAGATCATCAAGGTTTAAGCGGGTTGCGTGAAGAGCTTTTTCCACGTCAACATCAGTGGTACTGTTGATCTGCTTTATGAGTTTGTTAAAATCGGGTGCTTGAAACATATCAGGCCAAAAATCCAAGATCTGAGGAAAGCTTTCCACCTTCAGGAGAAGAAGCGCTTGCTTGTTTACTCCTTTGTCCCATTCCGGCGACATAGGCAGTTCTTCCAGCTTCAACTGCTTTTGCAAATGCAGCAGCCATGGCAACAGGGTCACCAGCAATGGAAATAGCAGTATTTACAAGTACAGCGTCAGCACCCATCTCCATTGCGTAGGCAGCATGGGATGGAGCCCCAATCCCAGCATCAACAACGACGGGTACGCGAGCCTGTTCGATAATAATTTCAACCATGGAGTCAGTGAGCACTCCCTGATTGGTTCCAATGGGTGAGCCAAGGGGCATAACTGCAGCAGCTCCTACATCTTGTAGTTTTAAAGCAAGGATGGGGTCGGCATTCATATAAGGAAGAACGATAAACCCATCTTTGGCTAGCTTTTCAGTGGCAATAAATGTTTCAACAGGATCCGGTAAAAGGGTTCTTGGATCAGGTGTGACTTCAAGTTTAAGCCATGGGGAACCAGAAGCTGCACGTGCAATATGGGCAAGTCGTATGGCTTCTTCAGCATTTCTTGCGCCCGATGTATTAGGAAGGAAAGTATATGGGCGCTGGCTTAGAGCCTTCATTATATCATCATCTGGATTATCAAGATCAACGCGGCGTAGAGCCACTGTGACCATTTGACAGTCTGATGCTGCAATGGCTTCTGCCATCACAGATGATGATGAAAATTTACCTGTTCCAAGAAAAAGTCGGGAACTAAATTCGGTCCCAGCGATGGTCAGCATATCAGCCGCCTCCAACAAATCGTATTATTTCCACCTGATCTCCTTCAGCCAGTATTGCAGACAGATATGAATCAGGTTGGAGAATTGTAGTATTTATTTCGACAACAACAGTCTCAGGCGCAAGTTCCAGAGTTGTAAGCAGATCTGTAACACTCATTGCCTTGTGAAGAGACTTCTCTTTGCCGTTTAGTGTGATATTCATTTTTTTTGTATTTATTGTAACAACGTCAGAAACCCAAATGTACTATTTATTCTGCCGCCCTTTATCAACCCCAAGAAGCAGTCGAAGTGCCTGATTAGCCTGATGGTGTGCAGCAATTCCAACTCTGGGAGCCATGAGACCCATTCCGGGACGGGCAGCAGATGTATCATCTCCAACAATATACATTCCCTGGCGCAGCATTTTGGTAACAATTATATTATTTTCACCAAATCCAGCCATTCCTGAAGATCCAATATAGGACACATTCTTCATTTCAGTAAGAGCAGACCGGAAAGTTGCAGCTTTCATCACAGGATCATCAAAGCATTCAATGAGCACATCAACATGGCGGAAAAGGTGTGGCAGCAATTCCTCTGTCAGATGTTTTTCTATGAGTTCCAAAGAAAGTGAAGGGTTCATACGGAGGAGGTTCTCCTTCAAAGCCCTGGTCTTTTGCATCCCAATTTGATCAACAAAATAGTGTTGCCTGTTTAGGTTACTTGGCTCCACCACATCATAATCGGATAGGAGCATCTTGCCAACACCGATTTTTGCCATTGCACCAGCTACTGCAGAGCCTAATCCACCAAGTCCAAGGATGGCAATGGTGGATTTTTTAATTGCTTCATGGACGCCTGGAGTATGTCTGGCACTAAGAAGATAATCCATTTCCTCGGGCGAAGGAGTGGTACCTTTTTGAATGATAGCACAGTTGTCACCATCATGAACAGGGGCGTTGGCTGAAACGGGGAAACCATTTAGTATAAAGACATCTGCATCAGCATTGTGGTTTTTGGCAAGATCTCCAATGGTTAATCCTTTACTATAAGGGAGTGTTTTTTCATTTACAGAAATCATGGTACGAAAACAGGGGGTATTTAGCAGGCTTGACTGTGAGGAAGGATTGTTGCATTTTCTGGTACTTCACAATCTTTGAGGCAGCTATAAGCACCAATGGTAGAACCTTCACCAATGGAGACATTATTTAAAAGTATACCTGCATTGAGAGTGCAGCCGGAAGCGACAGAAGAAGTCCCTGTAATTTCAACACCTGGGTGAATGCTAACGTCTCTACCCAAGGAAGATTCAGGTGAAATTTGAATGGTTTCAGGTTGTATCATACTGATACCTTCAGCCATAAGATCATGGTTTCTTCTCATTTGAAGCTCTTGGTGTGCCTGAGAAAGTTCAAGGCGGGAATTGACCCCTAGAACATCCTTAGAGGCAGGGTTTACATATTTATGAACTGGAAGATTTTCAGCTACAGCCTGGGTAACAATATCGGTGAGGTATACTTCTCCCTGGCTGTTATTGGTTCCAATGTTTTTAAGATGTGAAAAAAGGAACTGCGTATCAATGCAATATATTCCTGCATTAATTTCCTGAATTTTCTTCTGTTCAATGTCAGCGTCTTTTTCTTCTACTATGGAATGGACATTTCCGTTTTGTTCTGTGATAATCCGACCATAGTGGGTTGGATTATCGAGAATGGTCGTCATAACTGTGAGTGTAGAATTTTGTGACTTATGTTGGTTAACCATGGCCTGTAAAGTTTCAGGACGAATAAGAGGCGTGTCACCACAAAGGATCATGACACAGCCATCCATTTTATCAATAGCAGGTTCTGCACAGAGAACAGCATGCCCGGTTCCCAGTTGTTCGTCCTGAACAACAGTTTTAGCAGAAAATTCAGACAGGCTTTTTTCAACAGTGTTTCTTTGATGTCCAACCACAACGATGGTTTTTTTTGCTTGCAAAAGGGTGGTGGCATTGAGCACATGGTGCACCATTGGAGCATAAAAAACTTCATGCAAGACCTTCGCCTTGTTAGATTTCATTCTTGTGCCCTTTCCTGCTGCAAGGATTACTAGGTAGAGTGGTGAATTGCCAGACATTTTAGACCTTTTTAGTGGAGAGAAAAGTTAGAAGATTAGAGCGGAAAGTAGTAGTATGAAAATGAAAAACTGTCAAGTAGCAGAGGGCAGGGGGAAGAAATAGTATACCAAATAAAAAAAGCCCCAATCAGAGTGATTTGATTGGGGCTTTTTAGTTTCTCAATAAAGAGAAAGAAGAAATCGGCAGCGA
>Ga0256844_10000434_pt1 | contig 16046 bp, 17 predicted proteins | sample MusselsmetaG_FD_189100 | JGI IMG/M metagenome (GOLD analysis project Ga0256844, IMG submission 189100) | Mussel associated microbial communities from hydrothermal vent at the East Pacific Rise, Pacific Ocean - Mussels | ecosystem: Host-associated > Mollusca > Shell > Unclassified ... | reverse complement strand
AAGACAGACTATTTACCATTAATATATACCTGCCTACTTGGTGAAATCGGTAGACACAATAACTTTAAAAGTTATTTCTTAAATAGAGTAAGGGTTCAATGAAGATTAAACAATTAATTTTTGGCATAAAAAAAAAGTCAGGCCGTAATAATTCAGGTAAAATTATGGTTTACCACAGAGGTGGTGGCAATAAATTAAAAAAGATAATATTAAATAGGTATCAAATAAACACATTTAATAATACTATTGGTATAGTGCACATGAACAATAAATGTTACTACCTAGTAAAAGATAGTTTGGGCCACCTATATTATATAAATGATTCTAAAAATATAAATAAGACTAGATACATAAGTAACTTTATTAACAGATCTGAAAACAATATCGGTAACGGCGTAGCCTTAGGCTTATTGCCAAATAGAACCGTTGTACGAAATATTGAATGACATCCAGGCAGCGCTAAAAGAATTGCCACTAGTACAAGGGCAATAAAGTTATCTAATAAGCATGGTTTTACTCTTATAGAAATGCCCTCCAGTGAAGTTAGATTTATATCACCTTTAACTATGGCAACAGTAGGCACTGCAATACCATTTAAGAAGCGGCATCGTAATAAGGCAGGGTATTCTAGATGGAACAATAAAAGGCCATCTGTTCGAGGTGTAGCTATGAATCCCGTGGATCATCCAAATGGCGGTGGAGAAGGCAAAAGTAAAGGTAATCATCCAAAATCTCGTACAGGTATATTATCCAAAGGTTATAAAACAAATAGATCAAAGATAAAAAATAAATGAATAGTATAATGAAGCTTCATTCTAATCTTAAATTTAAAAAAGTACACCATAGAAGTATAAATAAAAAAAAGGTAACAATAGTATATGGGTTTTATGCAATAGTATCGAGATCTAGTGGTACTATAACAGAAAAGCAAATTAGTAATTTAGAGTTATTTATGAAAAAACGTATAAAGAAGTATGGAAAGTACTGATTAACTTTATCCCTAAATTTGCCCATTACAAAAAAACCTATTGGTTCCCGTATGGGTAAAGGTACAGGTGCTATCAATCACTGGGCACATGTGGTTCAACCCAATTCTACACTCATAGAGTTTGATAAAAATACGCCGCTATCTACGATATCATATATATGCACACAATTGAAATATAAGCTTAACTTAAAGCTATACATTATTAGTAAATAATAACCATGTTAATAAAAAACACAAAAGTAAAGATTATAGATAATTCAGGCTGTAGAAGATGTACTATATTTAATTTGAAAAGTAAACGTGCTCATATAGGCGTAGGTGATATCTGCGTTGCTAGTGTAAAAAAAGTAAAAAACCGTAATAAAGTACAAAAAGGTGACGTGGTTACACTACTAGTACTAAGAACAAAGTATCCATATAAAAGAATTTGTGGCACCAGAATCCAATTCATACATAATGAAGCTATTTTAATAAATAAAGAATTGTCCCCTATAGGGACTAAAATCAAAGGGCCTATACCTAAAGAGATTAGAATCAACAAATGGCTTAAAGTGATGTCAACAGTAAGGTATATAATATAAAAAATAATGGCTACAATTAATCAAACGATTAAGAACAAACATATAAAAAGAAATAAAAAATCAAATTTTATATTTAGTAAGGCAGTCTGCTTAAGGGTATACACTGTATCGCCAAAGAAACCAAATTCTGCTGTAAGGAAAGTAACTAGAGTCGTGCTTTCTAATAGTAAAGTTATCATAGCTTATATACCAGGAGAAGGCCATACATTGCAAAAATATAGTACTGTCCTTGTTCGTCCTGGTCGAGTACGAGATTTGCCTGGAGTAAGATATAAGCTTGTACCGGGTAAATATGATTTTATACACAATAGGAATAGAAAAAACAAAAGATCAAAGTATGGCGTTAGGAAAATTAAATAAGCGTTACTTTAAACATTGTGTACATACTAACACAATATATAACATTGTATTAAATAGTATTCTTCGTTCAGGAAAAAAAAAAAAAATATCTAGACAATTAGTTATGATATTACAGAATCAAAGAAATGTTTATAGATATAGACGCCTAAAAAGAAAGAAACCGTTAATACATATACTAATGTTAGAACTAAGGTCGCATTTACGACCGTTTAAAAGTATTAACAAGACAATGAGGTACTGACGTAGGCATACGCGTCGCACGGTGCCTCTAGACAAGAAAGCTCAATTTAGACATCTAGGATTATATTTACGAAATGCAATAAAACAAAACAAACAGGACCTAGGACTAAAGACTATGTATCAGAAACATAACCAATATATGGTTCGCACAAAGAAAGAAGCATATAAATATGCTTTAAATACAAGGAAGAGATAAACTATGCGTAAGAACCGTAAATTGTTCCGTTCCTCCAAATCCAAATACTCTTTAAGAGTTGATCAACCACTTCCTTGATCAAAGAGACTAATCCTTTCTTTTACATCTAAAAAACCTATGTCAAAGGTAATGCACCGTGATGTATTAGTATTATTTATACGTTATTTAAATAAAGTGAATGTACACATCACATGCCTAACAGAGACACATGAACGTAATAAACAGTTTTATAAAGCATATCATAGAAAAAAGTTTGGAACTATGTTTTTTAATGGTTCTAAATATGCTAGATACTACGGATTAAAAGGCTATAGTCGATTTTTTAATAGAAATAAAATGTTTCATTTGTCATTACGTGATAACACAAGGAAAATACGATTGTATATACGTACATCAAATTCCATACGAAGAACAGTTGTAATAATATATTATTACAATATTATCAACAGGAATAGAAGTTTTGTAGCAATTCTACACCATATGCAAAGATTATGTAGCCGTTCTAAAGTGAAATTAAATTGCAATCTCTACTAATATTAGTAGAGATTACATATCTATCATAATGAAGGGAGTAGGATTCGAACCTACGAGAAAAACAAAGTTACAATTTGCCGCATTCAACCACTCTGCCATCCCTTCTAGCCAATAACATACGTTTTTAATACATTATGCGATCTAAATGGAAAGTACCTCATTTATCAAAATCTATCGTGAAACACGGAATTATAAAAAAGAAAAAACAAATTATAATATATTCTAGACAATCAATAATAACGCATCATTTTATAGGCAAAATCTGCCTGGTTCATAATGGCCATGCATTTCGTAAAGTAAGACCGACCATATATATGGTCGGTCATAAGTTTGGTGAGTTCTCAAGTACAAAAAGGCGAGCTGTATTTAAAAAAAGATTAAAACATGGGAAATAAAACAAACCCTAATTTATTACGATTAGGCTTAAATAGTACATGGATAACACAAGGATATGTAGATAGAAACGTATCTGTGCAAAATAAATATATTTATATTAGAGAGTTCATAGTAAAGTATTTTACTAGCAAGTCTATAGATGTTTTTGTCGGCGATATCTATATAAAACTACACCAACAGAATTGTATTATATTTATACCTATCTATATAGAAAAAAAAAGGCATCTATATAAAGTGCACAAGCATAAAAAGGTGCTATTGTCTATGGCTAACAACTATATCACAGAATTTCGATGTAAAATAATCACAATCAAAATAAGTAACATATTTCATTGTCCTACCATACTATGTAAATATGTTGCTTACCATTTGGAGCGAAATAGACCTATACGTGTAATTTATCGTTGAATTCTGCAACGTTACGAAAAAGAAGCACCGTACTTATGCTGTGGTTTTAAAGTCATAGCTTCAGGACGAATGGGTAAATTCTCCAAATCCTCTAAGCAAACTGTACATAGAGGGGTCGCACCTACGAGTAACTATTCTCGTAATTTAAAACATGGAGTAGCTACAGCTTTACTGGCTAATGGTATTGTTGGTATACAAGCCTGAATTACCTTTAAGGAGTAACATTGTTAGTTCGTGTGTATAAAACTATACTTAAATAAAGTAGGGTTTAATTAAATTCGCAATATCAAATAGAATGAGAGTAATGAATCAATCTTATATTAAAATGAAACCGCATCGTATTAACGACGCGTCACTATATGCAGAGATGGAATACATACCTACAGAGTACCATGAGTATGATTTTAGTAAATTTGTAATGAATTTTGGGCCACAACATCCAGCAGCTCATGGTGTACTAAGACTTATACTAGAGCTTAAAGGTGAGGTCGTAATAAAAGCAGATCCCCACATTGGATTGCTACATCGTGGTACAGAAAAGTTAATAGAGTACAAAACGTACACTCAAGCCTTACCGTATTTTGATAGACTAGATTACGTCTCTATGATGGCGCAGGAACATTGCTTCTCTCTTTCTGTAGAACATCTAGTTAATTGTAAAGTACCTCTTAGATCAAGTTATATTCGAGTTATAATGTTAGAAATAACTCGAATACTAAATCACTTATTGGCAGTCTCAACACATGCACTTGATGTAGGTGCAATGACACCTTTTTTATGGGCTTTTGAAGAGAGAGAAAAGCTTATGGAATTTTACGAAAGAGCTTCTGGAGCTCGACTTCATTCTAATTATATTAGGCCTGGTGGGGTATCTCAAGATTTACCTAAAGGAATGCTAAGTGACATCTACACCTTTTGTCAGCAATTTGGTGCTCGTTTAGATGAGATAGAAGAGATGTTAACAGAAAATAGAATATGGAAACAACGACTAGTTGATATAGGGGTAGTTACAGGGTCAGAAGCAATTGAGTATGGCTTTACAGGTGTAATGCTTAGAGCATCTGGTATAAATTGGGATTTACGTAAGGAGTCTCCATATGAAATATATGATCAAATGTCTTTTAAAATACCTACTGGTCTAAATGGTGATTGTTATGACAGATATTTAATCCGGATAGAAGAGATGCGGCAATCCATTAGTATTATATACCAATGTCTTAATACCATACCGTTTGGTGAGTCTAAAATAGACAATTATAAAATAATGCCTCCATCTAGAAAGGATTTTAAAGTACACATGGAATCACTGATACATCATTTTAAATTCTTTACAGAAGGTCTTATAGTGCCAAAGGGCGAAACCTATACATGTGTCGAGGCACCGAAAGGTGAGTTTGGTATCTATTTAGTTTCTAATGGTACAAATAAACCATACCGATGTAAAATTCGAGCTCCAGGATTTGCACATTTACAGGCACTAGAATTTATGTCTAGGCAACATATGTTAGCAGACGTTGTTACTATCATTGGAACTCAAGATATTGTGTTCGGTGAAGTAGATAGATAATACATTTTATCCACTTCAAACCGAGCTTCATATTGCCTACTAAGGGACTTGAACCCTTACTCTATTTAAGAAATAACTTTTAAAGTTATTGTGTCTACCGATTTCACCAAGTAGGCAGGTATATATTAATGGTAAATAGTCTGTCTTCCAATCAGAACATATGGGTTCGAATCCCATTACCTGCATTGTTTTAAGCACTCTATAGGACTTGAACCTATGACAATCAAATTAGAAAATTGATGCTCTACCAACTGAGCTAAGAATGCTTACTTATGCCTCGAGGTGGAATTGAACCACCACACATGGAATTTCAGACCAATGCTCTACCATTGAGCTATCAAGGCGAGGGGCTAATAGCTTAATGGTGAAGCATACCTTTCATAGGGGTAGGATTATAGGTTCGAGTCCTATTTAGCCCACTTAAATATTCCAGCATTCATAATGTAATATAGGCTAGAAGTGGACTCGAACCACTATATAATGATTTGCAAGCATTTGCATTGCCCTTATGCTATCTAGCCACAGAAGAAATGGGACTCGAACCCATATAAATGTTTTTGGAGAACACTATTTTACCAATTAAACTATTCTTCTTCAAATTCAATCTACTTTGGAGATAATGGGGCTCGAACCCATAACATTATATATGCAAAATATATATTCTACCAATTGAATTATATCCCCCCCTGTAACTCTATGACGGAAAAGGGATTCGAACCCTTAGCAAGTAGTATATGATTCTACTGTTCTACCATTGAACTATTCCGCCAACACAGCTTTATAGCCTATTATAACTAACAAGACAAACCAGTTGAATTTAATAAAAGCTAGTAGCGCAATTGAGAGTGTTGTAAATAGAAATGGTAGTATACTTTTCTATAGTTCAATATTTGATCATTACGACATAGCAAAATGGGGTGCCATTTCATGTAACGAGGAATATTATAGCTCAAGGTGAGTAGGTGGGTTTTTTACGAACAAATTAAATAAAATACAACCAGACCTTATATTTATAAATGGACCATCTGATGAGGAGGATTGGTATTTTATTAACGAAGCTTTTCGACTAAGTGTACCTATAATCTCATTAGTAAACAGTAAAAAAGACATGTACGCAAATAAATGAAATAGTGTCGTTACTTATCCGATCTATGTACGTACGAATGTTACATCAAACTGTATCTTTCAATATACTAAAACGATTTCAGATCTCATCGTACATCATAAATACAATAGCAATCCGTATGGTACTTAGACATATAAAGGAAGTATATGGTATTGGCGACTATACTGCTAAGCATATATGCAAAATCCTAGGCATTAGTCCTAAGGCTAGAATACGTAATCTTAATGGGCACTTAAAAAATAGGACTGCTAGATACATACAACAAAACTACATAGTAAATAATGTATTAAAGAAAAAAGTAAAAAGAAATATCTTACAACAAGTAGCGATATCATCATATAGGGGTAAAAGACATTCTAATAGATTACCGTGCCATGGGCAACGCACACGCACAAATGCTAAAACTCAGAAACGTATTAGACGTATATAAACAGGCATGCTAAAAGTTATGAAGAAAATAAATAAAAACATTATTTCAACCGTTCGACGTAAACGATTCAGAAAAAATCTCCAAGATTTAAAAAAAAAGCCACCCATCCCATTTATTAAAAAAAAACGACCCATCCCATTTATTAAAAAAAAACGACCCATCTCATTTATAAAAAAGAAACGCTCACGCGCTGCAGTCATACGCCGTAAAAACACTATCTCTAGACATCTATCTTTACGGCGCGTCAGTGCATTAGTTCATATTAAATGTACTAGTAATAATACTTTAGTTTGTGTAAAAAAGCACCATGGTAATCCTATAATAAGCTTATCTTCCGGTATGGTTGGTTACAAGGGCTCTGCTAAATCTACAGCTTATGCTACAAAACAACTTTGTATCATATCTTCTAGACGTGCATACGCAAAAGGCATCAGAATAGTAGAGGTTATAACGTCAGGCATACACTATAGGAAAAGAAATGCAATTAAAGGCATAAAAATTGGCGGCCTACACATATACTCCATAGTAGATACCACTTCATTAGCCCATAATGGATGCAAGCGTAAAAAGACAAAAAGAAAATAATACTAATTAACTACATGAATAGGTAATAGAAACTACTTAAAACTCTAGTGTAAATATATAGAGTCATTTAGGTATATACATACAAGCACTGTAAACACATATGCCTGTAATATTGCCACACCTACCTCTAAAAACGTAAAAGCAAAGAGTAGACCTAAAGGTAGCACACTAATAATGTAGAAGAATAAACAATAGTTCATCATAATAAATGTAAATCCAGAAACGATCTTAAACAACGTATGACCTGCCATCATATTTGCAAATAATCGAATTGATAGACTTAGCGCTCGAAACACGTACGAGATCAATTCTATCACAACAAGGAGAGGCGCTAAAGCAAGAGGTGCGCCTGGTGGTGCAAAAAAACTAAAAAAAGAAATACCGTGGTTTACAAATCCAATAATGGTAATGCCTAACCACATAGTTAGAGCTAATCCAAATGTAGCTATAATATGACTTGTGACAGTAAACGTATAAGGAACCATACCTATTAAATTGCAGAACAATATAGATATAAATATAGTAAACACTAAAGGAAAATGCTCTTGTCCTTTTTTTCCTATATTCTCATTAACCATACTAAAAATGAATTCATAAACAAGTTCTACGATAGATTGCCATCTATTAGGTACTACAGTAGCATTAAGCATTACTGTACTTATAAAAACTACTACACTTGCTATTACGACAAGAATAAATAGGGAACTATTAGTAAAATGAAGTATAAGAGAACCAAACTTTAGTTCAAAGATTGTAATTATTTGAAACTGCTCAAGTGGGGAATGTAGCATGTGGGTTATAATATAGAGGCACTATCTAGCTAGCTTCATATTACAGTTGAGGGCATGGGCATATAGCTCAAGTGGTAGAGCAGTATTTTTTTAGTTTAAAGGTTTTGGGTTCAAGTCCCAATATGCCCACGATGTTATGTTATACAGTCGGATAAAATAGGATTCGAACCTATGGTACATGTGAGATGTACACTAATTTTCAAAATTAACGCCTTAAACCACTCAGCCATTTATCCTGAGCAATTAGGGCGAATAAAGGGAATTGAACCCATATCTTAAGTACCACAAACCTACACTCTAACCGTTGAGCTATATTCGCCACTGCGGGTAAAGGGATTCGAACCCTTAAGATTTCTCATTAGAACCTAAAGCTAACGTGTATACCAATTCCACCATACCCGCAAGATATTTTTATCTAATCTTCCCAGGTAGGATTCGAACCTACAATAGTGCAATTAACAGCTGCATGCTTTACCATTAAGCTACTGGGAACACCTAAGCTATTAAAAAGAAAGAAGTATAACCTAATAAGTTATACTTCCTCACCAATATATAGACACAAATAAAAATAACCACACAACATCAACAAAAGTTAGGTCAATGTCTAAGAGTACATTTCCTTTTAAGCTCAACGTGCTACAATGTAGCATTAAGCTTTATACACGAAGCATCACGAAATCTTACAAATAATAAGCCTCTTTAGTCTAATGGGTTAGGACCCTGTTTTTTCATAGCAGCAGTATGGGTTCGAGTCCCATAAGAGGCACAATGAGCCTAAGTAGATTTGAACTACTGACATTACAATTATCAACTGTATACTCTACCAACTGAGTTATAGGCTCTGAGCAATAACGGACTTGAACCGCTGACATTCTTCGTGTAAAAAAGACGCTCTACCAACTGAGCTAATTGCTCTAAAATTTATTGCCGAATATAGGATTCGAACCTATGTACCTTGTTTACAAGACAAGCGCTCTACCTACTAAGCTAATCCGGCTCTACCTACGAGAATGACGAGTATCGAACTCGCGACCTTTGATTCGACAAACCAATGCTCTACCACTGAGCTACATTCCCACTAGACAAGGCTAAAAAGCGGGGGCAGGATTCGAACCTACAATGACTAGATCATGAGCCTAGCGAGCTTACCAAGTGCTCTACCCCGCTTAAATCTTATAGCTTATAATATAGTGGCTATAAGAACTCCGCCTAATTTTAGACGAATGGATTCTCGGTGCGACATAATGCCTTTACTGGTAGAAATAATTACAATGCCCATAGCATGTTTTTTCTTATATGTTTTTAATTTGGAATAGGATACATAATAAGCTATATTGTTTTTTGATAGCACAGAGCATTTGACTATGCCCCCGTCGTGTCTTTGTAGTCAATACACTTTGACTATATTGTTACCTATACGGTAACCGGATATATATCCTTCTTTATAGAGAACATTTAGTATAGAGATGTTTATTTTTGATTTTTTTATATTAGTTCATTTTTTGTTTGCTCTACTACTATTACAAAGTGCAGAGAATAGTACATGTGTATTCATATTTTAAGGTGATAATTTTATACTATTTGGATTTACGTAGGCGTTTATAGGTATATCCTTTGAGGAAGTAATACCTAAGTAAATACCTGAAAAGACGCGATAATTTATTTCTATATAAGAAGGTACTACAACCTTGCGTGCATCTACATAAGAAACTAGTTTCTTATGTAGATGCACGCAAGGTTTCATTTGTATGATATCACCCTTATTGACCTGGTACGACGGTGACGTTATTTTTGCCCCGTTTACATAGACTAGACCGTATACAATGTCTTGTCTAGAGTTAAAAATAGATCTAGATAAATGCATTCTATATAACAACGAATCTAATCTAGATTCTATTGACCGATATATGCCCTGTTGACGGTTAAAATAACTTTTAAACTGTTTTTCATTGATTGGGCCGTATTGACGCTTTACTGTATTCTTTAGGGATAGTAGCACTCTATAGTTAGACAGACGTACGTGTCTACGCATGGCAATGCCACGCAAGTTCCATAAGTTCTTACCTAGGAATTTAGTTACTTTGTATTTAGATTTTATTTTCATTTAATTCTGTAGTACATATTATATATAATAAGACAAAAGCAGTTTTCCTATAAGTGTTTAATCTAATTTATATTCCAGCCACAGGTTCCCCTACGACTACCTTGTTACGACTTCACTTCTGTTGTCGCGACCATTCTAAAATCATGCAAAAGTCCCATCTTTAACAAGTAAGCATAATAAAGATGCTAATACGTATATTAAATACAAAACCTTTAACTACAAAAACTTCAAACAGAGCGACTCCACAAGTGTGACGGGCGGTGTGTGCAAAACTTGGGTACAAATTCACCGTAACGTGCTGATTTACGATTACTAGCAATTCCAACTTCATGCTCTCGAGTTACAGAGAACAATCCGAACTAAGGCTATTTTTATAGATTAACTCCAGCTTACGCTATAGTCTCTTATTGTAATAGTCATTGTAGCACATATGTAGCCCAGCTCATAAGGGTCATAAGGACTTGACGTAATCCTCACTTTCATCCTATTTATCATAGGCAATACCACTAGAGTACGCTAAAGCTTATTACTTTAACTAGTAACTAAAGGCAAGGGTTTCGCTCGTTACAGAAATTAATCATACATCTCAAAACACGAGCTTACGACAGCCATGCAACACCTGTACTATACCAAATCATACTTCTCGGTAGACCTATAAATAGTATACAAGAGCTGGTAAGGTTCTGCGCGTTGTATCGAATTAAACTACATGCTCCACTGCTTGTACAAGTTCCCGCCAATTCCTTTGAGTTTTAACCTTGCGATCTTACTCCTCAGGCGGAGTGTTTAACGCGTTAGCTTTGAATACTGAAAAAGGAGTCCTACTTCCAATACTTAACACTCATCGTTGACAGCATAGACTACTAGGGTATCTAATCCTATTTGCTACCTATGCTTTCGCGTCTCAGCGTCAGTCTATAACTTGATAATTGCTTTCGCCTTAGGCATTCCTTTTAATTTCAGACTAATTTCACCTATAAATTAAAAATTCTATTATCTTCGATAAGACTCAAGCTAATTAGTATCTAGTTACCAATATAGTTAAGCTATATTATTTAAAACTAGACTATACTAGCAGCCTACACGCTCTTTACGCCAAATAAATATGAATAACGCTTGCCCTCCACGTATTACCGCGACTGCTGGCACGAAGTTTGTCAGGACTTTTTCTTAAGTACATTCTTAGCTAGTCCTTATTAATTAAGCTTTACAACCAAATCAGCTGTCATCACTTACGCTATATTGTAGGATCAGGATTTCTCCCATTGTCCAAGATTCCTCACTGCTGCCTCCAATAGGAGTCTGGACCGTGTCTCAGTTCCAGTGTGACTGTCCCTTCTTTCAAAACAGTTAAAGATCAAAGGCTTGGTGTGCTTTTACCACACCAACTACCATAATCCTATAAGGGTCTATATAAAAGCGAATTAAATCTTTATATATAAGGCATTTTACACCTTACTTTTATGTAAGTACCCCTATTATACTCACCCGTACGCCACGGCTAAGCTTGCTTAGCCGTAAGACTTGCATGTGTTAGGCATATAGCTAGCGTTCATTCAGAGCCAGGATCAAACTCTAGTTACTATAAGCATGTGATATTACATCATGCCTATGTATACAATCCTAAATAACATAACTACTCACTTGCTTTAGTCTTATTATGAAAAATAAACCAAAAAATTTGTATGACATAGATATACATGTACATTAGTACACACGAGCTAAATACATTACTGTAAATACACTGTATGCCTATAAACGTTGTGTTCTACAACGAGACGTAGATAATTCGTTTTAAAGTATATTTCTCACTTTATATGCTTTCAGCGATTAAAATTAAATGTTTAGCGACCCAACGTTGCAATATTATTTACAATTGGTAGACCAGTGACATTACTTTTCTGCTCCTCTCGTACGAAGAAAAGAAACTTCTCAATTATCAAACATTAACGGAAGATAGGGACCGAACTGTCTCACGACGTTCTAAACCCAGCTCACGTACCACTTTAATTGGCGAACAGCCAAACCCTTGGAATCATCTACAACTCCAGGATGTGATGAGCCGACATCGAGGTGCCAAACAACTCCGTCGATATGAACTCTCGGGAGTTATTAGCCTGTTATCCCCAGCGTACCTTTTATTCGTTAAGCAATAGCCTTTCCACTAAGAACTATTGGATCACTATGACCGATCTAAAAAGATCTCTGCTCGACTAGTAAGTCTTGCAGTTAAGTAAGCTTTTGCCATTGTACTCAAAAATTGGTTCCTGACCAATAAGAGCTTACTTTTGTACTCCTCCGTTACTATTTAGGAGGAGACCGCCCCAGTCAAACTAACCACCACGAACATTCTTGTACTTACGTGTACAATTAAGCAACCAAATAGAACAAGAGTGGTATTTCACGTGCATCTACTAATAATAGATTCCCACTTATTCTACACATGAACCTATGGTATGCAATACGTGGCTTTAGTAAAGGTGCATGGGGTCTTTCCGTCTTACCGTTATAAATCTGCATCTTCACAGATATTTCAATTTCGCCCAGTCAATGTTGGAGACAGTGGGAAAGTCGTTACACCATTCATGCGCGTCAGCAATTAACTGACAAGGAATTTCGCTACCTTAGGACAGTTAGAGTTACCGCCGCCGTTTACTACTACTTATAGCGTAAGCCAAAACTTACTGCCTTTCATATTATAGCACTGGGCAGGTGTCAGACCCTTTACGTCATATTGCTATTTAGCAGAGTCCTGTGTTTTTAATAAACAGTCGCTATCCCCTATTATGTTACATCTAATATAATGTAATTACATTATAAGACACTCCTTATTCCGAAGTTACGGAGCTATTTTGCCGAGTTCCTTCAACATTGTTATCTGGATCGCCTTTATATCCTCTATAAGTTTACCTGTGTCGGTTTTGGGTACGGTCTAAAGCCTATTAGTTTTTTCTAGAAAGGATTTATACAGTAAAGTCTAATATCCTCTGTCATCTTAATAGGCAGGCTCTATAATATTAAATAGAATTCCCATCGATATAAGTCTTAACTTAGTAATCTTAGGGGCCGGCTAACTCTAACAAGGTTTAACCTTATTTGTAGAAACCCTTAAACTTACGGCGACAATATTTTAAAAATATGTTTTACGCTACTCATGTCAACATTATCAATTCCGATCTTTTCAGTAAATTTATTATAACTTACCTTTATTAAGCTACGGAACGTTCTGCTACCAAAAAATTGTATAGCTTCGGTATGTAATTTTATTCCCGTTGAATCTTAAAATGCTATATGTTAATATTAAGTTAGTGAGCTATTACGCTTTCTAAAAAAGATGGCTGCCTCCAAGCCCACAGTATAACTGTATAAAACTATAACTATTTTTTTTATATTAATTACTTTTTAGGGACCTTAGCTCATACTCTGGGATGTTTCCCTTTTGAATACGGACCTTATCGCCCGTAGTCTGTTTACGACATTTATTATTTGTATTCTTAGTTTAGTTAGGTTTGGTAAAGTGGTTAAACCCCCCTAGCCTATCCAGAGCTTTACCCCAAATAATAATATATGATGCTCTCAGTCGCACTCTACCTAAATAGATTTCGCAGAAAACCAGCTATGTCCAAGTTCGATTGGCTTTTCACCCCTAAGCACAGATCATCCCAGTATTTTGCAACACACACGGGTACAGCCCTCCAATACTGTTTAAAGTATCTTCAACTTGTCCATACTTAGATCACTTGGTTTCGGGTCTAATTTATATAACTAACGCATTTTAATACTCGAGTTATCTACGCCTACACCTACCGGATTAAGCTTGCTATATAAATTAAGTTGTTGACCCATTATACAAAAGGTACGTTGCTACAAACTAATGCTACAACTGCTTAAAAGCATCCAATTTTAAGATCTATTTCAACCCTTTTCTTTTAAATATAAGGTGCTTTTCATCTTTCTCTCACGATACTTGTTCACTATCGGTCACTGTAATATGTTTAGTTTTAAAATAAATGGTATATCCATGTTCAAGCGAAAATACGTACATCACTTTACTACACTAATAAGTAAATAAGTAGGACCTATAGGGCTATCACCATTATTGCGCACAATTCCATATGCTTCAATCATTCCTTATTTACAGAAAAACAAATTCAGATTCGCTCGCCACTACTAACAAAATCTATCTCTACTTACTTTAACCCCTAGCTAATAAGATGTTTCAGTTCGCTGGGTCTCCTACACTATCTACTGTATATTTATAAAAAGATATTTTTAAACGAAATTTAATGACTCTATAAAAACATTATGCTTCATAGCATTTACTACTACAGTACCTAGATATCCAATAGATGCCTATATATGTGTATATTTATAAAAATGCATGCCCTTGGCAATTGGTTATATTCTATGGAGAAGGTAGGATTCGAACCTACGACGGAAATTATCCGCATTAGCTTAGCATGCTACCACCTTAAGCCTCTCAGTCACTTCTCCAAGATCTGGACTAAATTATAGGAAATTCCAACGAGCTGAAAAAAAATCTAGACATACCTTTAAAGGACTTTGTAGTCCCTATTGTTAAATCGAATCCAAATATATTTTTATTAAATAGCGAAATGTGCGCGAGTTCAGGAAGAATAGTACTGTTTTCTATACCTATTGAGATGTTGCCTGTGCTATTGACTTTAATAGGACTGTTACATAAAGGTAATATAAATGTAACAATATAGTCAAGTAAACTATAGACAGCGTGCACATCTTTGATAGATATGGTAAAGCCTGCCATGTTACCTTTTCTAATACTAAAAGCAGATTCTGATATTTTGAAATGTACAGGTACAGGTTTAAAGCCTATAGATAGATATAAGCTGCTAAGGGTTGCTAGCGATACCTTAGAAGAAGGTATGGTTACATTGCAGCTTAATGCTTTTATTTCTACAAGATCACGTATATTCATAATATGATACTTATTAACTATATCAAAACTAGATATCCAATGTTGATGCATATATAACCTATAGCTCATATTACCAACTACTTTTTGTAACTCCAGGAATAAACCTACGTGATATTAATGTCCTAAGGCTAATCCTAGATAATCTAAAATCACCGTAATATGATCTTTTATGATTAGAAATGTCACATTTATTAACATACCTAACTAGAGATATGCGTCTAAAAGATCTACCTAGACAATAATGTGCTTCTAATCTAAACTTTGTAGGTAAGTGTATATTCTGTGTAATATATTTATAAATGTTATAACTAAGTAAATTCTCTACGTTCATTGTCTTGCATCTTTAATTCCATTATATACCCCGCCACAATCCCTTAATTTCTATTCACAAGATACTATATTTTCCATGTAGACACAGTACAAAAATAGTAGATAAGCTAAGTATTATGAAGAATCTTACGGGTTTCGATTAATACCTTATCTATCGTGTATAGAAGTAAACACATACTTATTACTCTTAATTATAGTTAGGTATATTAATTAGAAACGTTAGTTTACGGATGAATGATCCGACGTAACGTAACAGGAGCTTTCCGTTAAAAAGCAAATAAGATTAAGAATGCCATCATAAGTGCGAATAGAGCAAGTGCTTCTGTTAAGGCAAAACCAAGGATAGTAAATACAAATAACTGTTGTTTCATGAAAGGGTTTCTAGACACTGAGGAAATAAACCCAGAGAATATAACACCGGCACCCATACCAGGACCAGCTACTCCAATAGTA
>Ga0256844_10000433_pt1 | contig 16070 bp, 14 predicted proteins | sample MusselsmetaG_FD_189100 | JGI IMG/M metagenome (GOLD analysis project Ga0256844, IMG submission 189100) | Mussel associated microbial communities from hydrothermal vent at the East Pacific Rise, Pacific Ocean - Mussels | ecosystem: Host-associated > Mollusca > Shell > Unclassified ... | reverse complement strand
TTATTTGCTTTTTTGTCGAAACAAATTTGATCATAATTCACCATGAAAGTCGATCAATTTCTAATCTTTCAGTGAGTTACCTATAAATTTCGTGGGGATAACTCAGGTGTTACATCCGTCATTCCGCACCTCACTTTATGAATAAAATAAATCATAAGGCGTTCCCAAAGCTTGAAGGATTATTATTACCGGTAAAAAGCTAGGACACAGTAGGCGTCCTGAAACCAGTTGAAGCGCTTGCATAAAGGTCCAGGTTATTTTGTAGTGCATAATTAGCACCTAAGCGATAAGAATCAACATTAAAATCGATATCATTATTATCTATTGGATCCAGATTATCTTTATAGCTGAGGTCAATAGTATCATTGCGTGCATTAGCAGTAAGAATCAGCTTATTTGTCGCCTTATATTTCAACTCACCATAAAAAGCAGTCACATCTTCATCGGTTTCATTATCAGCATACGTATCACCATTATTGAGTCGACTCCAGCGAATATCATCATTATTGATAACAATAACATTGTTATCATAGCTATTGTCTCTCAGATCAATGCCTGCCATCCAGGCGAAGCTGCTTCCGTCTGCACGGTATTCTGACTTAAAACCACGCTGCGTCTGATCATAATCATTATCATAGGTATATTCATCAGGGCGAGCGTCAACAGGATTAGTGTCAAATTTAGTATTATCAGTAAACTGATAAACATTGACCATTAAATTACTCATACCAAAGTCTTTTGAATAAGTGGCAAAAAACTTTTTCAGATCCACATCATAGTTATTGGCATAATCATTGTAGATAGGATTTTTACTTTCAGGATCATTCTCGGCTGCAGTTTTACCTCTTACTGTGCCATGGCTGCCTTTTTCACGGTCGAATATTTCCATACCAAAAGTGACATCACTGGTATCATTAATATAATATTGCAGCTTACCATTGATATAATCGGATTTAGAATCAGCATCATCATGATAGCTGTCAGTTTCTCTGCGTGAAACCTGAAGATGGCCATTAGCCCAGTCATTTTCAAAACCGGCCTGCAGTAATGCTTTATGTGAATTAAATGAACCAGCGTCCAGATCCATGCGTAGTCCAGCATTATCAGCACCACGCTTTGTGGTAATGATTACTGCCCCGGCAAGAGCATCATCACCAAACAAGTACGAAGCCCCACCTTTTATTACCTTAATGGAATCAATATTATCTAAGTCAATATTCACACGACCAGTTCTTTCAAAAACCGGAACCCCATCAATCACTATGGCCACACCGGGTCTTTCACCCATAAAAACCTGATTTTCAACACCACGAATATGAATTTTTAATGAATCACCATTTTGTATTTCTGTCGTTATACCGGGAATGCGACGTAATATTTCCTGTATATTCTTGGGATGGTCCTTATCAATTTCTTTACCACTGATAATACCAATACTAGAAGGCTCATCCCGCTTATTTTCAAAACGGTCATCAATAGTTGTTGACTGTACACTAATGACATCCAGATCCAGATCCAGCTCATCTGCATAGAGCATACCAGGGGTAATGCTTGCTACACTCAGAAATGTCACGGGCAGTATTTTAGTTTTAAAATTTATATATAACATAACAACTCACTTAATCTTTAACAAAAAAGTCCAAAACAGACTAAAAGTTTATAGTGAGCAATTTGTATACCATTTGTAATTAGCTGATAATATTATACATTTTATTTTTAGTTTATATTTTTATATGTGATTTAACTCATTTTTGTAGTGAAATAACACAATTTAAAAAATTGAATATTAACATGATAAAGCTAATAGCTAGTTTAAAGCATACTATTTATAATAAATTTCAAATTATGCCCCCAGGTATTAAATGAGATATTTATAATAATTTTACAATATCTATTTATTATTAAAACCAAACCACTGTTTTAGCTTACCTCTGATTAGAAACAGAATAAGGGCAAAACTAATAGCAACAAACGCAGCCCAGAATTCTAAAAATTGTTGCCAAAAAACATCCCAAAGGTCTTTCGCCTTATCAAAAAGTATTTCCTTTTTATTGGCTTTCACTATTACCTTTAAAGTGGCAGCAGTTTTAGGGATAGGAGAACCAGTACAATCAAGAGAATCAAATAAAAACACATTTGCCCCCACATAAAAAGAACCTGATTTTTTTGGTATGAGTTTAAAACGAACTTCAGAACCACTAGGATGTATTTTTATGCACTTTATTTCTTCCGGCTCAATTTTAAATGCCGGTGCAAAGGGTTCTACTCTTGCTGCTTTCCCCAAAGCAGGTATAATTTTTTCATCTTGAGTCATTCGCTCTGAAAAGTTTGGGCTGAACTCAGAACTGCCAATCCAGACTCTAAGCTCGCCTGGAAAACCAGGGATTTGTATTTGTTTATCCGCACCTAATACAATAGTGTATTCACCTGCTTTAATAGATGGCATAGTACCAGTTTGATTAGGCCCATTTGTGGCAGTAACTTTTTTTTGAAATTTCGGAAAGTCTTCATAGGGGCTAATCGCCTCCAAATCACCAGGGTAAACCTCATCAGCAACCTCTTTATATTCTGGTTGAACATCACTAGTATCCGCATTCTTATCTTTTAAATAATTATCATCACCTGCCGCCTCCCTGTATTTAATATTTCTATTATCAGGCACTGCAGATATGGATTTTTTTTCCAGCTTATCTGAAAACAATATCAAAAATGCTATCACCAGAGAGACAAATAATATAACAAAGAGGAAATACTTTTTAAAATTACTTTTTTTCGTCATGATATAATTTCCTTATTAAAGCTAACGTAAAACTTATCAGCAGAATCCATCTGATTAACTTTTTATGAGTTTAAACATTAATCGCGACTGAGCTTTGACTAATTAATATTTTTATTACCCCGGCTGAATTGCATCATACTGACAAAGTTAAAATCACAATTATTCATAGTATTTTTGAATTTTTACAGGATATATAAATACCAACGACAAAAACAAAGCAATAATCAGTAAATTGCCAATAAAATCCTTGTGTTTTTCATCATTATTTTACGCGTCAAATAGCGGCACACGACTGCCGTGTTTTTTAATCTAAAGCCACTGTTAAAAACAAGCAAAAAAGCTCCTGCAATAATAAAGCAAAACAAAGCAATGAGTACATATTTGTATCTATCAGAAATCATCATTAATTTGGATGATATAATGATGAATATTCATTGCCGGTGACCGGCAAAAAAAATTATTCAATAAAAATCCATAAAGAGCTGATTTTCATAACCTATTATGTTTTATTATGCCTGTTTTTGGCTCAGCCGACAATATTTGCCTCTTAACAGGTATAACGTGCGAAAAATCTTACTAGAGACATTGAATACAAGAATATATTAATATATAATTATATTCTTATATAAAATACCAGGACATTCATTGTAGGAGTGCTTCAATGCTTTTAAGACTGCCATTTTTAGTATTTATCTTTATTTTCAGTATGCAAAGCTTTGCCGCTATATCTCCCTATACAATAAACGGCTCAACATCAGTTGATACAATAAGAGCATTTGAACTCTTTGAATCTGGTGCTTATTTTATTGATGTCCGTAAAGACAGTGACTGGGATGCCGGTCGTATTCCAGGAGCTATTCACCTTGAGCTACACTCTAATTTTAACGAAATAGCCCTAAGCAGTGAAATAAAAAAAGATACTCCTGTTATTATTTATTGTAATGGTGAAAACTGCACTCGTAGCGCTAAAGCAGCCGTTAAAGCAATTTCATGGGGATTCACACAAGTATATTATTATCGTGATGGCTTTCCTGCGTGGAAAAAAGCCCTGATGCCGATTGAGTAAAATTTGAGCAATATATTACAATCCAATATAAAAATTTAAAACAGGCTGATTAAAGATGACACTTAAACAAAAAATGCTATTTTCAATTGGCTTAGCAGTATCCACTGTAGCTTTGGTAATTGGCATTGGAATAACATGGGCTAATTATTTTAAAACAGAGGGTTTCCTTGAAATAGAAAACAAAAATGTCACTACGCAACTAAAAATTGCAGGTGAGGCATCGCCGATGAAATGTTTAATGAAGCTAAGTACATCACTAGAAACTACCCTCTTATTCAAGCACTGGCGGATGATAAAAAAGATAAATTATCAAAATCTGTTGCTTCCACTTACAATCGTTTAAGTGCCATAGGTACTGTTGATCAGCTGATTATTACTAATAACAATGCCCAGATCTTAGTTTTAAAACCGAAAAATTCTGCTCAATTCACCAGCACATCCTTGATTAAAAAGGTCTTATCATCAAAAAAAACCCAATGGGATTATGTCACATTAACCGATGGTCAGATAGCATTGATGTATGCATTTCCGCTTTATAAAAGGGGAAAATTAATAGGTGTAACTGCCTTTTTAAAAGATTATAAAAAAATTGCTAATAAAGTTGCTGAGTCATCCGGTGTTGATATCATAATTGCAGATCAAGATAAGCAATTAATTTTCGGCACCAATACGACTTTAGCTGATAATTTTATTTCATCAGAAGAGTTAGAAAAACATGCCTTTGAGTATAACCAGACACATTACTTTGTTTTAAATTTTTCTTTGCTAGCAAAAAATAACACAGATATTGGTAAAGCATTTGTTTTAAGAGATGACACCATTGCTCACAACAAAATGCGTCAAGCAGAAGTAAAGGCAATAATTGCCGGTATTATAATTACACTTATTGCTCTTATTATTGTTTATAGACAAATTGATAAAGCTCTTTTACCTCTGCAAAAAGCCGTTATTGCCATCAAGCATATAGAAAACGGTAACTTATCATTTAATGTGGAATGCAATACTAAAAGTGAAATTGCAGACATGCTGTTTGGTATAAAACATATGAGAGATACACTAAGGGAACTCATATTAAACATTACTGATACCAGCAAAAAGCTGAATCATGCATCAAGCACTACTGATAAGATATCATCACAGGCCAATCAAGGTGCTCTAAAGCAGCAGCATGATACAGATGAAATCGTAAGAGCCATTGAACAAATGTCCCATAACGCTCAGGATGTCATTATTAATGCATCAAAAGCATACGATGCTACTCAAAATGCAGACCAGGCATCACACAAAGGTCAGATAATCATTAATAATACCATATCTGGCATTCAAAACTTAGCTTCAAATATAGAGACAACTGCTGACGTAGTAGCCGAAGTTAAAACTGAGTCAGAAGCAATTGGACAAATATTAAGCACCATCAGGGGTATTGCGGAACAAACTAATTTACTGGCACTCAATGCCGCTATTGAAGCAGCTCGAGCAGGCGATCAAGGAAGAGGCTTTGCTGTTGTTGCCGATGAGGTAAGATCATTGGCTGGTAATACTCAGGATGCGACTGAAGAGATCAATACACTTATTGAACGCCTGCAGGCGGGTGTAAAACGAGCAGCAACAACAATGCAGGAAAGCCAGGAATTTGCATCAAAGAGTGTCACAGAAATTGGTGAAGCAGGTGATTCTTTAGATTTTATAACCCAGTCAATTAGTCTGGCAGCTCAAATGAATAATGAAATATCTTCCGCAGCTAAGGAACAGGGAGAAGTTGCCAGCCATATCAGTGATAATATAAAAAATATTGCTTCAGTAGCAAATAAAACAGCGGGGGAATCTGCTCAGGTCAAAGATTCCAGCCAGGAACTATTAACCCTTTCACAACAACTACTTGATTTGGTGTCTCATTTTAAAACATAGTAAAAAAATTTACTGATAAATCTTACCGGGTAGCCAGCTATTAAAAAAACCTGAACTTCAGTATATAAAATGTTAAAAATAAGGTTAGGTATTTAAGTTTATTATCAGCCTAGGTTGTGGATCGCACAACTAATAGATGCCTGAAACTTTAGTTTAAATCGTTGTTTTATTTATTGTTAGCAGTTGTGACACTATCATGCACTTGATGGGGCATCCACAACTACTTCTGAGATTTTCAGGCTAATATGTATTTACTCGTTTAGAGAAAAAACCAAGCCCCAGCAAACCTAAGCCCATCAATACCAAAGTCGCAGGCACGGGCACGGGCACCTGAACATCGGGAGTTGCAGAGGCAATAGAGAAATTTACCGTATAGTCACCACTATTCCCATTGGAACTCGGGCCGCCTTCTCGACCGATAAGTGCCATAATTTCAGGGGTTGGGCTGCTTAAAATGCCAAAATCATTGTCAAAAAAATCGGCAGCACTTAGGAAATCTGCATTAGATTCAAACGCAGCAATATTATTATCACCGACACCAAAATAGTAGACACCCGCAGTAAGATTGAGCGTCAAGCATGAATCAAGGCCTGCAAGCGCCGATATCGAGGTACATGAACTGTCATTATCATCGTCACCAGCCAAACCCTGACCAAGTGCATTAAATACCAGTAGATTAGCATCATTGCCAGGAAACAGCATATCTATCGTCAATATGGCATCAGAACCCAGCACATATTTGAACAGATCAGTATCCTGTCCATCCTCAATGGTTCCATGAATTGAGGTAACTCCACCGCCAAGTACCATAGCAGTAGCAAGTGTATTGCCGGCATCAGTTGTTTCAGTAATAACTGAGGCGTGCACGCCAGATGCCAGCGCAAGACTTAACACCATACTTACTAAAATTGTTTTCAGGATTTTCATGGTAATATTCCTTCGAGATAATAATGTAAACCACTTTCATTAGATTAAGCAACAAACACACCATAAGATTATAATTCCTATTTATTCAAGTTCTTAGAAAATAACATGTATCCGTTAAAGTTAAACAATACTTATATAGTGTAAAAAATTTTGACACCTCATTTATTCTTCTGCTCAATGCATAAGATATTACAAATGCACCTGTATGCACCTGTGGACATCCATCATTTACATCATGACTCTTTCAATTTATGGATGGCCTGAACATGGTGACTATACAGCTCCTGATTTTAAAGTTTCTTGGCTGCTATACAAGATGAACCCTAGTTTATCTAAAAGATCAGATAGATTGTTACTAGCAATTTTAGAGATTTTATATTGAATAAACTGAAAATATTCTACAAGGACCAGGTTCGCAACCATCAAACATCATTTGCTCAAGTGCATTTTTTGCTTCTTCAAAAGATGTTAATAAACAATGCTTATTAACGGTAATATGCTCAGCCATGTGGTTGCATGACAGATATGAACATTCAGGGGCATTACCACCAGAGAATGATACCACATCATACCCCTCTAAAAATTTCTCTATGGGTGGTTTAACATTGGTTACAAATGACTTCTCTGGCTCAAAAGTTTCCCACTCAGAATTATCTTCATAATATTGAAATTCATAAACTTCATAATAAAATAACTTAGTATCGTCCAGGGAAATAGTATGCTCTTTAGCCACTTCACGAATAATATCTGGGGAATCAAAAAACCAATACCCATTGTGTTTCCACAAATTAAAATAATCAGCAAACTCATGAGAAGTACAACCACTCACAGAATAAATATCACTAACCTGATCGGTTTTCAACCATGAGGGTTTAGCTACAATTTTTTTTGCCATGTATCCTACTGGTATCATGTCAATCCTAATATTTTAATTATGGTCACCTTACTAAGCGTAGCGTAATTATCATAGCAATGATTTATCATGTTTTGCATAAGGTCAAAGCTCTTTCAAACACTTGAATACCAGCCACTTTTAATTTCTTCATCTTTTTCTTCACCTGATATTAATGACAATATATATAAAGGTGAGTTCTGGACTTTTACTAAATATGAATAATTTTACCTGCAGATAAATACGATGGTTTATTTTATTAATATCCCTATCTATTATTTGTCCACTGATTAAATTCATATTTATAAATTCACTGAATGACAGTCAAAAAAATATATTTTGGCGGCAGTATATTGCTGAAATTATTAATCAGTTAGTCAAATCAGATAAAAGGCTTAACATAGTGCAGCCAGTAAATAAAACTATGTAATTTAACCATATTCTTTTTTATTGCTGCCAGCTCAAGTGATTGTTGTTGTGCAAAGCACAGACTATTTAATTGCCGGACAAGTTCAGCAGATACATATTGAGTTCTTGTCGATTGCCACTTTTCCAGTGTTGCAAAACGACCCTGAGTCAATAAAAGCCGCCTGAGCTGATGCGCGTTATACATCTGTTGAATGGCTTGTCTATAATGCTGCCATGCCAGCAGCCATTGCAGAAATTTAAGCACGACAAAAATCAGCCCTGATAAAATAATAAGCAATATACCATAGAGTAGATAACGCCACGACTGCGGCACATTCCAGAATGCGGGCAAAAAACCCTGGACAGTTTTTATTTGCCCGGCAGTCACATCAAAATAGTCAATATGTATGGTTTTGCCATCTCCCAGTCCCCAGATCCACTGCGGTGCAGCAATGCTATAGCGCTGGCTAATATTTTGCTTATCTTCAGGGTGAATAATGTGCTGCTGCACATCATCCGGCGTTAACTCAGCCGCAGATGCTAATTGCTGACGTATAGAATAAATTTCATCCGGTAGCTGTCCCCTATTGGTGAAATCCACCTGCCACACAGGGATATCTTTTATCCATATAAGTGCTGTGTTCATCTGCAGTTGTCCCACCGGGACTGCCGGTGGAATATAGGCGGGTAAAGGTTTTACCCTGATGCTTATACGCGGCAGATAAAAACGCCAGCGCCCCCGGCCACGCTGTTCTATAGCCGGTGCTTCAAGCTGTAGTATTCCTGGAGTTTGTGCTGTAAGCTGCCAGCTCAGGGTGACTATTGTAACGTCTTTTTCCTGCCGCTTTACTGGGACTAACGGCTGAACAGCAAAGCCCGGAAACACACCATCTTCAGGTAGCAACTGATTTGATGAGTTAAATAAACGCTGCTCAATAGTCACAATGATTGTCTGCCCCTGCCAGATATCCTGTACCACAGGCAGCCAATGGGGCGTGCCATCAATATTATGACGCACCGCCGGGCTAACATGAAGCGTCAGCGGCCTGGAAACTGCACCGCCTAAAGCAATTGCATGCAAGATGATCTCACCTGTATGTCTGGGATAAAGGCGTATGGTTTCAGTATATTTTATTAGCCCATCAGACAATTTTTCGGCATCTTCAGAGCGTCGGTCGACAAAAAAGTCATCATACCAGACTGCCGGATTACTCAGCTGCGGAATAGTTTCCCCCTGATATTGCAGATGCAACAAAATATATTTACCCATTTCCACATGGCTTTTATCCACCAGCATGCGTATCACTGATTTTGCCGGCTGCTGGGCAGCAGTCAAAACAGGTAGAAGTAACATAATCAACAGCCAGAACTTACTTACAGGTTTTACCATGGCCGCAGCTCTTTAATGATCAGTGCCTTATCCGGCACATAGTGTAAACCCGTTTCACTGGCCATTAAATGATTAAATAGTTCAGCTGTCTGCTGTGCCTGCTTTTGCTGACTGGCTTTTACCCAGAAATTTTTATCCGCCAGCGGCGAGTGCGGCTGATGAGTCTGTTGATAATGAACACCCTGACGAATCAACGCCTGTTGCTCACTAAGCGGCATATTGGCAAAGTGGCGGTTATTTATTTTAGCCTGTGACAGATTCAGAGCATCCACCATACGTTCTGCCAGCGCTTCAGGTATTTTCCGGCTTGCAGCCAGCCAGTCAATACGCTGCTTTCTTTTGGTGATATCAGCAAGTCTATGGCGTACTGCTGCCGCCAGACTGTCAGCAAACGCAATATTCATTTGTGTCAGTTCAGTTGACAAGCCCAGCTGCTGCGCATCTTTGAATAACACTGAAGCCTGTGTGTAATCACCTGATTTATAATAACTATGGGCCAGGTTAAATACCGCACGGGCACGCCGTGATTTTCCGGAAGTAGACCAGGCCGCAGTGGAAAAAGCCTGTACAGCACAGGCATAATCAGCCAGTCGATAACAGGCCACGCCCTGGGCAAAACGTGCCTCATAGCCTTCGGCCTGTTCTGCCAGAATTCGAGCCTGAGTGAAGTCACCATTAAGCAGGCTTTGTTTAAATCGGGACGGCGGATGACGCTCTGAACAACCTGCGAATATTAATAACAAGCTGATGCTCAGCAGACGTACCGATGCCGCACGATGGTTGAGCTGTATCGCCAGCAAAAAGCACAAAGCCCCTGCCAGCAGGGGAATAAAAAACCATTCATTCCAGATAATTTTGTCATTATCATCAGCATCAATAATAGTGTCAGGCACTGCCAGCAGCTCAGTTAATGTCAGTTCAGAGACACTCTGTGCAGGGTAATAAGCACCTTGTGTCTGTTGGGCAAAAGCTTTCAGCCAATGGGTCTGACGGCGACTGAGTACAATTTTATTATTAACCATTAAGGATTTATTGGCTGTCAATGGCACTGGCACCGGCTCTGACTGACCCACACCGACAATCGTAAGCTGAAACCTGTTTTTATTATTTAGCTGTTCCATAGTGCTCAGGGCTTTTTTTGATGCAGCTTTACCCATATCACCATCACTGATAAGCAGCACATAATGCTGACCACCCCATGAACTTAACAACTCCCCTGCCTGCACTAAGGCGGCAGCCAGATTATTGCCACGCACCGGGGGTCTGAACTTCGGCAGTTGTTTAATAAAATGTTTTAGCAGTAATTTATCCTCAGTAGGTTTCAATAGTACATGCGCCTGTGCAGAAAAAACCATCAGCCCCATGCGCAATGACTCCGGCACATTTTTAAGCCAGTGCTGCAGCAGTTTCTGTGTCTGTTCTATTCTGCTATAACGCCCGTCTTTTGCTCTCATCGAGCCGGAAAAATCCATAATAACGAGCAGATTCACATTATCTGCCTGTAGTGATGGCGGCAGCCAATGCACTGTTCTTGGCCCTGCCAGAGCAAGACAAAACAAACACCAGGCACAAAGTAGCAAAAAGGCACTGAATAATTGTTTTGTTGACTGCTGTTTTGTCTTTACCCAGGCTAATAAATGTTGATCAACCAGCTTCAGGGTATTTTTTTTCTGCTGATAATAGGCATATAAAATAACCAATAGGGGTAATAAGGCCAGCCATAAGAATCCAGCCTCCCGCCAGTATAGTAAACTGATACTCATGTACTTTTATCCTGCTGATGCTTCATCGGCAGTACACCGGTAGAACGTACAGCCAGCCAGAACAATATCAGCATTGCCAGAGCGAGAGGAAATGGGTACAAAGCATCATTAAGATATTTCTGCATTTTATCTGATATTTTTTTTCGATGTTTTTCCTCAATTTCAGCTAAAGCCCGGGTAAACGCCTGTGCATCCTGAGCATGATACAACCGGCCTTTACCGGCTTGTGCAACCTGCTGCAGCATCGTGAGGTTAACGGCTTCATAAATTAAACTGGCGGATGTGGGCAAACCGGCATCCGGCTTATCAGAGCCCACAGCAATAACATATAAGATAAATCCTTCTGCTGCCATTTTCTGTGCCACTTCTTGCGGAGAATGAGATCCGATTTGTGTACCGCCATCAGATATCATCACCACTATTTTTTGCTGTTTTTGCGCAAAAGAATGGCGTACTAACTGTAAGCTGGCCCCCATATCAGTGATACGTCCTCCCAGAGAGGTGCGTATGCGTGCAACCGCATCACGCACAATTTCTTTATCCGTAGTAAACGGCAGCCAGAGTGCAGGCGGGTTGCCCATAATAACCAGCGCCAGATGCTGACCAGAATAATCCCGGATAAAAGTATCTAACTGCCGGCGAGCCATGCTCAGGCGATCCATTGGCTGACCATTTATCATATAGTCAGTCAGTGTCATTGATAATGCTGTACCCACCAGTAAAATCAAATCCACCGGCTCAGACTGCGCCCGGGTATGGATAATAGTACGCTGATGTACAGGTTGTGATAAGGCCGCTATCAGCAGCATCATGGCCAATAAAATTAACCGTTCAGAGGGTGCTGACGAAGAATGTTGCGTCATTGATATTGTCTGTTTGTTCAGATCAGCCAGGGCAGGATAGCGTATGCTTAATACCGGCAGTAATTGCGGCCAGCTGCCGCGATGTTGACGACGCCAGACATACCAAACCCAGCTCAGCGGCAATAACAGCAAAAAATACGGCTGTGCCAGACTAATGTGTAATAGGTAAGTTATAAAATCACTCATCATTTTACAGATTTTTTATCAGCTTAAGCAGTTCATCCGCCTGCGGTGCACAACGCTGAAAACGCATTTTTTCCAGTTGTACAAGGATTTTTGACTGATTTTTTAGCGATTTTTTATCTAATAATAAAGCCAGTTGATGGGCAGCAGCCCTGGGTGTTACCTGTTTATGCAGAAGCTGTCGCTGCAATCTTCTTAGCGGCTGCTGATAGTATATTATAAGCAGTATCAGCAGCACTATAAATACTAAACTAAGCGCAATCATCCATTCAGCTATCCAGCCTGGCTGAGCTGCTGACGGAAGCAGGATATCTGTCATATGATCCAGTTTAATCTGACTCACAATAATTGCTCATCCCTAACTGCTGACAGGTCGTCCTGTTCAACGGATAATTGCGTATATGAAATTGCGGCCTGTGAGAATAATTGTGCTATTTCCTCCCGGCGTTCTTTGAGCTGCCGGGTGAGCAACTTTAATGCCTGAGCATCACTGGTATTTAACACCCGCTGTTTATCTGCCCAGCGTAATTTTAAGGTCGAGGAAAAACTGGGCTGTATTTCAAAAGGGTCCAGGATATGTATAGCTCTACTGGTATATTGCTGACCTAGCAGACGTAGTAAATGCAAATCACCATTATTCAGTGCAGAAAAATCACTCAGCAGAATAACCTCACTGCCTGTTGGCAGTTGCTGTATCAAGCTGGATAGCGGTCGTTTCCAGGGCGCTGCACTTAGCTCCTGTGCAGCAGGCGGACAGGCTTTATTGGCATATTTTGCAATGCCTCTGACAGCTTTCACACCGGACTGTGCCGGCAGCCATTGCGATTTACTGTCTAAGAGTAAAGCAGCTATTTCCCGCCCTGAACGAGCATACTGCCCTCCCAGCCAGAGAGCCATACGCAATGCCTGAGTCACTTTGAGGCGCACCCGGGTAGCAAAACGCATGGCCGCACGACGATCAATCAACAAGCACACTGGCTGACTAAATTCACTATAATAAGTACGCACCAGAGGTTGCTGCGAACGTGCTGTAGCCCGCCAGTCAATATGGCGAATATCATCGCCGCTATAATAGCCTCTTAAATCGGCGAAATCACTACCTGCCCCCTTTACTGAAGCAGGGAACTCGCCCATCTGTCCCTGAGCAATAAGCTGTTGCTGTCTCTGTCCAGCTGCCTGTGCACCATTAATCAGCTGATTAATTTCTTTATCAGTCAATAGTACCCGATCAATGTCTTTATGCGCAAACATCATGGTCAGGGTACTTTAATCACATTAAGTAAAGCCGTGACAATATCATCAGCACTTACGCCTTCTGCCTGCGCCGCAAAATCCAGAATAATCCGATGGCGCAAAACATCTGCCGCCAAAGCCACAACATCTTCTGGCAACACATAATCACGACCGTGTAAAAAAGCCCGGGCCATAGCAGCACGTAATAAGGCAATAGAAGCTCTGGGTGATGCTCCTGCCTGTACCAAATCAGCCCAATCAGGCAAATAGTCGCCGAGATTTCGGGTGGCAACAATGATCTCAATAGCAAAACGTTCAACATTTTCTTCAATAAAAATATCATTGAGCTGGGCGCGTAATGAGAGTATCTGCTCCGGTTTTAATGCCGCGCTTAAGGCTTGTTCAACATGGCCTTCCGGGGCTCGTATTGCACGCCGGGCAATAGCAATTTCTTCATCAAGAGTGGGATACTGCAGAATAATTTTAAATAGAAAACGATCCAGCTGTGCTTCAGGTAAGCGGTAGGTGCCGGATTGCTCCAGAGGATTCTGCGTTGCCAGTACCATAAACAATTCAGGCAGCACTCGGGTTGTACCACCTACAGTGATCTGATGTTCTGCCATTGCTTCAAGCAATGCTGACTGCACCTTAGGCGGTGCGCGGTTAATCTCATCAGCAAGTAATATTTCATTAAACAGGGGGCCTTTGATAAAGCGAAAATGGCCAGTTGCCGGTTCATAAATTTCACTGCCGGTTAGATCACCCGGCATTAAATCCGGGGTAAACTGTATCCGTTGAAAGCGTGCATCAAGCCCCGTCGCCAAAGCATGTACAACCGTTGTTTTGGCCAAACCTGGCGGCCCTTCAAGGAGAATATGCCCCCCTGCCAGCACGGCTATAATCAAGCGTTCCAGCAAGTGCTCCTGGCCAACAATAACGGCTCGAAGTTTGTTTCTTAATTCATGCAGCAGGTTGATGTCAGTCATAATTGATGGTCTTTTATAGCGCTAAACTAGCACTGATTTTAAATGATCTGGTGTTTATAGTATAGCGTGTTTATCGCTGATAAAAACACTGTCAGGCATAGCTTTTATTGCCTCAAATACATAGACAGGCTGCTCAAAGCTCAGTAGAATAACGATCTGATTCACTTTTATTTATTTCTATTAATGACCTTGCTGAGCTCTTTAAAAAGGAATAATCCATGTCCGGCAAAATTAAATCCTTCAGATATCTGCTTCTCTGTGTCTGCCCGACACTGCTGTCTGCCGCTGAGCCGCCTGCAGAGCTTAACAGCTCTGATACCTTAACTCATAATAAACCCCTGCTGCTGGATATCAGTCCGGATATAATCAAAGAGCCTGAAAATCAGGCACAAACAAATAAAAAACAGTTATTGCCTGATATATTTAAGGAACAGCAAAATCATGATGTATCATTCAGTGGTGACCTGCTCATCAATGACAGATACAGACGCAATGAAATAATAGACGGGGCAGAGATTTCAGTTAAGCTGAAAACAGATTAGCCAATCATCACCTCTAGGTATAATCCGAAAATTTTCAGGTAGCAATACGAACTGACGTAAATAATAATTTCTTTACACTATAAGCATACTTAATAACAATTATTAAGCTCTCTTAACAGGAAATTTATTATGAACACAATGAACAGTTTAATCAGCGCCTCCGTATTCACTCTATTGGCATTCACTGCCAGCGCACAGGCTGACAACTCACTGGACAGCCTGATTTATGAAGAATCTGCCAATATTTATAGTGAGGTCACTTATCAGAGCAGTATGCCCGAAGGTATCTTAAGCTTTGGTGACAATGCCAATGAAAATGCTTTATGGAGTACTGAATATGAACAGTATGTCAGCAGCACCGATTTTCAGCAAACAGCTATTGCCAGTATCAGCGATGTCAACCAGTACATGGATAACAAACCAAGTGCATCAGGTGTAAGCAATACCGGTAACACATTTATTTATAATGACACTGCTGGTGAATATCACTTACAGTAAGTTATGATTGTTTAATCAGGGAAGGCATCTGCTATTTCCCTGCTTAAAAAAAGAACCAGCCGCTGCTGTCCAGATCATTTTTACAGCGCTTATACTGGGCATTATAACGCCTGGCTCTTTGAGCCACTTTTTTTGAAGTCCTTAATAGCCACTTTTTATTTTTATAACTCTTTTTTCGAAAACCACCCCAGCCTTCATGATAATTCAGATACTGATTATAGGCATCCCATTTTGAGATCCGGTTAATTTTGTGCGTTTTAGCAATAAACCAGCCCATAAAATCCATGGCATCAGCAAAATCATCTCTACTGCTCCAGGAGTTGCCTGTTTCACGGATATAATCCTGCCAGGTCAGTGTTTTTGCCTGAGAATAACCATAAGCAGAACTGGCTCTGCCGGTGGGAATAAAACCCAGAAAATACTCCATAGGAGGCTGGGCATCTTCTTTAAACGAACTTTCCTGATACATCATCGCCATTGGCACCTGCACCGGTACACCCCATTTCTCTTTAGTCTGCAATGCAGCCGTATACCAGTCGTCTTTTTCTTTAAATATTTTACAGAGATTATCCGGCTGTGCCGGGGGCGAGGTACTGCAGGCCTGTATAAAGCCAAGCAGCAAACAAAGCAAG
>Ga0256844_10000432_pt1 | contig 16092 bp, 13 predicted proteins | sample MusselsmetaG_FD_189100 | JGI IMG/M metagenome (GOLD analysis project Ga0256844, IMG submission 189100) | Mussel associated microbial communities from hydrothermal vent at the East Pacific Rise, Pacific Ocean - Mussels | ecosystem: Host-associated > Mollusca > Shell > Unclassified ... | reverse complement strand
CATATTTTCATTATTTTTAAAAATTTTATACTATTCTTCTATGTACCCTTTTTAAACTTGGGGTAGTGTTTTTACTTTTGTTCTATTTAGGGTTTGGGCTTGGCATTTATATGTGGGTGGTAAAAATCTAGAATAGAGGGTACATTGATGGAAATATTATTTTCAGCATTGACTTTGGTTCTTGGCGTAGTAAAAGTTACAATTTTGTGGCTTAATTACAAAGAGAATAAGAGGCAAAAAGACACAGATTGAGAAATCTCACAAGGTGTAAGGAAGAATAAGTTCCTTGCACTTCTGTGTACCCTTTGCATAATTCTACAGAAATAAGCTTTAATGAAAATTAAGGGTTAGCTTCAATATATTTCTTCATAGTAAAATTCGGTTATAATTTATAAAATTTTAGGAAAGACTTGATTGAAATGAAAAATAATGAAATAGCAAATTTTTTTAAGCAAATGAGTCATGAATTAAATGAAATGAATGATTCTGAGGTACCTTATAATGAATATGATAATATATTTGCAGACTGGAAGCAAAAATTAATACCTAAAATAGAAGGTACATATAAAATAAAAATTAAAAGGATAGATACTTTAACTTATGATAATTATCCAATATTACAAACTATATTAAGAGACATGTATTTTAAACATAATGGAAAGAAACAAAAAAATAAAGTTATGATTGCATCAGAAAAACTTTTAAAAGCAAGAGAAAAGAATATAGATTTTGAGTCTGAATTAGCTGTAATGATAACAGGAGAAGATAATATCTTTCCTTATCGTAAATCTTCTCAGTTAACAAAGTTTTTTCAAGATTTAGGATATAGTTTTGTACATAATGGAAATACAAGAAAAGAGTGGGTGGAGGAAAAACTTTTAAATCTTAATATACTGGAAGTGCATACGATAATATCTGAAGGATTATTTAAAAAAAAATATTTTATTGAATATGCAGAAATATTAAATACTAAGGCTATAGAACTTGATCAACATCCTAGTTACACATGGCCAGTAACTGCAGATGAATGTCAAAATAAAGCAACAAAAGTATTTCAGAAATTTATTAAAAATTCAATAGTTGCAGATGAAGCTATAGATTTAACTTTTATATTAGATATGAATATTAATATTGAATTGTTGTTTGATAATAAAGCAACAACAAATGATAAAGAGCTAAATGAACTTATTGAAGAATCAAAAGATAGGTTTTTAAATAAAGATGATAAGCAGATAGCTTTGGAAAAGCTGTGGGATGCATTTGAAAGATTAAAAACATATTTTTCAGGTTTAAATAAAAAAGAATCAGCAAGTAGAATCGTTGATACAATTTCTAAAGATTTTGATAAAGATTTTATAAATGATGAATTTAAAAAATTGACTGATATAGGAAATGATTATCGTATTCGTCATCATGAACAAAATAAACTTGAGTTAACGAATAATCATATCAATTACTTCTTTTTTAGGATGTTGACATTAATTGATTTATGTTTAGTATATTTAAATGAAGAAAATGAGGAATTATGAATAAAATTATAGCTGTCATAGCAGGACGCATAGACAAAATCCTAGCAACAGAATTAGACGTGAGCCGTAACCAAGTAGAAAAACTTGTGAGAGATGGGCTTGTATCTGTAAATGGAAAATCTATAAGCAAGACCAGCTTTAAAGTGGCAGAAGGTGATGAAGTAACGTATGAGTTTAAAGAGGCAGAGAAACGTGTGGCTCCTCCTATAGACTTTGATGTGGAAGTGTTGTATGAAGATGACTATCTTTTAGTAGTCAACAAACCTTCTGGACTTGTGGTTCATCCTGCTCCTTCTGTGAAAGAACCTACGCTTGTGGACTGGCTTATACATAAGGGAATATCACTCTCTACCATAAGTGGGGAAGAACGTCATGGCATCGTGCATCGCATAGACAAAGAGACTACGGGGGCATTGGTAGTAGCTAAAGACAATAAGACGCATGAGAAGCTTAGTGAGCAACTGCAAGACAAAAGTATGGGGCGTTACTACCTAGCCCTCATAGACTGTCCACTTAAAGATGACACCATCGTAGACAAGCCCATAGGACGTAATCCTAAAAATAGGTTAAAGATGGATGTCGTTGCTCATGGGAAGTCTGCCAAAACAGCCTTTGTGAAACTAGCAGAGACACAGCATGGGGTAGAACTTATAGCAGCAAAACTCTTTACAGGACGTACCCATCAGATACGTGTACACCTCAATACTTTGGGGCGTCATATCTTGGGTGATGATTTATATGGCTTTAAGACCAAAAGAGATAAAATACACCGAGTTAATCTGCACGCATATCTGCTATATTTAGTACACCCCAAAACGGGTGAAAAAATGGAGTTTGTAGCCCCACTTTTTGATGATATGACAACCTATATAGATAAATATTTTGATCAAGGTGAAATCGATGAAAAAATCAACCCTCTTACTATGGACACTCTCTTTACTCGCATTTAACGGCTGTGGCGAAGGCATCAAAGGTTTGATGATATATAAGACAGACCCAACACTAAAAACTATCAAACAAGTACGTGCTTTGCCTATGCAAAGCTCTGTAGGTTTTGAATGGAAAATGATAAATGATAAACGTATTCATGGAGTAAATATCTATAGAGGTAACCCAACACAGGGTAGTCAGAGTTTTAAGCGTATAGGCTCTGCGAGTAATCGATATGCAACACACTTTGTAGATAGACATGTGAAGCCAGATAGAACCTACCTTTATACCTTTACAACATACTCTCTAGGTAAAGAGTCTAATCATGGTGCAGTGCTGAAAGTTAAAACAAGACCAGCATTGAATGGTGTGAGTTTTGCTAAAGCGTACAATGTTGCACTAGGTGCAGTAAAGTTACTTTGGGCACCACACTCAAATCAGAGTATTAACCGATATGTTATTGAGCGTTCAGTCAATGGAGCAGAATGGAAATATATGACACAAGTAGATGGGCAACTTATGGCAGAGTATGTAGATACTTTCGTACATGCGGGTAATAATTACCGATACCGTATCATAGCGAAGAGTTATGATGATGTCTTGACAAAACCTAGTCAAGTTACTTCTATAGCACTGTAAGAGAGAAGTATGCCACATTTAAAAGTGACCCCTTTTGACAGTACTGTAATAAAAGAGAAAATAGCACAAAGTAAAGTGATGACCTTACAGGCAAAGTCACTGACTTCTAATGATGAGATTATAGGTGTAGAACATGGTGGTGAAGAGTTTTTACTTCAGCTTAAACCAGATGTGAAAGCAACGCTACTCAAGTATGATAAAGTGACTAGACCACTAAAAGTAAATCTTTTAAAAGAAGCCATAGGTACAGTGAGTGATGAGCTTGGTTTAGAGGTACTGAGTTCAAATATTGCTATCTCAAATACAAAAGCGGCACTTTCCTCTAAGTATTTTAAAAAGATAGAAGACTTTGAAGAGATAACTTTTCCTAAAGAAAAAGTCTCTGTTGAGGTAGGTTTTGGTTCGGGAAGACACTTACTTTACCAAGCACAGAAAAACCCTGATACACTTTTTATAGGGCTTGAGATACACACACCCTCCGCACAGCAAGTACTTAAACAGATAGAACTTCAAGAGCTTGATAACATTTGGGTAGTGAACTATGATGCAAGACTCTTTTTAGAGATGTTACCTTCAAATGTATGTGAGCAGATATTTGTACACTTTCCAGTACCTTGGGATAAGAAACCCCATAGACGAGTTATAAGCCCTTCTTTTTTAGATGAGTCTATGCGTGTACTTCGTGAGGGTGGACGATTAGAACTTCGTACAGACAGTGACAAATACTTTTGGTACGCATTAGAGACTTTTTTCTCCGTGCCTAAAGTAGAGGTAGAAGTACGTAAGAATGAAGCACTGGAAGTAACTTCTAAGTACGAAGCAAGATGGAAAAGACAAGAGAAAGATATTTATGATGTGTATGTGAAATGTAAAGAGACATCAGAAGATAAAATATTAGCACTTGATTTTAATTTTAATATTGTAAAATATAGAAACGGTCTTGAAAATAATTTACCAAAAAAGGCATTGGTCTTTGATGGGTACTTTGTTCACTTTGAACGACTATTTAAAACAGAAGATGAAAAGCTTCTCATTAAGTGTGCTTTTGGTAGCTTCGATAGACCTGAGCATAAATATTTACTTTTAGATAAAACCTCTTGTCGTTACTTTGTTGCTTCTCCTGTGAAGACAACAGTAAATCATGAGGCACATAAAAAAATCATGGAGCTACTCAATGTCTAATGTTATTTCTGCTTCTCATCTTACATTGGCATATGACAATGGCACAAAAGAGATTATAAAAGATGCAACATTCAGCATAAAAAAGGGTGAGTTTGTCTTTATTACCGGGCCTAGTGGTTCAGGTAAATCTACACTGCTTAAAGCGCTCTATGGTCAACTTAAAGCCAGTGAAGGTAATCTAGTTATAGGTGGGCTTGATATCGCTTCTGCACGTAAAAATAAACTTCAGGAACTTCGTACACATATGGGTATTATCTTCCAAGATTATAAACTGGTCAATGAATGGACAGTGGCAAAAAATGTTGTGTTGCCTTTGATGATAGCAGGGTACTCTGTAGATGTACAAAATACACAAGCCCAAAGACTACTAAAACATGTCAAACTCTCTGAACATGCAGATAGGTACCCATTGGAACTCTCAGGTGGGGAACAGCAACGCGTGGGAGTAGCACGTGCCTTAGCAAAGAACCCAGTCGTTATACTCGCAGATGAGCCCACAGGTAACCTCGATGATTATTCATCGAATGTAATTTGGGACTTGATGGAAAATGCTTGTCAGCAGTTAGAAACAACTGTACTTGTGGTAACCCATAAAATACCTTCTATTTTTTCATTGCCCTATAGACATTTTATTATAGAAAATAAGGGTGTATATGAAGTTCATTAAAAATCATCTTATGTTCATTTTGCCTCTCATGGCTATATTGTTAGGGTTAGAGTTTTACCTTGTGTTTGACAGAACAACAGACTCTTATGAAAAAGGTCTTAAAGAAGGCTATTCTATGCTTGTGGTTACAAATGAACCTGCAAGTTTAGAGACTTTTCAAGGACTTAATACACATATAAGTTCAAGTGAAAAGATAAAACGTGAAAACATCGTCTCTGAAATAGCTAAAGGGGTAAGTAAAGATGCAGCTAAAGAGATACTTGGTGCGTTACCTCATTTTTACTCAGTACGACTTGACTCATATTTGGGGACAGCCAGTTTAAATCAAATCAAAAAAGATTTAGAATCACATGTAAACATAAAAAGTGTTGAGACTTTCGGATCTTCATATAGTTCAAGTTATAGACTTTTTTCATTCATAAAGCTTTCATTGAAAATTTTTATTGTTTTTATGGCTGTGGTAAGTTTCTTTCTTATTATCAAGCAGATGGAAATATGGAAATATGCACACAGACAGCGTATGCAAGTGATGGAAATATTTGGTGCACCGCTGATGTTACGCTCAGGTATTCTTTTCAAGGCAGCTATCTTTGATGCTATTTTAGCAACCCTCTTTACCTCTTTATTTTTTCTTTATTTGAAGTTCAAATGGGCAGCAAATTCAGGTATAGATATGATGATGCAAAATAAAGAAGAACTTTTTAAAATGACAGATATAGGTATTTTATTGGCTATGGCTATATTTATTGTTGTGATAGCTGTGTATACGGTGGTATTTACAGCTAAAGGAGAAGAGGAGTGAAATCCTTTATCTTAGGGTCTTTTCTTTTAGTCTCGTTGGTCTTTGGGGCTTCCACTACCACACAGATAAAAAACTCAAAGAAAGACTTGTCTGCAACAGATTCTGCAAAAAAGAAAGCAAGTCGTAAGCTAGACAAAATAGCTTCTGACATTAAAAAAGCAGATAAAGATATAAACTATTTAGATCATAAATTAGAAACACTTAGTGCTAACAAAGATAAAACAGAAAAAAAGTATAAAATACTTAAAAAAGAGTTAGCAACCTCTGATGCAAACTTAGGCGTTACGACTAAAGAGATAGAGAAGAAACATAAAGACTTTGTGTCGTTACTTTCTGAACAGTTTTCTGTGATTTTTGCTATGAAACAGTTTGACAAACCTACAGAAAAATCTATTATTTCCTATGAAGTATATAAAGCCTATAAAAAACATAATGCCAAAGAGTTAAAGACATTACGTTCAGAAATAGCAACACTGAAGAAGAGTAAGAAAAATAAACGCTATAAACGAGATAAAACAAAAAAAGCAATAGCAAGTATTGAAAAGAAGCGTAAATTATATACAAAAGAAAAAGCCCAAAAAGAGAAACTCATAGCGAGGCTAGGGGATGATGAAGAGAAGTATCAGTCTAAACTTCAAAACTTAGTAGACAAGCAAACTTCTTTGCGTGGTACATTGGCTAAGCTTAATATATTGCATACCCAAGAAGTAGAAGATGCACGTAAGAGAGCTGCGGCTAAAAGAGAAGCCATACGTTTAGAAAAAGAACGTATTCGTAAAATACGAAGGGCAAAAGCTTTAGCAAAAGCAAAAGCTAAGAAAGCCAGAGCGGCCATAAGACTTGCTAAAACAGAAGAAGCGAGAAAAGTAGCAAGAAAAGCAGCCAAAAAAGCAGAAAAAGAAGCAAAAATAGCGCAAACCAAAGTCTATAAACAGAGTGAAAAGGTAAGAAAAGTACATTCCTCCTATAAGAAGTCTAAGACCTATGCCTATAAAGGTGGAAAAACGATTTCACCATTACCTGGAGCGAGACTTATCAAAAAATTTGGTACCTATATAGACCCTATCTATAAGATAAAAATCTTTAATGAATCCATTACCCTCAAAGCCCCATCGTCAAATGCTAAAGTGAAAAATGTACTCAATGGTAAAGTGGTATTTGCAGGGAAAAGTTCTATGCTGGGTAAAGTGGTTGTTGTGGCACACAGTGGAAAGATGCATACCGTGTACGCAGGACTCTCCAAAATAGCACCTACTATCCATGTAGGCTCTAAAATAAAAAGAGGGTATGTTGTAGGAAAGGTAGCGCGTAAACTTATGTTTCAAGCGACTAAAAATTCGAAACATATAAACCCTATGAAGTTGATACGGATTTAATTTTGATATTCAAAAAAGTTTTTAGTAAGATAAGGAGCTTTTTTGAACCTAAAGATATCTTTTTAGAGGATGAATGGCTACTACGGCATCAAGTCTTTGCTATTTTGATCATTTCTTTTAATTTTGCACTAGGTGTACTTCCTTTTTCATTTGTTCGTATAAATGAAGGCAACATACTTGTGGGTAGTACTCAATTACTTCTTTCTCTTTTTCTCTTATTTGGTTTTTTTAAATTAAAATATGACAAAACATTTTATAAGATTTATTCTATAGCTTTTATGTTTACTTTTTTTCTCTATTGTATGATTATCTTTTTTTATGTACCTCAAAATCATCTAAATATTTTGTGGGTAGTGTCTGCCCCTGTGCTTATATTCTTCTTTCTCAATAGAAAAGGGGGTATAGTAATGTTTATATGGGTTTTTACATTTATTCTCTTTCTTCTTTTATCACAATACCCCTATAGTGTTGCAGAATATATTACCCTTATCTCAACAGTGATGATTACAACATTTGTTATGTTTATCTATGAGCGGGTAAAGGAGGCTGAGAATAAGAGACTCTTTGCGTATAATATTTCTTTACAATCAGAAGTAGCTAAACAAACCAATAAAATGAAAGCGTTAAATGTTGAACTTGAGAATAGAGTTAAACGAGAGGTAGATAAACAAATTACCCAAGAGCAAATGCTTTTACGCCAAGCACGTATGGCAAGTATAGGAGAGATGATTGATGCTATTGCACATCAATGGAGACAACCACTTATGAATATAAATGCAGTGATGATGAATCTCGACAGGGGTATAGATACAAAAAAAGAAAATGAGTATTTAAAAGAGAAAATTTTAGAGGTGTTTTCTTTGACTTCTCATATGTCACATACCATTGAGGATTTTAGAAATCTTTTAAAGGTAGAAAAAGAGAAAGAGATATTTTCTATTAAAAGTGTCACTTCGGATGTCATGGCGTTAATACAAAATAATTTAAAAGGTATAAATATTAATTGTGCAATTGAAGAGAATATCATGATAGAAAGTTATAAAAGTGAACTCTCTCAAGTATTTATAACACTCCTAAGCAATGCATCTGAAGCATTAAATACAAGAAATATTGAAAATAAAAAAATTAATATTTATCTTAATAATAATGATGACTATATTGTTCTATGTGTTGAAGACAATGCTGGTGGAATAGAAAAAGAAAATTTGAGTAAAATTTTTGACCCATACTTTACGACTAAAAAACAAACTGGTGGTACAGGACTTGGACTTTATATTACAAAAATTATTGTTGAACATAGTATGAAAGGAAAACTAGAAGTATTGAGTACTGATGAAGGTGTTGTTTTTAGCGTGTTTGTACCAAGACATTAGATAACCTTACTCTTTCTTACACTTTTATGTCATACTAAAATATAGAGGAGTCATTTGTGAAAGCATTACTGGAAAATTACACTATACTTTATGTAGAAGATGAACCTAATGTTCAGAAAAATATGGCAGAGTATTTAGAAGGCTACTTTAAAACTGTGTATCTTGCTTCTGATGGTAAAGAAGGTTTCGCATTATATAAAGCGCATAAGCCAGATGCATTACTACTTGATATTAATCTTCCATATATAGATGGTTTGAGTCTAGCCACAAACATACGTAAAGATGATAAAAATGTAAGTATCATCATGCTTACTGCTTTTACAGATAAAGAAAAACTTTTAGAAGCCACTGAATTAAAACTTTTAAAGTATCTTGTTAAGCCCATAGATCTCCAAGAGTTCCAAAATACCTTAGATATGCTTGCAGTAGAACTGACAGAAACATCTCAAAGTATGATTTCCTTAGGAGAAGAATATACATGGAATAAGAATACACAAAAGCTACTTCACCATGGTGAGGAGTTAACACTTACAGCTAAAGAACTACAACTTTTAAAACTACTCGTTAAACACCAACATAAAAGCATCTCCTTTGAGGACATCATGGCGTATGTATGGGCAGACGAGTTTGACAGAGAAGTCTCTGTGAACTGTGTAAAAAACATCGTCAGTGACCTACGTAAAAAACTCCCTAAAGATGCCATAAAAAGTGTGTATGGTACGGGGTATATGCTCCAGTAGTTTCTCTTCTTTATTAAATACTTTCCAACCTTACACTCTCTTACACTCTTTTGTCATACTGTGGGTATGAGATACTTCTTTTGAAGTAGTTCAAAATTTATGATGAAGGAATGGAAATGAAAAAGATATTATTCTCCGTACTTGGTGTTGCTATATTGGCTTTAATCGGCTGTGGTGGTGGAGGTACTAAAGAGGTAAAAAAAGATGCTGCCTTTTATAAAGAGGAGTTTAGAAAAGGAACCTCGATAAAAGTACTCAATACAGATGAGAGAGTTTTGTTTACAATGAAATCATTGCGTGACAGCTTTTTACAGAGCTTTGATGTGAATGGTACTAATGAAGGTATTAATAGAGATATTATAAATCAGTTTAAAAGTAATCTTTTAAGAAGTTTACACAATGAAGAATCTATTGATTTTAAAAATGTAGAAATAAACGAAATAACTCCAATACTATTGGCAAGTATAAGTGCAAAAAATAAAGGTGATGCAGGAATAGAGACTAAGCTAAAAGAGGCTGTAAAAGAAGTGTGTGATAGTTGTCAAGAAAATGATGTGAATCAATGGTTTATAGATCATCAATCCTCTTTGGAAAAGAGCATGGAAGAAAATAGTGAGGTGGATGAAGATAATGACAAACAAGTATATATAGATGAAACACCACCACCCTATGCAATAATAGTTTGTTGTCAGCCAGATATACCTATAAATTTCAATGATCATCATTTCTTTGAGATACAAACTTTACGAGCAGTCTATAATAGTGATGTAGATAGAGAAATGCCGTAAATCATAAATGTAAGAAATACAAATAAGTATACAGAAAGGATTTATTATGTCAAAACAAGCAGAGATGTTTAAGTTTACACAGCTTAGACCAGTGAATGGTATAGATTATTATGTAGTACAGAGTAAGCATTTTCCTTTGTATGACGAGAGTAAGCCTACGCCACTTTTAAAGAAAATACAACAAGAAGGGTTGCCTCTAGGCATCAAACACGCACTCTCACACATTGATAGTGCTAGATTCAAAGAAAAATTGGATGCTTTTGAAAATCAGTCAGTTTCAAAAAGTACTGAAGATATAGATGAAGATACCTTTACTTTGGTTTCTATACTACAAAAAATTATTGACCATATCCAAGAGTACCCTCTCACAGAAGGAAAACATGATGATTTGGAAATCCTACAGTATTCAAGAGGAATAGCAAAAATGTATGGATTGGATAAAGGTATAATGAAGAAAGTTACTACAAGCATAAAGACTGATGCACTCTCAGATGACTTGTACAGTCTACTGCTTGTCTCCTCATATCATACAGAATACAGACGTTATCTCGATACACTTTATAGATTTTCCTTTTTAGTCAATACCTATACATTGGAACATATATTTAGTATATTTTTCAATGAAGACAATAGTGTGGGAGATGAAGATTATCGTATCTTAAGACGCTTTTTATATGGGAGAGTTCTCTTGCCAGATGTGCAAACCAATAAAAAGCCTCTTCCTAAATTTAATGACCATTCAGATGATAGCGCAGAGAGTAACCAAACAGAAGCTACACGCGATTTAAAAGCGGTCAAAGGTATAAGCTTATCAGTGATACATCAAGCTATAAACAAAGATAAGCCTATAAAAATAGTGAAAAAGAAGCGTAAGGCAATAAAAAAATTGAAAATTAAGCCATCTAAAATATCTGTAAAAAAGGAGGCAAAAAAATGAGTACTAAAAATCAAATAGAAAATCCAACTTTTTATCCTAACAATGCTATTCAGTTTACATTTGGTGATTTGTATCAAGTCAAGAGTAGGCTAGAAAGCTATGAACTACGTAATATTTCTCGTATAGTCAATGTCCTAGGTGGACAATATACCGAACTACTCCAAGAACATGAAGAGATAACAGAAGAAGATAACTATAGCGAATTTGAAAAAGAGACTACTGAGGAGAGTTCACTTACCACTTCTACTACGGAGTCCATGGAAACAGCTGCCAACAAACAGCAAAATAAAGAAAATGCCTTTGCTGTATCAACAGGTGCAAAAGCAACCTATGGGGTAGTACAAATGCAAGTAGATGCAAGCTATGATAACAAAAATGGCAGCAGCAGCAGTAAAAGTAATGCACAGTCCTATGCAAAGTCAGTGGTAGAGAGTAGTAGAAAATCAGTGAGAACACGCATTTTAACACAACAGCGAAAGCGTACCCAAATCCGTGACCTTGAGCGTAAAAGTATGGGGCTAGACAACAGAGGAGGAGGTAACTTTGTAGGGATATATAGACATATCTCCGAAGTACATGAAGCCAAGCTTATCCAACATCAGAAACATCTTTTTGCCAAGATATACATTCCCACCCCTTCTGAAAACTATTCTAAACATATTTCAGGAGTGTTGACTGCATCTACAGAGTCTCCTGCTGGATTAAAATTTACTAAAGATGGAGAGAAAAAGAAGCTAACTTTTACTAATCTAACTGCTGAAGATTGGTTAGATAAACACTGGATAGAGTTGGCTGCTGAGTTTGGGATTGAGGAGCCTATACCATATCCAAGTATAAAATATCAAAATAAAGCAATGACCAAAGAATCAACAGGGGAAGAATCAGGTGCACCAATGTCCTTATTTACTGGTACTACAACATTTAATATTCCTAATGGGTATCTTCCCCATAAAGGAGTATTTACGGCTAATTGGAGCAGACAAAGTAATCCTGACTTAGCTACTTATTTTGAAGTAGTAGTTGGAAATTCAAAAAAATATAAGTTTGATTTAGATGGAAAAGTAAATTATGAAAATTTTAATTATCATGATAGTACTCAATTTGATAATAATGAGCTTGTGATTAATTACATGATGGGATGGGTAATTCATACACATGTCAATACATTAATAGAATTTAAACCAAATACAGAAACAATTAATTTATGGCGATTAAACTTCTACAATCAAATATTAGAAGCTGCCGAAGGAAAGCCAACACCCGAAGACAAGCTAGGGCTGTCACGTAGGGTCAATGTTCTTGCCAATGCAGATGCTGCCAAGAAGCTCATACGAGAAGAACTCGAACGAGAGACGATGCAGTACGTACTAGGTACAGACCTCAAAGGGTTTGATGGGTATTGGCGTAACTTGGATGAAAACACGCCTGATGAGAACTACCCTGAAGTCAATGTAGACAAAACCAATAGCCTACAGCCCATTGTAAGTTTTTTGAGTACAGCCTTTGACTTTGATAAGATGTCTTATAGGTTTCTACCTGCATACTTAGGTGCAGAAGAAAATCGTTCTAAACTCTTCGATGGTAAAAACATGGGTGAGATACGAGAGTTTCTACAAGCAGGCTTGGCAGAAGTCATACTCCCCATACGCAGAGGAGAAGAGTACAAGTTTTTCTATATGCTCGAGACTGGTCTTGTGTGGGCAAGTTCTGATGATGAAGCACCACTTCCAAGTAGTAGAGAGTACTTTGCACTAAGTGAAGAGATAGAAGAAGACAGACTCATGACAGCAGATACAGAAGCGGATGAGACCACAGTAGATGAGTGGACATTTAATCTACCTACAGCTTTTGAGATACTCCAAGATGGTTCGTCTTTAAATGATGAACCTATAGCATCTAGTGGTAGCCTCACTGCGGGTGATACACCACAAGGCGGATAATATCATGCCACTAGTCGCAAAGGATATTAAGTATATAGCTATACAGGGTGCAGGTGGAAAGGGTGCTTCTTATTTGGGAGTATTGTCTGCACTAGAAAGACTAGAGATTCTACCTTTCGATAAGTCTAACAAAAACGAAACGAGCAATCAATTAAAAGGCATTTCTGGAACATCTGCAGGTTCTATTACTGCTGTAATGCTTGCTTTGGGATATACTGCTGAAGAGATTGATAGCATTGCTATACAAAAAGCATGGTTTCAAAAAGTGTTAAATGAAGCTTATTATAAGGGACGCTACAGAGCATATAAGAAGACAAAAAAAGATGATGATGAAATAATGGGCTTTTATAAGGAAAAGTCAAAAGGAAAAGGTCAAAAAGTAAATTTTAAAGATAAAATGACACTTTCTTCTTCCTATGTACGTTTTTCAGATAAATCACTAGTGTCTCTTAGTCCCATAGATACAATATCTGGAAAAAGCTCTAACAAATATTTGTTTCATTATTTTATAAGTATTGTTATGAACAATATAAAAGAATTTATTGAAGATATTGAAACTTCAGATATCAAAAGACGCATCAATCCCTTTGCTATGAATATGATGAGAGAAGCAGGCTTGGAACTTAGCAGAAGGTTAAGCCATATTGCAGACATGGTAGAGGCTTTGGGTGTAGACAGACCTAATTTTTTTGAAGATATGGCACAGGATTTAAAAAAAGAACCAAATAACGACGTGGAAGCCTTATGGCAATTTATCATCATACTTATCGTTGAATATATAATCTTGCCAAAGATAGCTCAATTTTTGGCTAATCTAGGTGAAGATCAGAAAAATGGCTGTAGTAAATCAGAATACAACGTCAGAAAAAGCCAAGAACATTGGGATATGTTTAAAATTTATCTAAAACTTTATATGGGAGTCAATGTCGGTAAAAATGGGTTTAATATCGCAAGATTATCGGTTAATTTTATAGATAACTTTATAGACAAAATAGACACCGTGTTGGCATTTGACTTTAAAGATAAACAGGGAGCAATACAAATTGAACCAGTTACTGCTTTTTTTGAATTATTTACTACCATAGGTGAAGTATCACTTCTTTTATCCAAAGAAAATAAGAACTATATATTAATGCAAGGACTTAAAACATTGGTAGCACCAGTCAACGCACTACTAAACGATGGTGGCATTTTAGGTGGAGCAAGGGCTCGTTATGTTTTTTCTACTTTTATATATTTTGCTGTGGAAGTTCAATATGTCAAGGACGGCACTAACTATAAACCGTCAGATTTTAAAAAGAGGGAGAAAGAGGGGAATGCGATAAGAATAACCAAAAATAAAACAATTGTTAATATACTAGATAAAGGGAAATTGGAAAAGTATACTATAGATGAAATAAATAATGCTAGAGAATATTTACATATCAAGGAAAAAGCGGAAGGAGATACTGACAAGCTTATAAAACATTTTGGAGTAAGTACAAAAGTTGAAGCGGAATGGCTTTTTAGGGAACTAAGAGTTAAAGTTAATACTATTACACAGCAAGGAAGTTCCGCTGTGGACAGAGCTAGAATTATATGTCTAAAAGAAGACTTACTATACATTGAAGAGCACTTCACTTTTGAAAAACATAAAGAATTATTTGGCATCGATTTAGTGATATGTGCTGCTAACCTCACAAGTAAAACAAGCACTTACTTTAATCACACACTTACACCAGATTTTCCTGTAGGTGAAGCTTGTGCATTAAGCATGAGTATTCCAGGTCTTTGGAAACCAATAGCTGTAAAATACGCTCCTTCACCGGGGAAAGGTAGAAAGGAAGATGGAAAAGAGACAACAGATTACGAATTTTATAGAAAAAATTATGAAGGCTGGTTTGTAGATGGAGGTATTTATGAAAATCTACCTTTACATGCTTTTAATGGGTATGAAGAAGATACACCAAAGATATACTATACACCACAAGAACTGGCAGACTCAATCAAATATTTTCCTGAAAAAAAAGTTTTTGGCATAAGCTACCAAAGTTCGCACTGTCTTTACAAAGAAGAAGGCAATACAGAAACAGAGATAACAGATAAAGAAGTAGATAAAATATCTATGTTTAATTTTGGACAAAAAGGATTTTTGTCTATTTTTGGTGATATTTTAGGTGGACTGTTTGGCTATAGTTCAAAATTAAGAGCTATCAATAAAGATCAGAAGTATAGTAATTGTATTATAAAAGCTAATTCAGGATATCTAGGTATGTTGGACTTTAATATCCCAAATCATAAAAAGAATGAATTTTGTGAAAATATAGTAGAAACAGAAAAAGAAACATTAGCAATGTTTGGTGAATCAATGAATAGCACTCAAGAGAGCGATAAAAAAACAAAATGTAAAAAGTCATCAAAGTAAAAGGGTTATGAAAATATGTTTAAAAGAAAAAAATGGGATTTTATAGAAAAGGTGAAGATGGTTTTTTCAAGTTGTAAGAAGAAGTGAATTTGTATTCAGAGTAAATACATTAACGAAAGCTACTTGACTCAAAAGAAAGAAAGATTACTTTTTATTACAGGGACGTAAGTAAGGCATTAATAATCTAAATTAAACCCCTCCTAACCAACCTTTAGATATAATCGCGAAATTATATATAAGGGCTTACTTTGATTAAACGTGTTTTAGTAAAATTTTCTGGTGAAGCTTTGGCTGGTGAAGAAGGGTATGGGATTGATACGCAAATCCTTAACTTCATCGCTGGTGAGATAAAAGGGCTTGTGGATGCAGGTGTAGAAGTAGCGGTTGTTGTGGGTGGTGGTAACATCATTCGTGGTGTATCTGCTGCTGCAGATGGTATCATTAAGAGAACATCTGGTGACTACATGGGTATGCTGGCAACCGTTATCAATGGTGTGGCGATACAAGAAGCACTAGAGCACTGTGGACTTGAAGCAAGACTTCAATCTGCTATAGATATGCAAGAAATAGGTGAAGCGTTTATCGTGCGTCGTGCTAGAAGACACCTTGAAAAAGGGCGTGTGGTTGTGTTTGCTGGTGGTACTGGTAACCCTTACTTTACTACAGACACTGCTGCGACACTTAGAGCCTCAGAAGTAGAAGCAGAGTTACTCATAAAAGCAACCAAGGTAGATGGTGTGTATGACAAAGACCCTAACAAGTTTGACGATGCCGTGAAACTTGAT
>Ga0256844_10000431_pt1 | contig 16099 bp, 17 predicted proteins | sample MusselsmetaG_FD_189100 | JGI IMG/M metagenome (GOLD analysis project Ga0256844, IMG submission 189100) | Mussel associated microbial communities from hydrothermal vent at the East Pacific Rise, Pacific Ocean - Mussels | ecosystem: Host-associated > Mollusca > Shell > Unclassified ... | reverse complement strand
GTTGTTCAGTTGGTTTATAGATAAGCAGGCGATTCATGCAAAAAAAGATGCAGTCACAAGAGTCATTTTTAACACTTCGAGGTCATTTACAAAAAACAATTGTTGGGCAACAAGCCTTGTTGGATCGTCTTTTAATCGCCTTGCTAACAGGCGGTCACGTGTTGCTTGAAGGCCCCCCGGGTTTGGCAAAAACCAAAGCCGTAAGCACCTTGGCAAGCGGTGTTCATGCTAGCTTTCAGCGGATTCAATTTACGCCTGATTTAATGCCAGGCGATTTAACTGGCAGTGATATTTATGATCCCAATAAAGGTGAGTTTAATTTTGTCGCAGGTCCCATCTTCCACGAAATAGTTTTGGCAGATGAAATAAACCGCGCGCCACCTAAAGTACAATCTGCCCTGCTAGAGGCAATGCAAGAACATCAAGTAACGGTTGGCGGAGTAACGCGCCCACTGCCAGATTTATTTATTGTTATGGCAACGCAAAACCCTTTGGAACAAAGCGGCACATATCCGCTACCCGAAGCGCAGTTAGATCGCTTTTTATTGCACGTGGTTTTAGATTACCCCAGCGCTGAAGATGAGCTAATTATTTTACAGCGTGATCGTGAACAACATTTTGGCACTGATGATGTGGTCGATGACAGCAAACTTGATGCAGAATTAGTATTACAAGCGCGCCGCGAAGTTGCCGAAATCCACGTTGATGAAATCTTAGAAAAATACATCGTAGCGCTAGTTGGGGCAAGCCGTGATCTGGCTTCTATCAATGAAGATTGGAGCGATTTTTTAATCACTGGCGCATCGCCCCGCGCTTCCATCGCCTTGTTACGCGCCAGTAGCGCACTTGCTTATTTGCAAGGTCGCGACTATGTTATCCCTGAAGATGTTGTTGCTATGGCGCCCGATGTTTTGCGCCACAGGCTCATTCTCAATCACGCGGCACGTGCGGCAGGTTTTGATGCTGATGCCATTATCCAGAAGATCGTGGATGTAATCCCTGTGCCATGAAATGGTTTTTTCAAAAACCATTAGCCGCGGATACGCCTTACAAAAGTGGGGGGGTGTCCTCTATAAATTCGCCTTTATTAGATGAGAATGAGCTTAGTAAGCTAGCAACACAAGCCCAATATATAAAAACTACGCGTGGTTATACGCAGCGATTAGAGAGCCACTTCTCAGGCACATTGCCTACAAAGCAAATCGGTAGCGGCATGGATTATGCCGAAAGCCGCGTGTATCAAGCGGGTGATGATCCGCGCTTTATCAACTGGCGTTTAACCGCGCGTAGCAATGAAACCTTGGTAAAAACATTCCATACCCAATCCAGCCCGACAATGTGTATCTTAATAGACCGTCGTGCGCCGATGCGTTTTGGCACAAAAAATCAACTCAAAGTTACTCAAGCTGTCAAAGTAGCAACCTTGTTAAGCCATGCAGCAAAACAACATCGGCTAGCATTAAGTGGTTCTATTTTGGACGAGCAAAATTCATGGATTCCTCCTAGCAATAATGAGCAAGCCTTTGATGGTTGGTTGGAGCAAATTAACTGCGCCTGTCCGCCATTATCGTCACCAGCAAGTACCGCTACCGATTGGCAGCTGATCCTGCAAAACTTATCGCTTAAAAATCCACTAGGTTCGTTGGTTTATCTTGTTAGTGATTTTGTCGGTTTAAATGATAAACACCAGCGTTATTTGGAAGAGTTGCAATCACACCATCATGTAGTCGCGATACATATTTCTGATCCTGCCGAACATAAGTTTTCAAATAACGGCGTGATGCATCTTCAGTCGTTGCAATCAATGCGGCATTATCAAGTTGATTCAAGTGATGCTAAGCAACAACAACGCTATCAAATATTAAGTGAAAAACACCATGAATCAATCAAGCAGCTATTTAAAAAACGTGGCATAGATTATCTGGCGCTATCTACTTGCGATGAATCTTTAAGCTCGCTTCTTCCTCTGCCACTCGAAGCTAGCGCATGATTGACGAAAAAACATCCGTAGAAAAACTCGCCAGCGGACAGCTTGAAGGCTTGATTCTCCCTGCGCCAGCCGAAGCATCCTTTTGGTGGCTTTGGTTAATTGCTGGTTTTTTTATTATTCTGCTTGCTTTTATGTGGCTAAAAAAACGTAACTCACCCAAAGCAAAAGCACTGCGCGAGCTACAAGTTTTACAGTCAAAAATCACAAGCGAGGCGCAAACTAAAGATATAGCAAGCGGCATTGCCGTATCACTTCGCCATGGCTTAAAGCTCACACGCTTAGATGAATTTATGCCAGAAAATATTCAGTGGCGTGATTATTTAAGCGAGTTGGATAACGCCATTTATGCGGATAAACAACCCTCGCAAGTTGAGCTTTTATCGCTTATTTTAAAAGCACAAACTTGGCTGAATAAATCGAATGTCTAGTACCCAACTGCATTGGCTTACGCCTGAGTGGCTCTTTCTCTTGCCCGTATTATGGTTTTATTTATTTTGGCAAAAGCAAAGTAAAAACCTAAATGAAGAAACTTCAATTGCTACGGCAGATACTGTCGAGCAAAAGTTAGTCCGCCACCCAATGGCAGATTTATTAGCCAACGAAACAAAGGATAAACCACGCAAGAAAAAGCTAAACTTTTGGGCAGGTTTAATTATCAGTAGCCTAATTGTTGCTATCGCCCAGCCCATTTTCAGAGGTGAAAAACTACCCAACCCACCGCCTGAACGCGATATTGTTTTTTTGGTCGATACCTCAGTGAGTATGCAACTCAAAGATTATCAAATCGATGGCAAGGCCATTAGCCGCATGGACTTATTGCGTCAGCTTTTAGATAAATTTGCATCGCGCATGAAGGGTGAGCGCATTAGCGTTATTATCTTTGGTGAGCAATCTTACAAACTCGTACCGCTAACAAACGATCAGAACCTGATTCGTAAAATGTTACAGCGTATCACGACATCATTGGCGGGACGGTACAGCGATATTGGTAGCGCTTTGTTGTTAGGGCTTCAAGAAGCAAACAAGCAACAGGATGCGCTTAGCGAGAAAGAAAATAAGAAACGCCACCAGACATTTATTTTATTCAGCGATGCGGATGAGTCACGCGGCAAAATCAACGTACACGCTGCCGCTGAACTTTTGGCGGAGAATGATATTCCGTTATTCAGCATTGCTATTGGTAGCAATACTTTGGCAAAAAGCTTATCGACAAAAAACGGCTTATACCAGCCTGTCAATGTAGCGCTGCTTGAGCAACTTTCTAAGACAACAAAAGGCAAGACATACCGTGTAGAAAATAGTGATGCGCTTGAAAAAGCCATTGCAGATATTTCTAAGCTACGCCAAAACCTAGCCATCCAAGAACCTCAATTTATACAAATACCGTTGTACTTTTATCCCTTATTATTTGCTTTGGGCTTATTATTTTTAAGGCAGTTGCTCTCTGTCTTGAGTAAAAAGCAATGAGCCTATTTAACCTAATCAGTAGCTTTGATTGGCGACAACCGTTGTGGCTTTTGCTCGCCTTACAACCCTTATTGCTTTGGCTATTTTTGCGCTGGAAAAGTCATCGGGAAAACAATAACTTTGCCGATAAACACCTACTACCATGGGTTCAGGTAATCCAACAAAAAAGCGTAACGCAAAAAATATTTTCAAGTAATACGGCCTATTGGTTTGCGATGACTTTATTAGCTATAGCAATGGCAGGACCAAGAACTGCGCTTGAATCTACTGATTCAAAGCAAACTTCAGCGCTGGATATTATGCTGGTTATAGATGTTTCTGCCTCGATGAAAGCAACCGATATTCAACCTTCGCGTTTGCAACGTGCCTCGCAAGAGTTGCATGAATTATTAACGCTTATCAAACGCAAGGATATACGTTTTGGTACTATTGTTTATGCCGCTCGCCCGCATTTATTTGTGCCGATGACAGATGATCACAATGCTTTAAAATTTTACCTTAAAGATTTAAATAAGCTGGTGCTACCAACCAAAGGCAGTGATTCATCTGCCGCATTATTAATAGCGGCTAAGGCGCTACAACAATCTGGCGTTAAGCCAAACCAAACAAAGGCTATTCTGTGGATTAGCGATGGCGATATAACAAAAGCAGAAGATAAAGCCAGCATCGAAGCTACGCTTAAAACCTTGCAACAGCAAAAAATATCCACCCATATTCTCGGCTTGGGTACACCCGAAGGTGCGGCTATTCCACTGCCGCAAGGTGGTTGGTTACAGCATAATGGTCAGGGTGTTGTTACAAAAAGTAATCTTAAACTATTGGCGCATTTTGCAACACTTGGCGGTGGGAAGTTTAGCCATGCTTATAATGATGAAAGCGAATGGCAAACGCTTTACACACAAGGTTTATTAAAAACGGTTTTGAGTAACAGCCAGCCAAAGCCCAAAGATGAAAACCAACAATGGCAGGAATATTATCAATGGTTTTTATTCCCAGCACTTCTACTGCTATTGCTTGCGCTTGTGCCTTTTAAGTTGAAACCCCAGCGTGCTAATACGATTGTCAGTAGCTTTTTTGTTTTGTGTTTTGCAAGTATTTTATTTAGCCCAGTTTCAAATATTTATGCTGAAAGTGATTTCTCAGAACATTTGCAAAACAGTATTCAAGATTATCAAAATCAGGAATACGCGCTTGCCACATCAGGTTTTATTTCAGCCATTTTACAAGCAAATACCAATAGCGAGCGCGCTATGGCGATGCATAATTTAGGCAATAATTATTTTCAGCAGGGTGATTATCAAAATGCCGCACAGCTCTTTGAAGATGCACTGCGCTATGCGCCAAAACAAACTCAAAGCCAATATAATTTAAAGCTTACAAAAGAACTAAATGCGCTACTAGAAAAACGCAGAAGGCGTGGCTTAGCAGGAAATGCCAATCAAGGCATTGGCAAGCAGGAAAGGTCTAATCCTAATCAACTTGTGACTAGTTTAGATAATATTACGCCAAAGCTAACGAAATCAGTATTGCCTAAAATTCCCAAGGCGCAGCTAGATTCTCTGCTCAGCAAGGGTCTTGCTCACCTAAAAATAATGGATGATCCATATGCTAAAAAGCTACGCGATCAACAACGCAATGTAGCGCAAGCTAGAATCTCATTGTTACGCGATCAAGATGATTCCCTGCAAATGTGGAAGCGATTATTTGAGATTGAAGAGGGCTTTCCTGCTAAGTTGAAATCACCAAAATCTGTGCCGGGGCAACAGCCATGGTGAGAATATTCTTACTCTTTATAGTATTAGCTTTTAGCACGGTATTCGCGGCAGACACACCTGCTTGGAAAGTAGCGGTAAAGCTATCATCTGCAAAGGTATGGCAAAGGCAACAGGTGATTTTATCGGTTGAGATTTCAACTACGGATGAGTTTGCCCGACTAGAAACACAGCCGCTTGAAGTTTCTGATTTTGAAATAATTGAGTTGCCTTACAGCGCAAGTAAACTAGATGAAAGCAAAGCCGAGCGGGTAATAAAAGTCGGCTGGATACTTTTTCCGCTAGTTGCAGGAAAGCACCGTATTGAATTACCCAGAATTTACTATCGCCCATCCAGCGGGCAAAAAAAGAAGCTCAAACTTGCGCCACAAACGCTATTAGTAAAATCATTGCCAAGCTATGTTCCACCCACTATGCCGATTGGAAAAGTACAAATTAAGAACTCTTTAGCAGCGGGAAAAATTGGCAGATTACACAATACAAAAACCCTAACCAATTGGAATATCAATGTTATTACAAACGGCGTTTTACCCCAAACCATACCACCTATTTTAAGACAAGTTAAATCCAATCTCGCATTAGAAGTATTGCCAGAAACCATTACGCAAAATGCCCAGAAGTCTTTTTCTGGACTTAAAAATATCACGCAATATCAGCTACCCATTAAAGCACTAAAGAGTGGAAGACTAGCTTTACCAGAGCTAAGTATTCAATATTTTGACCCGCAAGATAACAAACTTAAAAATGTGGTTTCACAAGCACCGACACATTGGGCGCTTAATTTATATTTACAGTTATTGCTAGGCAGTCTCTTAATTTTATTATTATTGTTTGCCTTGTATAAGACGTTTAAGTTCATTAACAGGCGTATGGCAAAGCAACAAAATATCCGCAATGCTAAAGATAAAATCCAACAAGCTAAAAATGCAACTGAGCTACGAAGCGCGCTGAATAATTTATCTCAAGCAAATGGCTGGCAAGCTAACTTAACTTTAAAGCAATGGTTAAACCACTGGCAAAACCAACACGGTGAAAACAAAATGCTAGCCTCTGCGTTTAGTGACTTACAATCTATCCAATTTGAAAATAACTCCGATACCAATATTGAAAAAATAAAGGCTAACCTTCTAGGTAATATTTGAGACTCCTCTTTCTACACTCCAGTACACCCCCCCACTTTTGCATAGCTAATCATTTCAATACAAAAACTATAAATAATCACTAAGATATTGTTTGTATAGGTATTATGTGATTCTCTATTATATAAATGGGAACAACTATGGGAACATTAAAACAAAGTAACTAGATAAATTATTCAATTTTCTAAAACATAAGTTTCATTATAAATATCAGTTAGTACGCGACCATCATAAGTCCAATGGGGGGCTGGCTGTACTGAATAATCTAAACCCATTACTTCTCTAGTAACACCTGTTAAAGAGCTAATATTGCCATTGTAGTTGACCTTTTTTTCTTCAACTACTGTCACCTGAATATCATCTTCTTTATATTTCAAAATTGAGCCAACTGGAATACCCATTTCAATAAAATTCATATTAGGTCTACGGTTGGACTTCATCTTTTTAGCTGAAGCTTTTTCTTCTATTGTTACATCTTCTGAAAGATAGTCTTCTACTTGTGGGGTCACGTCTTCAACTGATAAAAGCTGTAGTATTGAAATAACCCTTTCAGGTTCAATTTGAAAGAACTCACGACTACTATTAATCCGAGAATTTCCAAAAGCTAAATGAAAGGCTTTTTCCACTTTTGAACAATCATCTACACGGCAAGCAAACTCACACTCAAAAGGTAGCGGTACACCTGTTGTATAAAGTTGCCTCATTCTATTGGCTATGTCGCTTTGTGTTGTTTTGCCAATCTTAATTAAGCCTTCCATTGCTGGATTAGAAAGCACATAAACAATTTCATTATTTTGGTCATTCAAAGTATCTGGCATTATGTCCTATCAAGTATCTGTAGTTTTAACGCAATAGTATAATATCTTGATAAATTGCACTAGTTGCCTCTTCGCTTAACCTTATAAATTGATTCATCTGTTTTCTAAGCTCTATCTGTTCTCTTGATCTAAAACCATGTTTTAAAGCATTCTGTGAGCTTCTAGCTTTTCCCTCTTCTGTTTTTGCTCCTGTTGACCTTTGCCATGGTTTCCATTGCTGGATAAGTTGCGCTTGTCTTTTTCGTCTCTCTGGTGTCCAGCCGTTCATATTTCACTCACTCTTATAGTTTTATTAAATAGCTTCTGGAAATTGGCTTTCAACTTTGATTGAAGACTTTCTATGTTCCAAGATTGCTTTTGACTCTTTATATTGTCTTGCTTCTGCTGTTTCAATAAATTCAACGTCTATACCAAAAGATTTAACCTCTTCAATAATTCTATCAAGGCTTACTTTGAAAAACTCTTTTCTACCATTCACTAAATTTAGCCTATTATATTCAAATACCTTGTGAAGCTGCTTTTCTAATGCTGGAGCATTTTCAGAATAAATCATTGCATGAAGGTCAAATAGAAATGGAACGCTGGCATCTCCTAACTCTTTTACTCTATCTAGTGGCTCTAATCTTCTAGTCATTCCAATTTTATAAATACCTTCACCAAATGAACCATGATTTGATATTACATAAACATGACCAATCTTTGTCTGTTGCGCCATTGATTTAGCTCTTTCATTTTTTATTTGAGCGGCTTCTAGTTCTACGCTTAAGTTTTCTATTTGTCCCTTCAACTTTTCTAATTTTTCACCACTAGCTTGTTCAGCTTCTTTTTTTGCTTTATCTAAAAGTCGTTGATATTTCTCTTCCTCTTTAAAGGCTTTTATACTGTCTCTTTCAAGTTGAGTTTCCTCTCTTATCTGCCTTCTTATTTCAGCTTGTTCTTCTTTCTCTTCTTGTTTTTTCTCTTTATATTCATGCTGAAGGTATAGTTCTTCTAATTTTAAGTCTAAGTAGTTATAGGAAACTCTTATTGTCATTGATTCATTTAACTTATTAATTGCATCATAGGCTTTCTCTATTCGCTTCTCTATTCTGTTTGCATTATTCCAGTTTACTTTTGATATGGCAGCGTCACATTCATTATTAAATGCTCTGGCTGTCATTCTAATGCCTCTATTAGTAAATGTTTTTCCTTTTGCCTTACTGCCTTCTACAGCCCAATCAGAGTCGCAGGTAATTGCAGTTTTTTTGCTAATCATTTCTCTTTGTTTAGCTTTTATTTGCTTTATTTTATCTTTGTATTTCTCTGAAGTATCAAAATCAAAATGGGGGGCATAGAACCCTAATTGAGATAATTCAATTGTCTCATTAAATATTGCTGCTTCTTTCCTTAACTCATCATAGATAAGCTTTTTCTCTTTATACTTTTCTCTTAGCTTTTCAGTTTCATCCTCCAAGTCACTTATCACTTCATATTTTTTTAATGATTCCATTTTATTTTTATATTCTTCAAAACCATCATGACCAGTTTTAAGTTGTTTTTTTAGGCTTCTAATACGCAATATCAAATAGATTATTAAAGCTAACAAAAGCAGAATTATTAAAAACTCCATTAAACTCACCTATGACACAAATTTATAAACCATATATAATTTTTTTTAATATTGTAAGTAGTTTCATTTATTATTTAACCTTGGTTATTTTTTTATAAAGTCTTCTATCGTGTTTATCTTTGCATTATCTAAGCTTTCAGAATTTATCTGTTCCAATAGTTCGTTTGGTTCATTTGCTTTTTTTTCCGCGCGTGAACCTGTATTCATATTGCCATTATTAACAATCTGTTGATCTGCAATATTGGCTTGTTTGGTTATCGTTACAGATTTAGGGTTCTTAATCTCGTTAATAGCCTCTACTGTGCATCGGCACTGGCTTTGTGCTTTTAATGCCATATTCATAAAAGTTTGTGACGTTTTTGGATAGTCATTCATATTGTCTGCTGCACGATTAGCTGCCTCACTAAAAATATGATTTAAGAGTAAACTTTGGCTTGTCAGCATTGCTTCTAAGGTTGATAAATCGCCTTTCTTAATTTCTTTTTTTGTATCAATATGAAACTTTAATATTCTGCCTTCTGTTAAATAAGAATCACCCGCAAACGACTTTATAAATCTACCAGACGTTATTGCATTTGATGTTATCGGATTAATAAACATTTCTGCTAAATCCTCATTCTCTGGTTTATCTAAATTAATTGTTCTTCCTTTACTCATACTATGGTTTCTCTTTTAGTTAATAGGTTGCTTCTACTGTTTAGCATTCCTTATGCTTTGCCTATGGTAGATACTATGTACCTATGTTTATAGGGTATTTAAGTCTTTGATTTTATTGAATCGTAGTTTTATGTAACCTTGATTTTTAGGGTCATATAACCTTGCTTTCTAGGTCATACAACCTTGATTTTTAGGGACGGCTTTTATTTTCACCTTAACCACTTAGGACGGAATAATTCAGGATGAACATTCTCATTTTCCCCTTTAGTCCAGCGTAAAAAATCATTAGTAGGCTCATGTTCATTAGCTTTTTCAGAAGTAATAGCCCACTCACGTCCTTTTTTAGTTGTCCAGCTATGGTGCTTTATCAACTTAATAAAGCCATGCTCTGAAAGCTCATAAAATGCCCGATCTGTCACTTTTTCACTTGCGTTAATCAATGCTTGTGCTGTTGCTGTACCAATCGTTAAACGACCATTCCTGCTTGGTCGGTATATAAGCATAAATTCAATGAGCAATGCCCTAGCAGATGGCTTTAAGTCTCTATAAGCAGGACTTTTTAAAACCGTTTCAGTCAAGCGCACAAAGTATTCTTTGCGCTTAGCCATTACACGCTCGCTTTGAAAGCTTATAAACTTCACTCCATGAAATAAAACGCCCTTGCTCAATGATACGACCACCACTTTGAGTGATTTCTGCGATAACGCGACCATCTGAAGCAGGTCTACATTTAATAATTGCTATAACGGCTTGAGGAGCTTTATTAGCTATTCGTTGCCTTGACCATTCCGCGACTTGGTGAAGCCCACCAGATGCAACTATTCCGCTCTTTTTATCGTGCGCGAGATAACTAACCATGATTAGCGCCTCCTATACGGTACAAACCCCATAAGTATTGATTTGAACGCTCACCAAAACGGTTATTTATTCGATACGGTGGTTTATAGCAACCGACATAGAAGCCAGCATCTACAATTAAATCATTATGCTTTCGTGCTACATCACTAAGATTAACCGAGGCACAAGCAATACATAATTGCGTTGTTTTGGTATCTGGATTAACAGCCAGATGCTTAACCATACGCCTGAACTGTTTTGAGCTTTCGGGTATCAGTTTTTCTAGTGCTGTATATTCATCAGGCTTAAGCTTTACCGATTTAGGAATGCTATAATGTGGTGAAGTGTTATTTAGTGCGCTCTCTGTGGTGGGGGGCGTGCAACTTATACTCATGACTCAGCCCTCTCTTCTAAACGACTATTTATCCAATCGTCTATTTCAGACTCCAACCACCCGACCGCACGCGCTCCCAAAGATATTTGTCTAGGAAATTCACCTGCTTTTATTTTCTTATAGATAGTTGGTCGCTTATAGCCAGACTTAGCCTCAACCTGTTCAATTCGTAATATCGTTTTATTGTCTAATGACATTTCAGTACCTCTTCTTTAAGTTCGGTACAGTTTAAGCACATGGAAAAAATTTAAATATTGGGTTTCACAAGGTTTTTAGGTGGGGTAACAAGGTTTTCTATTGGGGTTACTTATTATTTTTAGTATTAACGGTTTTTTCTGATCTTATATTAAGTCTTTCCCATGAATCCCTTACTGCAGAATTATCACTATAACCATGCTTAACTTTTACTTCTTTGATTATTGTAGTTTGTAAACCAATTGGCATTGGCTCTTTAATATCTAAGCCCTCACTTTTTATTCGCCAGTCCATCCACTCATCCATTGAGGTAGTATCTCTTTTTCGTACTTTTGGTTCTTGCATAGCAATATTATTAGGACATTTCATAATGCTTTCTAAATAGTTTTCTATGTTTTCAGAGGTCATGCATAGCTCTTTAATACTTAGCTCTTCAATGCCTTCTCTTTTGATTCCTGTGAGTATCTGTACTAGGTTTTCTCCAGCATCAAATAAACAGGCTGAGAATATTTGGTGATTGCATCTTTCATCTGAAAGTCGTAAATAGAAATATTCACGAGGGCTGAAAGATGAAGTAACAGGAGGGCTGCACTGTCCGTTTGCCTTGTTTGCAGGATAATAAACTGGTTTACGCATTATTTTTAATATTCTCTTTGAGCTTTCATCCCCTGCTTTAGCTTCATTTGTGACTTCTTGAAAATATTTATCATGGTTCTGATTCCATCCTGTAAGAATACTTAAAATATCGGCATTGTTATAGACGGCTATCTCTAAAGCCTTACTAATTAATCCTTCGACTGTAATTTCTTCCCCTAGCTTTTCTGTAATAATCTGTGCAGATTCTTCTAAACTAAAAAACGTCCTATTATTTACATTCAACAAAGCCTAACCTCCCATGCTATACCTTAAAAATACACTGCCAGCCCGTTAGGTTTACGGTTTTCCCTCCGTCGAAGTAGACAGTACAATACTCTTTTACGCCCTATACTCTTTCCCAAATTGACCTATAACAACATTACAGGATTCATCAATCTGTTCATTCACAAAGTCAGCCCACCATTGAAGCATTTCACGCCTTTGCTCTAAGTATTCAGCACGGTTATATACGCCTCTCACACCGCCCTGTTCATGCGCTAGTGCTTTCTCTATCCAATCAGAGTTAAAACCTGATTCGTTTAAGTGTGTGGATGCTGTGCGCCTAAAATCATGTATTACAAAGTGCTGAATATCCAAACCTAGCGATCTTACAACGTAGTTAAGTGTAGATTTTGAAATAGGTCTTCTTAATGTATTTCTGCTTGGTATCACAAAATCAGACTTGCTTGATAAGTGTTTAAGCTCTTCAAACATCGCAAGGGCTTGCCTTGATAGTGGCACGATATGAGTTTTATCCATTTTCATGCGCTTTACTGGAATAGTCCATAAGCCTTTGTCAAAGTCTATTTCATCCCAACGTGCCTCAATTAATTCTGATTTTCTAACCATCGTGATAATTAAAATATGCAAAGCTAACTTGTAAGCTCTTCTAAATGATGCTGTATAAATACCCCTCAATAGTTTGCCAATTTCTTCTGGCTCTAGTGCTACTTCACGGCTTTTTTGTGTTGCTATAAATTGCGCCTCGATAGCCGATGCTGGATTGAAAGTTGCCAGCTCTCTTGATATGGCATAGCGGAACATTCTTTTCAGTATGTTTCTTGCCATTAGTGCAACATGATCTGAACCGCGCGCCTTTATTTTATCTGTGACTTCCAGAATATCTGTGACGGTAACTTCTTTTAGTTTCAGCTTGCCTATTGTTGGCAAAATATCATTCCTAATAACTGCTTCTATGGTCTTAGGGTTCTTATTTCTAAGCATTGCCACCTCTTCAAACCAAATAGGTGCAAACTCTTCTACTGTCTTGAGTGCTTTAAAGCCTCGCTTATCAATTTGTTTTTGCCTTGCAGGTGATATGCCTTGAGCAACTAGCTTTCTGGCTTCCTCTCTTTTTTCCCTTGCTTGTGATAATGAAATATCAGGATATTCACCAAAACTGATCTTTTCTTGTTTGCCATGCAAGCGGTAACGCATACGCCAAACCTTTTTGGTTTTTAATACCTCAATAAATAAACCGCGTTCATCAGATACAGAATAATTATTTTTCTTTGCTTTCAAGGCTTTAAGCTTGGTGTCAGTGAGTGCCATCTTTAGCTCCTATTATATTTGTTCCCCAATATTCCCTAAAAACCACAATGGGAACACCCAAAATACTACCATGGGAACAGGTATGGGAACAGTAGAATGGAGCTTTTAATATTCTTTAATCATGCTTAATAGACGCTAATTGCTGTTATATTGGTGTTTTTATTATGTTTTAGTGTCTATTGCAATGTCTGTAAATGTGGGTTTATTTTCCAATACAAAAACTACTGAATATCTCGCCTAATAGATCATCGGAGGTGAATCTGCCTGTGATTGTGCCTAGCTCGTCTTGTGCTTGGCGTAGTTCTTCTGCCATTAGTTCACCTGCGTTAAATTGCACTAGTTGTGCTTCGGCGTTGTTTACAAATTCTTGGGTTTTTTCTAGAGCGTGTAGGTGTCTTCGACGGGCGATAAAACTATCTTCACTATTTTGTTGGTAGCCCATGCGTTCTTTTAGTTCTGTTTTTAACTCGTCTATGCCTAGTTTGTGTTTGGCTGATATATAGATTTCATCGCCATGCTTGCCAGCTTTTTTATTATATTTACCATGAACTAAATCAACTTTATTGTGTACCTTTAATACGGATAATCCCTTGGGGAGCTTATCGAGTATTTGTTGGTGGTAATCATTTTTATCAACTATTTGGGATGCCTCTAATAACAAGAGGGCTAAATCTGCCTTTTCGATTGCTTGCCATGCACGCTCTATGCCTATTTTTTCTACGGGGTCGTCGCTGTCTCGCAAGCCTGCGGTGTCTACTAGGTGTAGCGGCATTCCGTCTAGGTTAATGGATTCGTGTAGCGTGTCGCGGGTTGTGCCTGCAATGTCGGTGACGATGGCGGTTTCATTGCCTGCAAGTGCATTGAGTAGGCTGGATTTTCCTGCATTGGGTTTACCGATAATCACTAGGTGTAAGCCGTTTCTGAGCAAACTGCCTTGTTTGGCTTTGTCGGTGATTTCTAAAAGTTGTTGTTTAATATCGTTAAGGCGATTTAATACTTTTTTATCGGCTAAGAAATCAATTTCTTCTTCAGGAAAATCCAGCGCCGCTTCGACATAAACGCGCATTTCAATCATTTTTTGTAGCAATGAATCTATGGCTTGTGAGAAGTCACCTTGTAGCGAGCGCAGGGCTGAGCGCGCGGCTTGCTCTGAGCCAGAGTCTATCAAGTCGGCTATTGCTTCGGCTTGGGTTAGGTCGAGCTTGTCATTTAAGAAGGCGCGTTCTGAGAATTCACCGGGCTTTGCCAGGCGTGCGCCCAGCTCTAAACAGCGCTTGAGCAGCATATCCATGACGATATACCCACCATGACCTTGTAGCTCTAACACGTGTTCGCCTGTGAATGACTTGGGCGCGGGAAAATAAATAGCAACGCCATCGTCTAGCGTTTGTGCTGATTTATCTTTGAATAAGCGGTGCGAGGCTTTAAAAGGTGAGGGCAGGGAGCCTAGAATTTGTTCGGCTATTTTTGGTACTTGTGGACCCGATATTCGGATAATACCTACGCCACCACGCCCTGAGGGCGTTGCTACAGCGGCAATAGTGTCGATGCTATTAATATTTTCACACATAGTACAAGCCATGCAAAAGTGGGGGGGTGTAAACTATAGCAACTACCATCTTCCTCATAAAATGACTTAGATGATATTCGGCTTTAAGTATCACCAATTATTTTTTTGTTGATGAACCATTGCTGAGCAATTGAAAGAATATTATTTACCACCCAGTATAAAACCAAGCCCGCAGGGAACCATAGGAACATAATGGTAAATACCAAAGGCAAGTACATAAATATCTTTTGCTGCATTGGGTCTTGCATTGCTGGTGGATTAAGCTTTTGCTGAAGCCACATACTTGCACCAAATATTAGCGGTAAAGCAAACCAAGGGTCCATTATGGATAAATCTTTGTACCAAAGTATCCACGGTGCTTGGCGTAGCTCCACACTTTCTTGTATTACCCAATACAGTCCCATAAATACAGGCATTTGAATCAGCATTGGCAAACAACCACCGAGTGGGTTTATTTTTTCTTTCTTAAACAGGGCCATGGTTGCTTTCTGTTTGCCTTGTGGATCATTTTTAAACTTTTCGCCCAATGACTTTATTTGTGGCTGAAACTTTTTCATCTTCGCCATTGATTTATAACTCATCGCCGAAGGGTAGAAGAAAATAAGCTTAATAAATAACGTCAGTAGGATAATCGTCCAACCCCAGTTGCTTACTATATTTCTATTAATAAAGCTCATGACCGCAAAGATTGGCTTTGATACAAAAGCGAATATGCCGTAATCAACGGTTAAATCTAGCCCTTTTGATATTTTTGCTAGTGATGCTTGATCGGTTGGCCCAACATAAAGCTGGCTTGTAAAGTCTGCGCTTGCGCCAGGCGCTACCTGCTTAACAGGTGATTTTACACCAATGATGTAATTATCTTTTTCTTTATCAATGCGGGTGTAATAGGTATTTTCACTTTCTTTTGAAGGCACCCAAGCGCTTACAAAATAGTGTTGGAGCATTGCAACCCAGCCGCCTTTTATGATGCGTGCTTCTTTATCTTCTTCTGAAAGTGCATTAAGTTCTGCGCTAGTTAAGTCTTTAAGATCGCCATCTTTAATATCGTCAAACTTTACTTTTTCATACTTATTATTGTAATAAGCAGGGCCTACATAAGCAATTGCGCCCCCTAAAAGACTACCTGATCTTTTATATTCTTTATGCGTTAGCTCCAAATACTCAATGCCTTCCCAAACATTAGCTGTTTGGTTATTAACTTTTTGTATTTGTTTAACTAAAAAAGAACCACGCTCAAAGTTGAATAGTTTGGTTACGGTTAGCCCATTGCCATCAGTCCATGTTAGAGGAACTTGTAATGCATTTTGACCTTCTTGAAGAACATATTCCATATTCTCTGCACTAAAGTTAGTGAAGTGATTTGGTGCTGATGCGCCATTTGCGCCTCTATAAATTAAACCTGATTGCGCTGCATATTTTTGTTCTTTGTCTATTATGCGCGTTGCTTTATCTTTTTCTTCT
>Ga0256844_10000430_pt1 | contig 16111 bp, 16 predicted proteins | sample MusselsmetaG_FD_189100 | JGI IMG/M metagenome (GOLD analysis project Ga0256844, IMG submission 189100) | Mussel associated microbial communities from hydrothermal vent at the East Pacific Rise, Pacific Ocean - Mussels | ecosystem: Host-associated > Mollusca > Shell > Unclassified ... | reverse complement strand
CTCATTTACATGCCCAAAAATATTTACCCACCAAGAACTAATGGCATCAATATATGATTTATCATCAAAATCATAAAGATAAACACCCTTACCATATTTAATAGGAATTAGAGGCAAAGTCTCATGATCTTTCATTTGCGTACAGGGATGCCATATATTTTTTAAATCTTCTGTTACTATCTGAGCATTATTATGGTTCATTATTGACCTTGGGTTTTTTAGTTGAGAATATACTATGTATAAAGTAATTATTTCATTAATAATTAATCACAACTAGACTAAAATTGTGCAAATTTTTAATTAAGGTAATAAAACATGATAAGTTGGATGCAAAGTAACAACAAATTTACAGTTATCGTTATGTGGATAGCTGCACTATCATTTATACTCTCTACAGCAGTAATAGGTGGATCAGCAGGACTAAGAAATAGTAGCATTGGAAAAGTAGGAGAAATAGAACTCTCAAAAGATAAATTTTCTATGGAGTACAATCAACTCTTTAATCAGTACAATCAAATGATGCAAGGTAAGTTTGACCAAGAGCAAGCTAAAAAAATGGGTCTTCAAGATCAAGTTATTAGAAATATGGCTGGTCAAGCCAAAATATTAAACTTGGCAAAAGAGTTTGGAATAGTTGTAACAGACGAAGAGACTGGTGCTAAACTTGCTTCTTACCCAGCATTTCAAACTAATGGAAAATTTGACAGAAAAATTTATGATGCATATATTGCAAACAGTGGTTTTGCTAATGATGTATTTGAGAAAAACTTAAAAGATCAACTTACAATTGAAAAGACATTTAAATTACTCAATACAGAGGGTCTTGACAATGAATACAATGCATTTAAACTTGCTTTTGAAGTTGCTGACAAATTAAAATACTCTATACTTACAAGTAAAGATGTAAATATAACTGTTGATGATGCAAAATTAAAAGCATTTTGGGAACCAAGAAAAGAGCAATATAAAACTGATAAACAATATACCTTAGATATACAGTGGACAGAGACAAAGAATACTGACGTTTCAGATAAAGATATAGAAGCTTACTATAATGAAAACCGTTTTAACTATACAGATAAAGAGGGAAAAATCTCTGACTTTAAAGATGTTAAAGAATGGGTAAAAGAAGCAGCTCAAATTTCTAAAAGTAAAAAAGATGCATTAAAACGTTATATTCAATTTAAAAAAGGTGAATTGAAAGCTGATGAAACATTAACTCTTAATCTTAATGATTCAAAACTTTCAAAAGAGTTATGGTCAGAAATAGCCAATAAAAGTAAAAACGACATCATTAAACCTAAAGTTGTAACAAATCGTTACGCATCAGTTAAAATTATTAACATTGTTGAACCTGCAACTAAAACTTTTTCAGAAATTAAAGATATTTTAATACCTTCATATAAGCTGGAAGCACAGAAAGAGGCGTTATCTGCACTTGCAGAAAGCAAGTTGACAAAAATTGACAACGAAGATATGAATGTGTCAACTTTCATCACACTGGATAACGCAGAAAAACAAAATATCGGTCTAAATCAACAAGAAATTGCAACTTTCGTATCTAAACTCTTTACTTCTGAGCAAGAAAAGGGTATCATTCCTATAGGAAGTAAAGTAGTAGTTTACAAAATCATAGAGCAAAAATTGATTTCACTTGAGAACAATGAGACTGAGGATTTACATACAAATGTAAATCAAGTTAAAAACCAAAGTTTTCAAGTTAACCTAATGAAAATGCTCGATGAAAAGTATCCTACTAATCTTTACTAAAAGAAAGTTTTATAACATAAACTAAGGATTTACTCGTGAACACACCCATCTTAGCCATTGACATTGGCTCAACGAAAGTATGTGCAATTATAGGTGAACTAAAAAATGGACATATGGAGATTGCAGGTCATGGAATTAGTAAATCACAAGGTATTAAAAAAGGTGCTATCTCTAATATAGAGTTAGCATCAAAATGTATTAAAGATGCTGTTGACGATGCTAAACGTGTTGCAGGGATTAACCTGACAAGAGCAACCATTTCTATTTCTGGTGCATACGTAAAAAGTTTAAAATCATCAGGTGTTGTCAATATTCCTAACCAAGAGATTTCTATTAATGAAATTAATCGTGTTATGCAGACAGCTCTTTACAATGCAAATATTCCTAATGAATTTGACATACTTCATGTATTACCATATAAATTTAAAATAGACGAACAAGATTTTATTGAAGATCCAAATGGTATGAATGCAAGTAGAATGGAAGTTGATACACATATTATTATGACTGGTAAGTCTAATCTTGGAAACCTTAAAAAAGCTGTCCATGCAGCTGGTATTGATATTTCTAAAGTAGTTCTTTCAGGCTATGCATCATCTTTGGCTGTAACTTCAGAAAATGATAAAGAGAGAGGCGTAGCAGTTATTGATCTGGGAGGACAAACATCTAACTTGACAATTCATGTTGGAAACTCAATTCAATACAATGACTTTTTATCTGTTGGTTCTAACCACATTACAAATGACTTGTCAATTGCATTGCATACACCTCTTGATTCGGCAGAAGAGTTAAAAGTAACTCAAGGTAGCCTATATGAAACAGAAGGTGGAGAGATACAACTTCCAATTATTGGTGATGAAAACAATATGAACTCTGTCTCTTTAGATATCGTTCATAATATTATCTATAGTAGAATGGAAGAGACACTCTCTATTTTGGCAAATTCATTAGAAAAAAGTGGACTTAAAGCTCAACTAGGTGCAGGACTTGTATTAACAGGTGGAATGACACATATAGAAGGAACAAGAGATTTGGCACAAGCACTTATGCCAAACCTTCCTGTAAGACTTGGTAGACCAACCAATATTTCCAATATTGCTGAGAGTATTAGCTCTGCAGAGTTTTCGACTGTAATTGGATTAATTCATTATGAATCAGGAAATCATACTGAATATGAACTGGATGGTAACAAAAACATGTTACATTCAAAAGATTATCAAGCGAAAGATTCTCTACAAGATATTGCTTCTATTCAAGATATGAATAGCAATATTTCAAAACCAAAAATATCTGTTTCTACTCCATCGTTTGAGGAGAATAACAGTGATGACTTATTTAAAGACTTAAGTCAAGAACCTAAAAACAATCAAAATAACCCTTTGCATAATTTTATGCAGTGGGCATCAAAAATCTTTTAAGAGGAGGAAGAAATGGAAGAGTTTAACATAACAGAATCAAGAGCTGGAATTCACGGCGCGAAGATTAAAGCAATCGGTGTAGGTGGTGGTGGTGGAAACATGATTAACCATATGATTAGAGAAGGTATTGAAGGTATCGATCTTATTGTTGCAAATACAGATGCACAAGCACTAGAAGCTTCAATTGCTCCATATAAAATGCAACTTGGTCTTCAAGTAACCAAAGGTCTTGGTGCAGGTATGAAACCAGAAGTTGGCGAAGAGGCTGCTGAAGAGAGTTTTGAAAGCATTAAAACAATGCTTGAAGGTGCTGACTTAGTATTTATCTCTGCTGGTCTTGGTGGTGGAACAGGTACAGGTGCTGCTCCAATCATTGCTTCTGCTGCTAAAGAAGTTGGTGCATTAACAGTTGCAATTGTAACCAGTCCTTTTGCGTTTGAAGGTCGAAAAAGAAAAAAACTTGCAAAAGCAGGTCTTGAAAGATTAAAACAAGAGTCTGACTCAATTATTGTAGTACCAAATGAAAGACTACTTTCAATTGTAGAGAAAAACCTTGGTATGAGAGAGAGTTTTAGATTGGTTGACAATGTTCTTTCTCAAGCTGTTGGTGGTATCTCTAACGTTATTCTTTCTCATGGAGCAAATGACATTAACCTTGACTTTGCCGATGTTAAAACAGTAATGAGTCATAGAGGTCTTGCACTTATGGGTGTTGGTGAGTCTCAAGGTAGTTCTGCTGCTTACGATGCTGCCAAAACTGCCATTGAGTCTCCACTTCTTGATAACTTATCAATTGATGGTGCAATGGGTATTTTAGTACACTTCCACATTCACCCAGATTATCCTCTTGCTGAGATTTCTGAAGCGATGGATATTGTTGAAGAGAATGCAGATGAAGATGCAAACATTATTTTTGGTACAACTACATCAGAAGACATTCCTATTGATGAAGTTAAATTAACAATTATTGCTACAGGTTTTGAAGACCCAAGCGATTTAGAAGTTGATGCACCATCAGAAAAAGTAACTACTGTTTCTAACAATGGAATTGGTACTTTAAGACAACCAGCTCAGTCATTGTTACATAAAATGAACACAGCTAAAGTTGTTGGTGGATACAACAATGACTCAGATGACTATTTAGATACACCAACTTTCCTTAGAAAGCAAATGGATTAAAACTCTAAACTCCTGATATGACAAAAGTTTTCTTCCTCCTCTTTCTACTTTTGTCACCCTATCTGCTTTTTGCAGATGGGCATATTTTTGTCTATCATCGTTTTGATGATACTCGATACCCTACTACTAATATTTCTACTAAAGAACTCAGAAAAGAGTTTAACTATCTAAAAAAGCATAACTACAAAGTTGTTCCTCTAATCGATATTGTCAACAAAATAAATGCCCATGAAGAAGTACCTAAAAACTGGGTTGCCTTTAGCATTGATGATGGGTTTAGAAGCTTTTACAAAAATGGTCTCGCTGTTTTTAAAGAGTACAACTACCCTTTTACCCTATTTATTGCCGTTAAATACACTGAAAAGAACTACAAAGACTATGTAAGCTGGAAACAACTCAAAACCATTGCGAAATATGGTTCTGTTGAATTTCACTCCTATGGTCATGGTCACTTTGGACAGATGAGCGATGAAGCCATTAAAAAAGATATGGACCGAGGCTTAGCCTTAATGAAAAAACATCTCAACTATGAGCCTGGGCTTTTTGTCTACCCATATGGTGAATATGACGAACGTGTTGAAAGTGTTTTAGCCAACTATAACTTTAAAGCTGTTTTCAACCAAAATATAGGTGCTGTTAATGGAACTTGCTCTAATGTTAATGACATTGACCGTTCTGCTGTTGTTGGTTCTAATGCTCATGACTTTAAACTCTATTTGAGATTTCAAGAGCTTTGTGGAGTTCATTTTCAACAACCTTCCGTATTTCCAAAAAATAAAATTGTAAAAACAGTAGAAGTAACACTTGATGACAAAAATATCACCTCTGCTGACATTTTCATCTCCAACAATGGCTGGACAAAAGTCAAAGTCAAAAATGGAAAAATTTTATGGAATGCAAATAAGCGTGTCAAACTAAATCGTATTAAAATTGGTGTAAAAGTCAAAAGTCAAATTAAGCTAATGGTTTTGTCAAAATAGTTATACTTCTAAAAAATTATACCCATGGAGATAAACTATGAATAAAAAAATCTATCTTTTGATGCTATCTGCACCCTTACTATTTTCAGCATGTAACTCAACAACTGTTACACCTAAGGTTGAAGAGAAAAGTGAAATTGTAAACAATAACCATAACACAGAACTAAAACAAGATGTAACGGTCTCTTACGAAAACACCAATGAAAGAGTAAAGAAATTAGGAAAAATGCATATTTCAAGTTATATGGAAACGCTTAAACCGACACTTAAAAGTTTAATTAAAAGTGACCCAACATTTAAAACAGCAATGGGTGGATGTACTTCAATGGCAACTAAAATAACAGAAAACTATAACTCACTTTCTGAGACAAAAGTTAGAAGAACTGCTCTAAAATACAGAAATCCAAACAACAAACCAGATGCTACAGACAAAACTGTTATGGAGCGTTTTTTAGCTTCAAATAATTTTAATGAACTTCTGGTTGTTGACATGAACGACCATTATCGTGTCTACAAAGCTTTAGATACAAAAAAACCTTGTCTCGCTTGTCATGGAGAAAACATCTCTTCAGATTTAAAAGGAATGCTTCTAAAAAGTTACCCAACTGATATGGCAACAAACTTTAAACTTGGTGAGTTTAGAGGTGTAGTTGTAGCAAAAGTTAAAAAATAACTAACAACATTTCGCTATAATGCTCCCATTAAAATTGGGAGTATTATAAATGAATGATGTAGTTGAATGGCTAAAAGAAAATGGTAATCTAAAGATTATCGATGAACCTCTAGATGTAGAACTAGAAATCCCTCACATTGCTTATGTCGAAGTAAAAACTGACAACTCTCGCCCTATTCTCTTTACAAAACCCATAAACAAAGCAAAAGGTATTGAGTATGATATGCCTGTACTCATGAACATCTTTGCAAACAAAGAGCTAACCGAAAAAATCTTTGCCAAACACCCTGACAGCGTTGCTGAAGGCATAGACAAGTTACTTAAACTCAAGCCACCTGCTGGGTTAATGGAAAAACTTAAAATGATTCCTGAACTCATAGCACTAAAGAATGTTTTTCCTAAACGTTCAAAAAAAGCTGGAGCATGTCAACAAGTTGTCATTGAGAAAAAAGATGTAGATTTAGACAAACTACCTATTTTAAAAACATGGGATGAAGATGGTGGACCATTTATTACTATGGGACAAGTCTATACTCAAAGTCTTGATGGTGGTATGCAAAACCTCGGAATGTATCGTCTTCAACAGTATGACAAAAACCACTTAGGAATGCACTGGCAGATTCATAAAGATGCCTCACACTTCTTTGACCAGTACCAAAAAGCTGGTAAAAAAATGCCTGTGACCATTGCCATTGGTGGTGACCCACTCTACATTTGGTGTGGTCAGGCTCCTATGCCTCACGGAATGTTCGAGATGCTTCTTTACGGTTTTGTTCGTGGGAAAAATGCTCAACTTGTTAAGTCACTCACCAATGACATCTATATTCCAAAAGATGTAGATATTGTCATAGAAGGTTTTGTTGACCCTGAAAAAATGGAGATAGAAGGACCTTTTGGTGACCATACTGGGTACTACACACTTAAAGAGCCTTACCCTGTTATGGAGATAGAGACCATAACCATGAAAGAGAAACCTGTTTTCCAAGCAACTGTTGTGGGTAAACCACCACTCGAAGACAAGTACATGGGTTGGGCAACAGAGAGAATATTCCTGCCAATGCTCAAACCAATGGCTCCTGACCTCATAGACTACTATATGCCTGAAAACGGAGTTTTCCATAACCTAATACTCGGAAAGATGAAAACACTCTACAAAGGTCACGCACAGCAGTTTATGCACGCCTTTTGGGGTGTAGGTCAAATGAGCTTTGTAAAACATGCCATTTTTGTAAATGAAGATGCACCTGAGCTTAGTGATGATATTGCTATTACTGAATATATTTTAAACCGTCTTGACCCTGAAAAGATTTTAATTACCCAAGGAATCATTGATGCCCTTGACCACACAGCAAATGAAACTTTGGTGGGTGGAAAACTGGGTATTGATGCAACAGCAAAAGAGGTAGAAAGTGGTCTTGAGTCACCACTAGAAGACAAAGAGCTTCTTGAAAAGATGCAAGAATTAGATGGAAATATTTTAGAGTTAAAACAGTACTTTACCCATACTAAAAATCCAATTTGTCTCATCATTGTCAATAAAACTCAAAGTATGCAAAATATTATTGCAAAACTCAAAGTTTTAAAAGAGCATATTAAAGTTTTAATAATTGTTGACAAGAAAAACAATGAAATAGATAATCCATACATGTTGGTCTGGCGTGTCGTTAACAATATTGATGCACAAAGAGACATTGTTCTTGAACCATTCATTGCTGTAGATGGAACAAACAAAACAGAAGATGATGGATTCAACAGAGAGTGGCCAGGCGATACCTTCTGTACAAAAGAGACACTTGACTCTTTACAAGAACGTGGACTCATTGATATTGATGAAAAATTCATTAAAAAATTTGGACTACTTCCCTTCTAAGCTAAAAGGAGTTGTAATTTTACAACTCCACAATTTCAGCACAAAGAATAATTATAGTAAGATATATACAAAGGAGTATTGCCGATGAAACGTATTTTACTAACGACCATGACAATCTTTGCACTTATGCTAACTACTGGTTGTTCCCCTATTGTACCTAAGTACCAAGTTACAATTGACTCCATTACAGCACCAAACATTGTTGTTAAACCCTCTATTTATGAGATTAAAGCACTAAAGTCTACTCAAAATAGTGGTCTAAGATTTCAACAGTATGCTGCATCATTAACAAAAGCTTTAAATGAGAAAGGGTACAGAAATATCAATGCTGGAGAAGTTGCTCAAGAGACCATATATTTTGACTATGGATTGGAGAAAGTAAAAGAGGAGGTAGAGACTTACTCTCAACCCGATGTCTCTTTTCACGTAGGGTGGGGATTCCCTTATGGTGGTTTTTATGGTCGTCATTATCATCCTTTCTTCTATGACAACTTCTATGGTGGAGGATACACAACTTACCGTAAAAGACATCTCTATTACAATCGTTACATTACCCTACTCGCAAAAGATGCTTCATCTAAAGAGTTATGGCGTGTAGATGTTTCAAGTATTGGTGAATCAAAAAATTTAAGAGCAATTATTCCTCTGCTTATAGATGCTGCAAAACCTTATATTGGAACAACTACAGCCGAACCTATTCAACTTGTAATAAAAAATAAACCAGAAAAGAAGAAGTAAACTAAACTTCTTCTTATATTGTTACGATATTATTTCCTTGTTAATAAAAATTATTATTTAAATACAAGGAAACACTTATGATCGTAACAAATAAAGCTCCAGACTTTACAGCAACAGCAGTTCTTGCAAATGGACAAATCGTTGAAGATTTCAACCTTATGGACAACCTTGGTGAAAAAGGTGCAGTACTTTTCTTCTATCCACTAGACTTTACTTTTGTATGTCCTTCAGAAATCATTGCATTTTCTAAAAGAGCAGCAGACTTTAGAGAAAGAGGCGTAAACATTATTGGTGTATCTGTAGACAGCCAATTCTCACACTTCGCATGGAGAGAAACACCAGTAAACCAAGGTGGTATCGGTAGAGTTGATATGCCTCTAGTAGCTGACCTTAACAAACAAATCGCTAGAGATTACGACGTTCTTCTTGACGATTCTGTAGCACTTAGAGGTTCTTTCCTTATAGATGCTGACGGTACAGTTAGACACGCAGTAGTTAACGACCTTCCATTAGGAAGAAACATCGATGAGATGATTAGAATGGTTGACACTATGTTGTTTACTAACGAGCATGGTGAAGTTTGTCCTGCTGGTTGGGTTAAAGGTGACGAAGGTATGACTGCTACAACTGAAGGTGTTGCAAATTACCTAGACAAACACGCTGACGAACTATAATAAACCCGTAGGGGCGACCTCCGTGTCTGCCCTTATTGGCATAAAAACCGTTATATAAATATTTAATGTTATAATATTTATATAACAGTTTACAAAGGAGAGGTAAAATATGACCAACTATATAACACTACTAAAAGAAAACGACCTAAAAGCAACCATACAACGTACCTCTATTTTAAAGTCCATAGACCATGCAGGTCACATAAACATAGATGACATTTACGAAGATGTAAGAGAACTACACCCTACACTTTCACTCGCAACCATTTATAAAAACATTATTTTAATGCAACAAAATCGTGTCATTGTAGAAGTACCAATGAATGGAGAAAAGTCTAAATATGAACTGGTAAAAGATGACCATATTCATCTTATTTGCCAAGCTTGTGGAGAGATTCAAGATACTGAGATTAGTCCTCAGACAAAAGATGCATTGGTCATTGAAAACTTCCAACTGAGTTCCTCTCAGATTAACCTCTATGGACTTTGTCAATCATGTCAAAGCAAGGCATAGTTCCTAAGATTAAAGAGCAGGCACTCTTTATTGCCGATGCTCACTATCCTCACCATGGAGATACATTTATTCAACTTTTACATAAGTTAGAAAAAGGTGAAATTCATACTCCACAACTCTTTTTAATGGGCGATATTTTCGACCTACTTTTTGGACACAATGACTACATTCAAAGCTTCTCAAAAGATGCCATAAAGCTACTTCAAAACCTCTCTGAAAAACTAGAAATCATCTACCTAGAGGGTAACCATGACTTCTGCTTAAAAGAGGTTTTTCCAAATATTAAAGTCTATAGTAGAGAAGCACAACCTATTCGCTTTAAACTGAGAGAAGAAGATGTCTATCTTAGTCATGGAGACAAATATGAGACAAATTTTGGCTATGGTCTGTACTCTAAACTATTAAGAAACAAGATAATTTTAACCCTACTTCAACCCTTTGAAAAGTTGATTATTGACGACAGAATGAAAAGACTTAAAAAGAAAAAAATTTGTAAAAAGTTTATAAGTTATAAAGAGAGATTTAATGCTATCGCCAGTCACTATCCTAAAGATTCATTAATTATTGAGGGACATTTTCATCAAAGTTTAGTCCATAATAACTACATATCTCTTCCCTCTTTAGCTTGTCAAAACAGCATAGCAATTGTTCAAAATGGAAAAATTATTTTTAGCCAAAAATTCACATAGAGTTCATCTTAAATGAGTATAATTCATCTATATAATACCTATAAGGATAATCATGAAAATTTCTAAAACTTTTTTATTAGCTGTAACACTTATGACAGCTGCAAATGCAACTCCAACAGGAGAAGAGCTAACAAAAACAAAGTGTGCCAGTTGTCATACACTTAACGTTCCAAAACCACAGGAGATTCCAACTTTAGAAGCACCCCCATTTCACTCGGTACTTTTTCACCTTAAACTAGATATGGAAGACAATATTACAAAAGAAAAAGCACACATTAAAGATTTTGTTTTCAATCCAAAGGCATCTAAATCTGTCTGTGAATCAAACCAAGTATCAAAATTTGGGCTTATGCCTTCTCAAAAAGGTAAAGTTACAGAGGAAGAGTTAGACCTTATTTCTGACCATCTCATTAAAACTTATCCAAGCCCAGAGTTTGTTTCAATGATTAAAGAGATGAAAACCAATGGTAAAATGAATTTTCTAAAAAACTCACCATTTCTCATGAATCAAGAGGAGCTTCCTCACTTAACAGGTATGCTTGCAGAGCATTGGGACAAAGCAAAACTTGGTCTTACAGACGAACAGAAAGCTAAACTCTTAATTGTAAGAACTGAGACCAAAACAGGTGTTAGAAAAATCAAGAAGCAACTTAAAGTTTTAGAAGCAGAAGTTATTGAGATGACTGTCGATGCTGAAGATTTAGAAAAGATCAAACCAAAAGTTGATGAAGTAGCCAAACTAAAAGCAGAAGCAACCATGATTCAACTAAAGTGTCTTACTGAGAGTATTGAAATTTTAACTGATGAACAGATGGAGTACATTTTACCATTTTGGGAAGCATAAAGTAGTACATAATGGCAGAGCAGACTATTCTTTTACTCGAAGACGACCTTCAACTCAGTGACACAGTGAAACAGTTTTTAGAGTATTCAGGATACAAAGTCCACCCTGCTTATGATGCCTCTGAAGCAAAAGATATACTTTATGAAAAAAGCATTGACTTAATGCTTTTAGATGTTAAAGTACCTCATCAAAATGGTTTTGACTTTCTACAAGAGGTTCGAGATACAGGAGATGTTACTCCTGCCATTTTTATTACCTCTTTAAACTCTGTAGATGATGTCACAAGAGGTTTTGACATTGGATGTGATGACTATATTCGTAAACCCTTTGCACTTAAAGAGCTACTTGCTAGAATTGAAGTCATTTGTAAAAGAAATTTTGGGACACATGAAAATGAAATTACATTAGGAAATGGTTATATTTTTGACATTAAAGGAATCTTTTTAACACTTAACAAAGAGAAAGTTCTACTTAAAACAAAAGAGTCAAAACTTTTAGCTCTCTTCTTAAAAAACCCAAATACACTTCTAACCTATGAAGAGATTTTTGAAGTTCTTTGGGACTATGATGAAACTCCAAGTCAAGGTAGTTTACGTGCCTATATTAACACTTTACGCAATACACTAGGAAAAGAAAAAATAGAAACCATTAAACATAGTGGATATCGTTATGTTAAGTAGTGAAAAGCGTAGTTTATTACGTTTTCTCTCCATCTACTTTGGCTCAACATTCTCTCTTTTTCTCCTAGTAACTCTTATATTTTATACTTCACAAAAACATCAAATTATTGATGCTCAAAACAGTGAACTAAAAATAGAAGCTGAATATATGACTCAAAAATTACGCCAACTACATAATAATTTTACCATCCCCCTTCAATATCCTAAAAATATAGTTTTTGACTCAGCCATCTACAACTTAGATAAAAACTATATTTTTGGTTCATTTCAACCTCCAAATATTCATTGGGGAAAAGAGTTTTACAAAGATGGAGAAAAACTATTTTATATCCATAACCTACACCCATATTACTTAGGTGCATCATATATTATTATTTCAAAAGAGATTGACTCTACACCAATTTCGCAGTTAAAAAATACTGCCATTATTTTTCTATGTACTGCTGGAGTTTTTTTCATACTTTTAGGTCTCTTTTTAGGTAAACTTTTTATTGCACCTATGAAAGAGTCTATGGAGAACCTTAACAAGTTTATTGAAGATACAACGCATGAACTTAACACACCCATTAGTACCATTTTAACAAATATTGAGTTACTTGATACTCTCTACGACTGTCATGGAAAAAAAGAGATGCGTCGCATTGAAATTGCTTCTAAAACACTATCAAGGCTCTACGATGACCTAACCTACATAAAACTTAATCATAACTATCATAGAACCATAGAAAACATTAGAATGAGTCAACTTATTTATGAACGTATTGAATTTTTCACAACACTTATTGAGTCAAAAAAGCTAATAATTAAACTTGACATTGAAAAAGATTTTACCATAGAGATGGACAGAGATGATGCCATTAGAATGACCGATAACCTTATATCTAATGCCATTAAATACAATAAAAAAAAGGGTTCATTAGACATTACATTGAACAAAAACAGACTCTCTATTAAAGATACAGGTATTGGGATTAAAGAACAAGAGATGAGTTCTATACAGCAACGTTTTAGAAGAGCCAATAGTAGTGAAGGTGGTTTTGGTATTGGTCTAGACATTGTCAATCAAGTTGTTGAACGTTACAACTTTGACTTTAAAATCACTTCTCAACTTAATCAAGGTACGGAGGTTACCATCTTATGGCACAAAAAATAATACTTTTATCTACTCTACTTATCGCTTCTCTTCAATCAGCAACAGAGGAGACTCTACTTGAAAAAAACTGCATAAGTTGTCACACTGAACAAAAAATACCTAGTGAACTTATCTATAGACGATATCTTCTTAAATATAGTACCAACAATACAATAGAAAAAAAGATAATGGACTATCTTAAAAATCCAAAAAGAGAAAACTCCATTATGCCTAAACAGTTCTTTTTAAAATTTCCAGAGAAAGTAGCTTTAGATTTAAATAAAACTGTTTTAGAAGAGAGCATAAATGCTTATATGGAATTTTTTGATGTTAAAAAAGAATTAACTTTAAAATAAATATCAATAAAGAGGTACAACTATCTCTGCATCAGCAGAGATATTACTGGCTTGTTTATTTATCCACGGATTTAACTCTCGTACAACACTCTCCTCTATACCTATTGATTTACAATAGCTATAAAGAGAGCCGTTAGGAAACTCATCCAGGTACATTATCTTGGTTGCTGCGTCTACGTTATCAAACTTTAGGTTATAATCGGCTATTTTATCACCTTTAACATAGAAAATTGCCAGAAAAATAATCATAAAAGTTATAAAGTAAAACCATAGACCAGCACCCTCTTTTTTAGATTTTTTTTTAGGTAAAAAATGGTGTCCTTTTAAAACCCCTACTTTTTCTAAAATAAGATGTTCCAATATTGTGTCGTCCGAATCTTTATCTAATTTTTTAAGTGACATAGAAATCCTTTAACATATTGTAACAGAATAAACCTAACTTTAAAAATTATATCTCAAATATACTCGAACATCTTGTGCTTTATCAACAACTGATTTTGCTATATCAGTTTGAGACATATTATTTTTTACATCATCAACTTTCATAGGTGTTCCTGTTTGTGCACCAAAAAATCCATTACTACCTGTGTAGTCATAGTCCATAAGAGTATATCGTGCTTGAACACTTAAACCTTTAGTAATGTTTTTTGTCAAATAAGCCTCATACGCATCACCACGTGTTGCCATTTTTGAACCTGCAACGGTATCTTCAGCATAGGTAAATGAACGCCAATATTTACTTCCGTGGTTAAACTCTACACCAGCTTTTGCATTGTCTGTTAGCAGACATTTCCACTGAGCCCCAAGCCAATAACTCGTTCCTGTCTCACTCTCAGTACTTCCAAACATGGTTTTTCCATTTTTAGGGTCAGACTTACTCATGGCAACCGAAGCAAAAAGTGTTGCATCTTTCATTTTATAACTTGTCATAAAACTTCCAAGGAACATATCTCCAACATTGTCAAATGCAGGATTAAAGTTAGCTGGGTTAAATGCACCTTGCTGGTTATATCCTGCATTCGTGACATCAATTAAGTTACTAATTTGCATCGCTTGAAGCTCAGTATGAATACCATTTGCAGCGTAAGGAACAAAGTTAACAGCTAGCATGTTAATATCGCTTCCCCAGTCTGCATCTGGTGTGGCAGAGAGTGAAGGCATAATGTAACTCGCCCCACGTCCTGCTGCCAGTTTAATACTCATTCCGTCAACACCTGTTGCATCTGCCAAACCAAATCCAAGGTGTCCACCATCAAACTCTGCTGAAACAATATGTCCCAAAGGTGAGTTAGGTGCCATATCGTCACGTAAACTATTGAGTTTGTTATAAGAGGTCGAACGTCTACCTACACCAAAGTCCCAAGGGATACTAGCACCAAAAATTGTATCATCACGATAGTTAATATAAGCATTTTTCACACGAAGCTGATCATCAGTATTGGTAGTTGAAGCAACCCAGTCAAAACTGTCAAATGGAGCTTTTCCACCTGGAGCCATAATCACTGGTTGACCAAAAACTTTGTTAAATGACAATTTAGTATTAAAATCAATATGTTTATTTGGCTTATAGCTAAAGTTTAACCAGAGTCTATTGGTCAATAATCCATCATTTTTTGCTGTTGAACCATCTGCAACATCATAGTCAAGAGAATCAACAGAGAAACGATAATCCCCACCAATAATCAATTTTCCATACTCAGAACCAGCTTCTGCTTTTGTAGCATAAGGGAGTTGAGTTGTAGATTTAGCTTGACTTTCAAGTGTCTCAATACGGTTTAGTAACTCTTGATTTGTAGGCTCTGCTGCATAAGTAGCTGTAGAAACTGCCATCAATGCAACCATGCTTAAAGTAATTTTATTCATTACGTTTCTCCTTTGTAACTGAATAGTTAATCTAATATAATTTTTTCACTATGTTTAAAACTATTTATTTATACTTAAAATAAATGAAACCTGTAATTATACATGTGATAACTTAAAGTTATATTTTTTAAATCTTTCTATCGATTTTACTTATCGTTAATTCATGTAGCGTTCATCTAATTTCTTTACAATATCAGTAAAATTTTATTAAAAAAGGAAAAAAGATGAAAAAAACTTTAACAACATTACTTATCTCAACCATTGCAACTTTTGCTATAACCGTAGGAGAAGTTCCTAAAGAGATAAGCCTAGAGGGTGACAACGGTGGATTGGTCGATGGAACAGTATGGAGTTCATCAACACTAAAAGATAAAGTTCATGTACTTTTCTATGTTGACCCAGATAAAAAAGGTGACAATGAAGCATTTATAGATGCCCTTCATGCAAAAAATTATGACCGAGAAAAATATGGTTCGGTTGCTATTATTAACTTAAAGGCGACATGGTTACCTAACTTTGCTATAGAAAAAAAGCTTAAAGCAAAACAAGAGCAGTTTCCTCAAACTACTTATGCCAAAGATAAAACAAAATATCTGGTAACTGAGTGGGAACTGGCAGATGACAGTTCAAATGTATTGGTTTTTGACAAAGAGGGAAAACTGCTTTATAACCATAGTGGAGCTATAGAGGGTGACGAGATAGAGAAGGTTTTTTCTATTATTGAAGAGGGT
>Ga0256844_10000429_pt1 | contig 16114 bp, 20 predicted proteins | sample MusselsmetaG_FD_189100 | JGI IMG/M metagenome (GOLD analysis project Ga0256844, IMG submission 189100) | Mussel associated microbial communities from hydrothermal vent at the East Pacific Rise, Pacific Ocean - Mussels | ecosystem: Host-associated > Mollusca > Shell > Unclassified ... | reverse complement strand
AATATTGGGAAAATAGGGATTATCGTAAATAAAACCCAACCATAAAACCACATTCGCCAAAAAAAGATGGCTATATTTTTAAGTATTTTCATAAAATCAATATTGTTACTTTAACTATTTCATAAGTTCCAAAAGTAATAAAAACTTTGGTATTGGCTCTTGGTTGTTCTATCCTTTTCCTATTTTTGTAACAAATTATAGAATATGAGAATTTTAACAGGAATACAATCTACTGGAACACCACATTTGGGAAATCTTTTGGGTGCATTAATACCAGCAATTGCAATGAGCGAAGATTCTAAAAATGAATCGTTCTTTTTTATTGCCGATATGCATTCACTTACCCAAATAAAAGATGCCAAAACTTTAAAAGAAAATACCTACAGTACTGCAGCAACTTGGTTGGCTTTTGGTTTGGATATTGATAAAACTGTTTTTTATAGACAAAGTGATATTCCACAAGTAACCGAGTTATCTTGGTATTTGAGTTGTTTTTTTCCATATCAGCGTTTAACATTAGCACATAGTTTTAAAGACAAAGCCAATCGTTTAGAGGATGTAAATGCAGGTTTATTTACTTATCCAATGTTAATGGCTGCCGACATTTTATTATACGACGCACATATTATTCCTGTTGGAAAAGACCAATTACAGCATTTAGAAATGACACGAGATGTTGCTTCGCGTTTTCATGCAAAATTGGGTGAAACCTTTGTGTTACCCGAAGCTAAAATTCAAGAAAACACCATGCTTGTTCCTGGAATTGATGGTGAAAAAATGAGTAAATCAAAAGGAAATACAATAAATATTTTTTTGGATGATAAAAAACTCCGCAAGCAAATCATGAAAATTCAAACGGATTCTACGGCTTTGGAAGAACCCAAAAATCCAGATACGTGTAATCTTTTTGCACTTTATAAATTAGTAGCATCAGAAAAACAAATTGCAACAATGCGAAAGAATTATGAAGGAGGAAATTATGGATATGGGCACGCAAAACAAGCCTTTTTTGAATTAATTATTGATAAGTTTTCTAAGGAAAGAGAACAATATCAATATTATATGAATAACCTTAATGAGATTGACAAAGTATTAGAAATTGGTGCAAAAAAGGCCAAGTTAATTGCTGATGATGTTTTAAAACGAGTGAGAGTAAAATTGGGATATTAGGTTTAAAATAAAGATCGACAACTGATAATCGTTATACTTTCATTATAAATATTCCGTTATACTAGTATGAAATATTTTTTCCTGATAATCATCCCATTTTTTATATTAATTTCTTGTAAAAAGGAAAGTAAATCGATATCCTTATGGGAAAACCAAATTAAAACTAATCTGGTTCAAAAGAAAGGAGAAACAATAAAAACTAGATTTGCTGTTCCAAAAAGTTTTAAGCGCGTCATTACAAGCTCAAATTCATTTGAATATTATTTACAACATTTTAAGCTAAAGCCCATTAATTCTAAAGTACATTTACACAATGGCGCATTAAAAAATAGGCAAGATGTTCATGAAGCCGTTTTGGATATAAGCGTAGGAACGCGAGATTTACAACAATGTGCCGATGCTACAATGCGGTTAAGAGCTGAGTATTTACACCAACAAAAACAATATGATGCAATTCATTTTAATTTTACCAACGGCTTTAATGTTGCTTATTCTAAATGGCGAAAAGGATTTCGCTTAAAGGTTAAAGGCAATAAGGTAAGTTGGTATAAAACGAATAAAGAATCTACTTCATACAAGTCATTTCAGCAATATATGCAATGGATTTTTATGTATGCTGGAACACTTTCTTTATCTAAAGAAATGAAACCTATCACTATAAAAAACATGAGAATAGGAGATGTTTTTATACAAGGTGGAAGCCCAGGGCATGCAATTATAATTGTTGACATGGCAAAAAATGATACCGAAACCTTATTTATGCTTGCTCAAAGCTATATGCCAGCACAAGAAATTCATATTTTAAAAAACTTAAATGCTGTAGCGATTTCTCCTTGGTATTCAACAAAAGGGTTGGAAACGGTAAACTCACCTGAATGGCGTTTTACAAAAAATGATTTAAAAAGATTCTAGGTCATAAAAAAAAAGAGATTATCCAAATGGATAATCTCTTTTAAATTTTAAGTTAAACTAGTAACTAGTCTAAAGAAGGAATACGTAATGTTTGTCCTACATAAATTTTATCTGGGTGAGATAACATTGGTTTGTTAGCTTCAAAAATAACTGGATATTTCATTGCATTTCCATAATACTTTTTAGCAATTTTACCTAATGTGTCACCACTTACAACAGCATGAAATTGAGCTGGAGCTTCTTCTTCAATAGCAGTAGTCATTCTGTCATCTACAGATGCAATACCTTCGGTATTACCAATAACTAATACTACTTTTTCACGAGTTGCTTGGTCAGCAGCTTCCCCATAAACCATTGCATTTTCACCATCAACTTCGATGTCTAAATCTGTAACATCAAATCCTAATGCATCAACAGCATTTACTAATTTTGCAGCTTTTTCAGCAGCTTCTTCTTCAGTTGTCTTTCCAATTCCGAAAACTTTTGCTCCGGCATTTTTAATAAAAGAGAATAATCCCATAATTTTAATTTTTTTTGTTTATTAATAATTTATTTACGGCGTGTAAGATACGATTTTTTTATATCTTCAAACCAAATTTTACACAATAATTTATTTAGCAAAAAGCGTTCCAAAAAATCAAAATTTGTATCTTTGTCATAAATAATATATTATGATAGTTCATCAGTTAAATAAAACAAATTCTATATTAAACAAATTCATTTCGGAACTTAGAGATGAAACAATCCAAAAAGATGCTATGCGTTTTAGACGAAATATTGAGCGTATTGGAGAAATATTGGCTTATGAATTAAGCAAAAATTTGAATTATAAATCTCGAACCATTACAACTCCACTAGGTGAAAATGAAACCAATTTAATTGATGAAGATATTGTTATTTGTTCTATTTTAAGAGCTGGCTTACCATTGCACCAAGGGTTTTTAAACTATTTTGATGATGCAGAAAACGCATACATTTCGGCATACCGACATCATCCAAATAATGATAAGGAGTTCGAAATAGTAGTTGAATATTTTGCATCGCCATCATTAGAAGGAAAGACTTTATTATTGGTTGACCCTATGTTGGCTACTGGTAATTCTTTAGTGGCTGTTTATGATGCATTACAAAAGCATGGTACTCCAAAAGAAATTCATTTAGCTTGTGTAATTGGTGCAAAAGAAGGGATTGATTTTATACAAAATTATTTTCCAAAAAATACCCATTTATGGATAGCAGCTGTAGATGACACCTTAAATGATAAAGGATATATTATTCCTGGTCTTGGTGATGCTGGTGATTTAGCCTTTGGAAAAAAACTATAGCCAATAGCTTTATAAATTCATACTTATAAAAAGTATTAAAAAAGAGTATAATAATGCTCCTTGTAACCATTTTCGCTTTATTAACTGTATAAAATTGGCCAAAATGATGCTAACAGGAAATAATAAAAAAAGTAATGTACTTTCTTTTTGAGTGGTAACTAATAAAATAATCAATGTTATTAAAAGATTTATAAGAAGTAATTTTATATTTCTATATTGAATAATAGATAATGAATTTTGATTTCTAAAAACAAGCATTATTGCACTTAAAATAATAAAACTCATACTTATTAAAGGAATTAATATTCTATTCCTTTTGTAAATTTCGATATCAAAAAAAATAGAGAAATAGAAAAGAGAGGTGAAACTTTGATTACTCTCCATAAAAAATAAATAGGTGTAAAATAAAAATAGCGGTAGTAAAAACCCTAAAATTGATATCATTAAAGTTCTCCAATTAGACTTTTTAAAAACAACAATTGCACTTAAGAGAACCCACATATACAATGAGCTTATTGGAGTAAATATGGTAGCTATTCCAATCCAAAAGCCACTATCAAAAACTTCTTGCTTTGTTTCGATCTTATCATATAAGTTGTGCATTTTCCTAAAAGAAAGAAGTAAAAAAAAGAAAGAAAACACTATTGTACTTATTGATGAAAGAGTGATGAAAATTCCAAATAACAACACAAAAAATAATATTCCAAAATCACTATTATTGGTTAATTTATTATCGATAATAATAAATTTGAATAGAATGAAACTTCCAATAAAAAGTGTATAATTAATAATTATTGAATAATAATTCGAACTAAATTCAAGATTATTTTCACCAAAAATTACTTTTAAAAAGTAAAATAATGTGAATAATAAGCCCATCAAAATTAAATTTATTGATTTTGTTTTACTAAAAAAATTGAGAATCATAAATAATTTTATATTTTTGCAATGTTATTGAGTTTAATCTCTGTGCACGAAAATAAAAACTTATTCAAAACTAACCTAGATAAAGGTATAAAATTAATATTATGATTGGATTAAATATTTGGAAAGCAATTGGTGATTTTTGTACAAACGTTTTATTTATCCCTTACGATTTTTTTAAAGGTATAAGTGATAATGAAAATTGGTGGTTATCAAATTTGGTAAATATTATTCTTTTTGCAATTGTTTTTGTTTTAGCTATCTATTGGTTTGGACAAATGTCTAAATTCAAAAAAAGCAGAACAGAAGATTTTCAACAAAGCTAAGTGGGAAGCAAAAATAAATTAAAACGTTTTCGTGAAAATGATACGTTTCAAAATGTTGTTCAGCCAACTAGAGAAGAAGTCCTCAAAAATTTTCCTTTAAAAGGAAAATGGAAACAATTTTTTAAAAATGACAATCCTATTGTCTTAGAATTGGGTTGTGGTAAAGGAGAATATACGGTCGCTTTGGCTAAAAAAAATCCCGCTACTAATTATATTGGTGTTGATATTAAAGGAGCTCGTTTTTGGCGTGGTGCAAAAACAGCTATTGAAGAAAATCTTACCAATGTTGCTTTTTTAAGAACTCAAATTGAGTTAATAGATTTATGCTTTGCAGAAAATGAAGTATCAGAAATTTGGATTACTTTTCCCGATCCACAAATAAAACATACGCGTATTGTTCATCGGTTAACCAATGAAACTTTTTTACATAAATATCATAAAATCCTACAAAAAAGCGGAATTATCCACTTAAAAACAGATAGTGAATTTATGCACGGTTATACATTGGGACTCTTACAAGGATTAAAACAAGAAATATTATATGCACATCATCATATATATAATAATAACGAATCTCCAAAAGAGGCTACAGCCATTCAAACCTTTTATGAAAAACAATATTTAGAGAAAAATAAAGCAATTACTTACCTTAAATTTAGATTAAATTTATAATATTTTATCAATAACAATTTGGCTGAATCGGATAATTTTTTTGAAAAAGTATATCACGTTGTAAGGAAAATACCTTACGGAAGAGTTACATCCTATGGTGAAATTGCAAAATTTCTTGGTGCGCCTCGTTCTGCACGTATGGTTGGCTGGGCTATGAATGCTGCTCATAGTGACGATACAGTTCCTGCACATAGAGTTGTAAACAAACAAGGATTACTTACAGGTAAACACCACTTTGATGGTACCAATTTAATGCAACAATTATTAGAAAGCGAAGGTGTCCAAATTGACAACAATAAAATCATTAATTTAAGTGTAGTTTTTTGGAATCCAAATGAATAAAAGGAGTTTTTTCATTAAAAAAAGTTTTTCTTACAAAAATAAAGTATCTTTGTATTAAATAACCTTTATTAAAAAATTATGAAAAATTTTACCTTAATACTTTTTGTATTTGTCACAATAAATTTAAGTGCACAAAGCAATGGTAGAGAGTCTTGGTCTTTTGGATTAGGACTAAGTAACCATATTATGGCAGGAGATCATAGATCTATTATGACAGGTCACACTAATGGTGCAGATGATAACAGCCCTTTTAACTTTGGAGGATATGTTTATGTAGATAAAATGATAAACCCTGCGTTTGGACTTGAATTGAAAGGTCATTATACCTCAATGGCTGGTGCTGCACAAGAAATCACTAATGGGTATCCACTAGCAGATGCTGGAAATGTATCCTTAAGAAGTACACATTTTGATGGTAAAGCATATGGTGCAGAATTAAATGCAATTATCAATTTTAGTAATATGGCAGCAAGACCATATAGAACAAAAGCAAGAAAATGGAATGTTGCTGGTTATGTAGGTATGGGAATTCAATCTTATAATTCTAAACTATACGATAATGCAACTAATTCTGTATTAGTAGATTACGGATCAAGTCCAAGTGCTGATGGAATTGCTAATTCCGTTTATTATACAGGTGCTTTTGGTATTAAATATAAATTATCTAATAATTTTGATATTGAACTAAGACCATCAGTAAATATAAATGAAGAAGATCATTTAGATGCAGCTCGTTCTAACAAACAAAACATGGAAGTGTTTTTTCAGACTAATCTAGGTTTGGTTTTTAAAATTAATGATAAAGAACACGATAATTATGTTTGGCAATCTAAAGATTTCATTGAAGAAGTTATTGAAGAAAAACCAGATATTGATAAATTAGTGAATGCGGCGGTGGCTACAGAACTTAGTAAAATGCCAAAAATTGATACGGATTATGATAAAGATGGGTTTGCAAATGATGTTGATCCTTGTCCACTAGTATACTCTAAAACCAATAAGGGGTGTCCTGGAGATAAAGATAATGATGGTGTAACTGATGATCGAGATTTATGTCCAGAAATTCCTGGTCTTAAAAACAACAATGGTTGTCCTAAACCTGATGTCGTAAATAATAATCCACCTGCTATAAATAATATTTATAGCAACACTAATAACATAATTAGCGAACAAATATATTTTGGTCTTAATAGTACTATTTTAACCTATAAATCTAAATACGATTTAAATGCCATTGCATTTTATATGCTAGATCATCCTGAAGCTCAATTTATGCTAAAAGGAAATACTGATAGAGGTGGATCGGATAAATACAACCAAAAATTATCTGAAAAAAGAGCAAATGTAGTTGAAAAATACTTAATTGCACGTGGAGTTAATCCTGATAATCTAGAAACTATAGGCTTTGGTGAAACTATCCCAAAATTTAGAGATTTACCAGTTAATGAACGTAATAGAAGGGTTGATGTAATATTAAAATAAAAACACTCTAGTAAATAAAATATCTGACTCCATATTTTTAATTAAAATAAATTTATTGTAAGAGAATAATAAAATAACCGACTTTAATAAATAAAAAAATGAAACCATTAAACCTATTTTTAGTTCTAGTTATTTTATTATTCCAGACAATAAATGCTCAAAACACACCAATTTTAAATAGTGAAATTGGTCTGTTTATTGGTAAAAACTACATGCAAACCGATTATGGTGAAGCTAATATTTTTAAAAGCGCTATACATAATTCCAACCTAAACTTAGGCATTGCCTACACTGCCGATTTTTCGGATTCTAGATTTGATTCTAAACTATTTAATTTTATATCTAATCATTATAAAACCCGAATAGAATTGTCCTATTCTAAAGTAAAATTCAACTATGATGGTAATTTAGTTGATGACACTAATCCTGAATATTTAAATTTTAGAGCAATGCAAGGGGAATCAAAACAAATTAATTTTGGAATTTTTGGAGAGTTTTATTTATTTTCACTAGATAAAAACACAAAACTTCAACCCTATTTTTTATCGGGAATAAGCTTTTCAAGTATAACTCCAAAATTAACAAGCACATTAGCTTTACCATCTATTTTTACACCAACTAGTGAAAATGTCTTCTTAGAAAACCAACGCGTTTTATCTTTTTCGTATGGATTAGGAACTCGCTATCGCTTCAAAAATATAGATCTATTATTTGAAGGTAGATTTAATCCTTTTCTATCTGATAAAGTAGAAGGATTAAAAACTAATTCTTATGGTAATAAGAATAATGATTCACAAGTAATTTTTAACCTAGGTATTATTTATCGCTTTAATAAAGAATACTAATTAATCATCAATCCTGCTCTTTTTAATAAAGCATCTACACTTGGTTTCTTTCCAGAAAAACGAACATATAAATCCATTGGTTTTTCTGTTCCTCCTTTACTTAAGATGTTTTCTTTAAATTTTTGTGCTGTTTCTTTATCAAAAATACCATTTGCTTTAAAATACATAAAAGCATCTGCATCTAAAACCTCTGCCCATTTATAAGAGTAATATCCTGATGAGTATCCACCTGAAAAAATATGCGAAAAAGCTGTACTCATACAATTTTTAAGAACATCTGGATAAAGTTGTGTCTCTTTAAACGCATCATTTTCAACTTGCTTTACATTTGTATAATCTGTTGGATTTTTACCATGCCAATGCATATCCATCATCCCAAAACTAAGCTGGCGTAACGTTTGCATGCCTTCCATAAAATTGGATGATTGCTTAATTTTATTCACCAAATCCATAGGGATAATCTCACCTGTTTTGTAGTGTTTTGCAAATAAATCTAAGGCCTCTTTTTCATAAGCCCAATTTTCGAACACCTGACTTGGTAATTCTACAAAATCCCAAAAAACAGAAGTTCCCGATAAACTAGGATATGTTGTATTTGCTAATATACCATGCAATGCATGTCCAAATTCATGAAATAATGTGGTCACTTCTCTAAAAGTTAATAATGACGGCTTGGTTTCTGTTGGCTTTGTAAAATTACAAACTATAGAAATATGTGGTCTAGAATTTTCACTATCTTTCTTCCATTGAGACTTGTATGATGTCATCCAAGCTCCATTTCGTTTTCCTTCTCTAGGAAAGAAATCAGCATAAAAAACAGCTACAAAATTACCTTTATCATCTGTAATTTCATATGTTTTTACATCATTATGATAGGTATCGATATCAAAAATTTCGGTAAAATTTAAATCGTATAATTTATGTGCAATTTCTAAGACTCCATCCAGTACATTATTCAAAGAAAAATATGGCTTTAAGGCCTCTTCATCTAAATTGAATAATTCTTTTTTTAATTTTTCGGAATAATAAGCTGCATCCCATTTCTGTAATTTTTCAACACCATCTTTTATCGCAAAATTATTTAATTTTTGAAATTCCTTATGTGCTGCTGGCTTTGCTTTTGACAATAAATCTTGTAAGAACGCATTCACTTTTTCTGGCGTTTCTGCCATACGTTCTTCCAAAACAAAATGTGCATGGGTTTCATAACCCAATAAATTTGCTCTTTTATGACGATTTTTTACAATACCTAGTACCTGTTCTTGGTTATCGAATTCATTATTCTTAAAAGCACGTTTTCCATAAGCTTTCGCTAATTTTTCACGCAAACTTCGATTGTCTGCATAAGTCATAAATGGACCATAGCTTGGATAATCTAGTGTAATTAACCAGCCTTCTTTTCCTTTTGATTTTGCTAGTAATTTTGCTGCCTCTTTTACACCTTCGGGCAAACCATTTAATTGTTTTTCGTTGCTTAATAATAGTTCAAAAGCATTGCTTTCGGCTAATACATGTTCACTAAACTGTAGTTTTAACTTAGCTAACTCCTTATCAATTTTTCTTAATGTTTTCTTTTCATTATCATTTAAATTCGCCCCATTTCTAGAGAAATTTTTATAATTTTTATCTAATAATGTTGTCTGCTCTTGCGTTAAATCTAAATGTTCTTTTTGCTGATAAACAGTTTTAATTCTCTTAAATAATTTTTCGTTTAAACGGATATCATTTCCAAAATCGGATAATAAAGGAGATATTTCTTGTGCAATTTTCTGAATTTCTTTATTCGTTTCTGCTGAATTTAAATTAAAAAAAATAGCCGAAACACGATCTAATTGTTGCCCTGTAAACTCTAGTGCTTCAATCGTATTTTTAAAAGTTGGCTCACTTGGGTTTTCTACAATGGCATCAATCTCTAATTTAGCTGCTTCAATACTTGATTTAAATGCAGGTTTAAAATGAACTGTTTTTATTTTTGAAAAAGGTGCTGTTTGATGTTTGGTTTCGAAATTTTGTAAAAGTGGATTCATTTTAAAATTTTAGTATATACAATTTATTTAGAGCCTTTTATTTCTTTAGAAGCATTCTCTACTTTAACTTTTAAATTTTCTTTATAAAGAATTATTTTATCCAATATTGTTTTATCACCAACAGCAACAATTTGAGCTGCCAATATTCCTGCATTTGTTGCTCCATCAAGAGCTACAGTTGCTACAGGAACACCACTTGGCATTTGTAAAATAGACAAAATAGAATCCCAACCATCAATAGAGTTTCTAGATTTAACAGGAACGCCAATTATAGGTAACGGACTCATGCTCGCAACCATTCCTGGTAAATGAGCTGCACCACCAGCACCAGCAATAATCACTTTTAAACCACGGTTATGCGCATTTTTTGCATAATCGAATAATTTATTGGGCGTTCTGTGTGCCGAGACAATATCTACTTCAAACGGAATATTAAAACTTTCCAAAATATCAATTGCGCCTTGCATAACTGGTAAATCAGAATTACTTCCCATGATGATTCCTACTTGTGCCATAATTTTATTTTTTTGATATTTACAAATGTACGGTTACTATTTAAAACTAATCCTTGAAAAATAAAAAAGGTTTCCAAATGGAAACCTTTTTTATAAATTTTAAAAAATTTTCTTAAAATGGCAAATCATCTGGATCTGCATCAGCTGTTTTATCTGCTGGTTCAAAAGCATCCATTGCTTCTACTGGTGGCGTATTTGTTGGTGCTCCAGCTCCAACTTTTTCAATTCTCCAACCTTGTATTGTGTTAAAATATTTTGCAACACCTTCTGGATTTATCCATTCTCTACCTCTTAAATTGATATTGATTTTTACATCATCACCAATATTAAAAGTGTTTAATAAATCACATTTATCTTGCACAAATTCTACCATAATCATTTGTGGATACTGTTCATCTGTTGTAAGTACACATTCTCTTTTACGAAAACCATTACTTCCAAATGTTTGCACATCGCCCAATACTTTAATTTTACCTGCTACTTCCATAATTTTGTTTTGTTTTTTGTCGATTTGGATTTTTATAAAACCGACTCCTAGTTAATTAATAGTACTTTCCATGCAGAAAGCACATCGTTTTGTTTTAAAAATTCTTTGGCAAAAATATGTTTTTCATTCGAATTTAAGTTCCTATATTTAGAATTCTCTTCCAAAAACTTATTAACATCCTTTTTAGAAGGTAATCGTTCCACATTACCTAACATTCCAAGGTTATTTCCCGATAAAACAGTACTGTTTTTTATATCTTTAGGCAACATGTCAACTCCTATTCCTAGTGTACTTAAAGGTTTGGGAATTTCAAAGAATCCCATCTTAGCTCTCGAGTAATAGCTACCACCTGCTCTTGAAACTAAATCTATTTTATGCTGATCTATACTGCCGTTTTCATCCAATATAGCTTCATCAATATGTAATTTAACCACTTCACAAATAATTAAATTTCCTGCTCCTCCTTCACTACCCAAAGAAATAATTTCATTTACCTTACATTCAAATTGTACTGGAGATTCTTTTACTCTAAAAGGTTTTATCAAATCAGATTTAAGCATTGTAAAGCCTGCTTTCTCAAATTCATTCACTCCTTTTTTATATTCTGTACTCGACAATGACATTTGCTGTACAATAGCATGGGAAACTACATTTATAACGACTTCCTTTATCTCTTTAACATTCTCTAAGGTATGTTTTGTGGTGTTATTACGAACCCTACGAGCTGGTGAAAAAATAAGAATTGGCGGATTTGCACTAAATACATTAAAAAAACTAAAGGGTGATAAATTTGGGTTTCCATCTTTATCTATAGTACTTGCCATAGCAATAGGTCTTGGTGCAATAGCACTTAGCAAATAACCATGTAATTTTGCTGTCGGGATTTTTTTTGGGTCTATTGTAAGCATAAAGTTTCTATTTATAAGATTGTAAAAATAAATATTAATAAATGAAATTTGATTTAGTTTTATAAAAAATGATAATAAGTTTTTAAATAAGTTAATAACTCGCCTTCATTTAAAGAATACTAAAATTACTTATTTATTTACTTTTGCAAAACAACCAACTAAAAACAACATGAAAATTAAAGCACCCAAACCAAAAATTTTTGCTTGCAGTAAAAGCGTAGAATTAGCAGAAAAAATCGCCAAATCGTATGGAACAGAACTCGGTAAATCTAAAAAAATACAATTTAGCGATGGAGAGTTTCAAGTATCTTTTGAAGAATCATTACGTGGAAGACGTATTTTTATTGTCTGTTCTACAATTCCGCCAACGGATAATTTAATGGAATTATTACTAATGCTTGATGCTGCAAAAAGAGCCTCTGCAAGGCATATTACTGCGGTAATTCCTTATTTTGGATGGGCAAGACAAGATAGAAAAGATAAACCACGTGTTCCTATTGCTGCAAAATTAGTTGCTAATTTACTTCAAGCTGCAGGCGCAACACGAATTATTACAATGGATTTACATGCCGATCAAATTCAAGGATTTTTTGAAAAACCAGTAGATCATTTATATGCCTCAACTATATTTTTACCATATATAGAAAGTTTAAATCTTGATAATATAACAATTGCTTCGCCAGATATGGGTGGATCAAAACGTGCGTATGCCTATTCTAAATTCTTAAAAAGTGAAGTTGTTATCTGTTACAAACAACGAGAAAAGGCCAATGTAATTTCACATATGGAACTCATTGGTGATGTAAAAGGACGCAATGTAATTATTGTAGATGATATGGTTGATACGGCAGGAACCTTAACAAAAGCTGCAAATTTAATGATGGAAAAAGGTGCTATAAGTGTAAGAGCAATAACAACTCACGCTATATTATCGGGTAATGCTATTGAACGAATTAGAGATTCCAAATTAACCGAATTAATAGTTTCTGATACAATTCTTAAAAAACACGATTGTTCTAAAATAAAAGTGGTATCTTGCGCCCCATTATTTGCTGATGTGATGACAAAAGTTCAAAACAACACATCGATCAGTAATCAATTTTTAATGTAACAAAAAAATACAAAATGCAATCTATTACAATTAAAGGAACCAAAAGAGAAATCGTAGGAAAAAAAGACACAAAAGCCCTACGTAATGCTGAAAAAGTACCTTGCGTAATTTATGGAAGTGGTGACACTATTCATTTTTCAGCAGAGGAAAAAGCGTTTAAAAATTTAGTATATACTCCAAATGTGTATACTGCCAATATCGAATTAGATGGTAAAAAATACCATACTATTTTACAAGATATCCAATTTCATCCTGTAACTGATAGAATTTTACATATTGATTTTTACCAATTATCTGACGATAAAGAAGTAACAATGAATATCCCTGTAATTCTTAATGGAAGTTCTCCAGGAGTTATGAATGGTGGATCTTTACGTTTTACAAATCGTAAATTAAAAGTAAAAGCAATACCTGCAAATCTACCAGACCAAATCGAAGTAGATATTTCTGGTTTAATGATTGGTGATAAAGTTTTTATTCACGAATTAGTAGATGGCGAATTTAGTTTTTTACATCCAGACAATACGGTAGTTGTACAAGTAAGAATGGCTCGTGCTGCTGTTGTTGAAGTTGAAGAAACCGAAGCTGGTGAAGAAACTGGTGAAGCTACAACAGAAGGTGGTGAAGAATCTACTGCTACTGAATAAATAGCACTTATTTTCTCAAAAAATCACAAAAAGCTCTTCAATACGAAGAGCTTTTTTATATTTGTACTATGTTTATACTCTCTTTTCTTAAAAAACTCTTTAATCCTAAAACTAATACCAAAGAAGATCCTATGAAAAAATATTTAATTGTTGGCTTAGGTAACATTGGAGAAAAATATGCCAATACACGTCATAATATTGGGTTTAAAATACTAAACCACTTAGCTAAAAAAGAAGAAATTCAATTTAGTAGTGAAAAATTGGGTGCTATTGCAAAGTTTCGATTTAAAGGACGATCTTTTATTTTGCTTAAGCCAAGTACATATATGAATTTAAGTGGTAAATCGGTTAAATATTGGATGACCAAAGAGAATATTTCCTTAGAAAATGTATTGATTATTTGTGATGACTTAAATATTCCGTATGGCTCATTAAGATTAAAACCTAAAGGTAGTGCTGGTGGACACAATGGTCTAAAAGATATTAATGCACTATTAAACACACAACATTATGCAAGATTACGATTTGGCGTTGGAAATACTTTTTCAAAAGGAAGACAAGTAGATTATGTACTTGGTAAATGGGACGCTAATGAATTAGAGGAAATGGATGAAAAACTAGAGAAAATTTCCGAAGCCATTAAAACTTTTGGTTTAATTGGAGTCGATAAAACTATGAATGGTTTAAATACTAAAAGTTAATTAAATTTATAAACCACACCTGCGTTAAAAAATAACAGCCAATCATTAAATTTATTGGCACCTAACTTTGGATCTAAACCTTCTAGATTATCTGTTAAGAAACGTTGCCATCTCCAATCGAAAATAAAACTCATATTTTCACTTTTTGAATATCTTGTACCCAAACCAAAAGAGAATGATTGTGTTTTATCTTTTTTCATAAAAAGACCATCATTTAAATAAACACTTGGTAATACAGATGGGTCATTTCTCCAATCTCCTAATGTAGATTCTAAATCGGGATTGTAATTTACAAAATAAAACCCGGCACTTATATAAGGTTCCAAAACTCTTAAATCAGAAAAATTAAATATTGAAAATTCTAATTGCCCTCCAATATTAATTATTTTTGTACTCCCTTGCATTGCAGCCATTCTAACACTTCTCTCTGCATAAACTCCACGATGTACTAAATTTGTACTCATGTAAGAAACCTCTGCTTTTAAACGTAGGTGATCCTTCATATAACTTGCTCTATCATTCCAACGACGCAATCTTTCCCCAAAACTTAGGTAATAAACTCCGCCTATTCCAAAACCAACATTTCCGTAGGTACTTGCAAAATCTCCTCTTTGACCATAATCCGTTTGCATAGATGTTGATCCAAGTATCACTCCAACTTCATGCTGTAATCCTTGAGATGAACTGTTTAATGTAAAAATAAAGAGGGAGAATAGAATAGAGTATCTTGTTAGTTTCATATTATATTATATTCAGTAAGTGACAAATATATTACTTTAAACTTACTTTTTTAACAAATAGTGTTTAAAAAACAATAAATTTGTACTTTTAAATTAAATTTTTAAAAAAAACCCTAATTTTAAAATATACAAAATGGCAAGCCTTTTAAAAATTATCATTTTAGCAATTATCGCATTAATATTATTTGGATATTATACAGAAAGTACAAACGGTAATGGCAAATTATATATAGGAATTGGTGTACTTGTATTTGCATTTGTTTTAATGCCACTTTTTATTTATCATCGATACAACAATAGAATTGGAGATTTTATTGATAGCCGAATGGAAAAAGAAGAAAAGACAAACGATTAATTTAAATTCCGTTTTTCAATAAAAAATTTATTGATGATTTTACTACATTTATCTTCTAGCACTCCACCTATTACTTTTGTTTTGGGGTGCAATTGAGTTTTGTAAAATTGAAAACCTCGTTGCTTATCATAAGCGCCAAAAACAATTTTACCAATTTGTGTCCAATAACTTGCACCAGCACACATTTGGCAAGGCTCTAGCGTTACATATAAAGTACATTCTTTTAAATATTTTCCTCCTAAGTAATCCGCTGCCGAAGTAAATGCTTGCATCTCGGCATGTGCAGTAACATCATTTAATGTTTCGGTTAAATTATGAGCACGTGCAATAATTTTTCCTTTAAAAACTACAATTGCTCCAATGGGCACTTCATCCTTTTCAAAAGCATTTTGAGCTTCGTTATAGGCTTTTTCCATAAAATACTGATCGTCTTTGGGTTGTAACATTCTTTAATTCTTTATAAAGCAAAGGTAAGAAATAATTATTGGATATTTTGTCTTGAAAAATTGTACTTGCAAATTCTTATTTTTCAACTTACCAAGCTAGGTTATTATTTAATATTGTAATTTCACAGCGTGAAAAATATGTTGAATACAATTAATAATCCAGCTGATTTAAAAAAAAT
>Ga0256844_10000428_pt1 | contig 16181 bp, 4 predicted proteins | sample MusselsmetaG_FD_189100 | JGI IMG/M metagenome (GOLD analysis project Ga0256844, IMG submission 189100) | Mussel associated microbial communities from hydrothermal vent at the East Pacific Rise, Pacific Ocean - Mussels | ecosystem: Host-associated > Mollusca > Shell > Unclassified ... | reverse complement strand
ACGAACAACAAAAAATTGTAGATAAAATAAAGGAAATTTAAATATGAGACTAACGAGTGAACAACAACTTATCGTAGATAAGATTCAGGAGGATTCCTGCCAGTTGATAAAAGTTGATGCTGTTGCAGGATCCTAACGCTGGTAAAACAACACTACTCCAAGCTATAACACATAAAACTAAGCCATCTAAGGCACTTTATATTGCATACAACAAAGCTATTGCAACAGAAGCCTCTAAGAAGTTTGGTTTCAATGTAGACTGCAAAACAACTCATAGTCTTGCTTATCAAAATACAGTAAAACCATACAAACTAAGCGTAGGTTATTTCGGATGGAAAGATATCAAAGAAAGACTCATCTATGAACACAAAGTGTTTATTGTTGACATTCTAAATGATTTCTGCCTATCTGCATACAGTAATTTTGCACTATTCGCAGAAGACGAACAAGACAAGAATCCAAACCTTACACCGAACCTATTTGACGCTGCTAGAAAGTATTTCAACAATATGGTAAAAGGTCAGCAACCGATAACTCACGCAGGGTACTTAAAGATGTATCACATGCTATTGTCTCACAAGAAAATCACTCATCAAAACTTTGATCTTCTTATGCTAGATGAAGCCGGAGACTTAAATCCAGTTACATTAGAGATATTCAAACTTATTCCAGCTACCAAAAAACTCATGGTAGGTGACAAGAACCAGAATATCTATACCTTTAATGGCACCATAAACGGCTTTGAACGCATGAGAGATGTTGGTGTAGAAATGCACATGACTCAATCATTTAGATGTTCAGAGAAGATTGCAGAGCGTATAGAACAGTTTTGTCAGACTTACATGGATAGTTCTATGAAGTTTCTCGGAACCAGTACACCAAGACCTCCAGATAACACCGTAGCCATCATATCCAGAAACAACTCAACCTTGATTGGTGAGATGATTATGCTTAACAAAAGACGCATTAAGTACAACCTTACTCGTCCAGCTAAATCAATCTTCGAACTGGTTCTGATACTTCTAGGACTCAAGCCATCAGGTCAGATATTCTCTGCTGAATGGAAGTTCCTACAGCAAGATGTAAACCAGTGGGGATACGATTGGAGTCTACAAGATAGACATAAAACACCACTATCTTATATAGCATCACTATATAACCAAGATCCACCTATCAAGTCTGCATTAGCACTTCTTGACAAGTACGATATTGGAGATATATATGCTGCATACAACAATGCAAAAGAACACGAAAAAGAAAAGAATCATCTATTTACAGTATCCACAGCCCACTCCATGAAAGGTCTTGAATACTCGACAGTAAAAATATGTGATGACTTAAATGAATCTGTATCTAAGGTTATTGATGATGCTGGTGAAGACCATTCATTCTATAATGAAAAACAGATGGAAACAATGCGACTATACTATGTAGCTTGTTCAAGAGCAATCAATAAAATTGATAATGCTCACCATCTGGCTCCAGAGTGGGACATCTAGTTAAGAGATTTAACTATGTCACCAAATCCTGGGATTAAGTTGAAGATAGGTATATCTTCTCCAATAAACATATCAGTAGGGTTTTTCATATCCATACGTCTACCAAGTGCTTCGAATAGATGTGAATAATCATCATCTGCCGACACTACGTTATATCCAGCTATTTGCTCAGTTGTAAGAACTGCACCAAGTCTAGCTGGTGCTGCAATAGCCACCGAGTGCATAGCTTTAGCTTGTCTCAACAAATACTTCGTAAACATTACTCCAAAAGTTCTCTCTGCATATCTGATAAATCTATTATCAATATATCCATAATTAACAAACAACATGTCCAAGAAATCTAAATATTCTTGAACATCCTCATCCGTCATAGGTCTTCCTGACTTAATCGCACTCTCCATTTTAAATTCCATCATTATCGTTCTGGTAATAATATCTCCATACTGTGTAAACTGTAACATCCCTTGGTAAGCCCTAGTATTTCTGTCCATAAACATAAATTCTTTTATTGGCTTCACCATCTTAGTGAATTCATTTTTGTTCATTCCTGTTTCTATCATTTTAGCAATATGTCCGGCATTATCTTCTTCAACATTCACATCTTCAATAATAGGTGAGAATTGACCATCTCGAACCAGTTGTTCAAAAGGATTCTTTTCTATCCTAGCTTGAAGCATTTTGATTCTATTCAGCGTTCTTTTTTGTGGTTTATCACCTTGTCCTACTAATTCAACTTCCATTTCATGTAGTTCAGCAGTAAGCTCTCTGTGTGAATTCAATTGCTTCCATTTAACTCTGGCTCTCTTCATGTATTCAATAGGGTTTATTCCACCATATACCCACGCTTGCATCATGTTTGATACAGTGTTGGCTGCAACAACTCCACCCATTCTAATAGCAATACTCTCTTTTACCCAACTCCAAACTTCCTGTATGTAGTTCTCTACAGCAAGAATCATCTTCTGAGTCTTCTTTTTTCCACGAAGATCTATCGGTCCAAGATTGAAGTTAGATAAACTCACAGCTTTCTCACCAGTAATCAGAGTAAGCATACTTTTTGGTACTGCTATGCTATGAAAACCAGTCTTCTCGAATATGTAGTTTCTTGTGTATTCAGGGATTCTGTTCCATCTACCATGTACATCCTCATCAAACTTACCAGAAGTGTGTTTTTCTAGCACAATAAAATTATCGTCAGAAAGATTCTCTTCATGATACTTAAATAGTAAGTCTACAGCCTCTTTATTGTGGGCTATCGATGCCTGTCTATGTTTCAATTTAGAGAAAGTAAATGCTGCACTTTTGACAACATCTGTGTCAGTCTTCATGTGCTTAATCTTCTTTTGTCTAGTTGGATTCAAGTGATAATCAATAATGTTTCCTACAGCATCATATATAGGTAAGAACTGTTGATTTTGAAGTCCATTCACAAGTGCTGTATTTGAACCACCCTTTTCAGCATATTCCATAATTTGCATCTCTACAAGGTTATTTATGCTGTCTACAGATGCTCTCTCACGCTTACGTTGCTTCTGGTTCTCTTCTGTCAGTTGTTGTGTCAGTATAGCTTTTAAGCTAAGTCCTGGCACTGTGTTTCCTGATATTGAGAACATTCCTTCATCAAATCCTACACTATGATCTCTACCAGTTACCTCAAAGTATTTCACTCCGTTAATCTCACCATACTCTTCAATTTCAACCATGTTTCCAAATCTACCAATATAGTATTGTAAGTCTGTTTCAGACACAATATCATACTGCATTCCAGCAGAGTTATTCTGCTCAAAGAAACCCTTTTGAACCGGATTAAAGTTGTTTATGTTCAAGTCAGATACAGCATCATTTACATATGTATTGTACATATTTATCATTGACTTGATATTCTTACGATTCTTGCTTTCTCCAAGATAATCATATATAAGCATCTTGTCTACACCAGATGTTTCCTGTATTCCATGCAATGTGATCATCTGGTTCATGAGATCAATTATCTTTCCATCAACAAGGTCTACATGTCTATTCTCGTTCACTTTATTCTCATAGTTTCCAGAACCAGAGAGATAATATTTATTATAGATATTCTCAGCATTCATTTGTTGATTACCAATATGTACTCCACCATCAGATAAACTCTTACCTAATGCAAGTGCCTGTGCTAAATCTGACTCAAATTCAGCATTCAGGTTACTTCCAAATCTAGATTCAACAGTAAACTCTTTCGACATATACAGTTCTCTAAGTTGTTCTTTCATTCCCTCAAATACTTCATTTGCATTTTCGTCTGATTTTAGAATCTCTCTAACCTCTGTAAGTCCAATATCATTGTCCATATCTATCAAAGAAGGTATATCTAGGTTAAATATAACCGTTGAGATTGCCTTTCTAGTACCTTCATCTATTCCATCGAAGTAAGGCTCAGTTACATTCTCTAAAGCATCAGAGATACCCTTTCTGTGCTTTTCAGTGTAGTTTTTACCAGTTCTGTATAGTCTATAGATTTCAGACCACTTCTGATTGTCTGTTTTTTGTGTTACAGCAGTATGTATGTCTCGCACAAGATTACTTTGAACAAACCTACCAAATAGCATTGATTCTCCAAGCTTTTTACCAATAGATTTTGTTCCTTCTTTTTTGGCAACGCTATCAGTAAACTTTTCTATCTTGTCATCAAGCTTTTTAGTCCAAGGTGCAAGTCTATCATTCATTTGGTCTAGATATGATTTCTCTTGCTCTGCATTGTCAAACATTCCAGCAGTATCTTCTTTGTCCATAAGTGCCTGTAGTGCTACAAGTTCAGTCATAGTGTCTGTTACCAGTTTAGCTCCGGTCTTTCCACCAATGTTGACTGTTGCTGCATATACGGTATTTACAAGTCCGATGAATACATTAAGTATTCTATCAAAACTCATTGCTATACCTTTTTCTCTGCCTTCTAGGTCTATCTTCTCGATAAGCTCTGGGTTTACCTTGATATCTTTGATTGCAAGATACACATCTTCATTTGTCATAGCGTAAGCAAAAAACTCTTCTGGATCTGCACTTTTGCCAAAAACATAATCAAATTTATCTTTAGCAATATCTATATCGGATTGTGTTACAGCTCTGCCTTGTGCAATAATAGGTCTTAAAAACAATTCGTAATTAAGTCCTGCATTTCTTGCTTCTGCTTGAAGTGTTTCAAGTCCAAGCAACAATTCTGGTTTAAGCTGAAAAGCTCTATTTGTCATAAAGTGTACTATTTCATGCATAAAGACTTCTGATTTTCTAGCAGAACCAGAGTACTTATTCCATCTCATTGTTACACCAGCAGTTCTGTCTGACATGTGATCAATAGAACCAGCTGTATCACTTGTATCTACAACAGCAGTTTCATACTCTTTGTATTCGATTGTACCAGTAGCACCATCATTGAAAGCTTTATCCATCTTACCCATCATGTCGTATTGCATGTCAATGAACTCTTCTGACTGAAAGCCTAAACTTTGTCCACCAATGGTTTCATTCACATCATCTTCTGCGAACTTTTCAAATATTGTAGAGAGTCTTCCTTCTTTTAAATTAAGGGTAGCATCCTCAGTGAGAGTATCACTTTCCTTAATGAGTCCATCAGTTGTTGTTCCTGAACCTTGTGTTGATATAACCTCTGGTTCTAATTTACTCAAAGAGTCTTTTGTAGGCACTGCAATACCAAACTTTGTACCTTTTACTGCAAGACTTATATGCGGATATGGTACTGGAAAGCTAGTTCCAAGTTCAGCATTAACTTTTCCAATAAAATCAGCTATACCATCAGCAGTTACAGGCTCTATAATAGCCTCTTCGTGAAGCTCAACAGTACCTTTGCTTTTGTCTTTAAAGTCTTTTAGAGCTGTCCTGTCACGCTGTATTTTAATGATTTCTCCACTTTCTTGATATGAGAAGTCTGCTTTGTCTATTAGGTCTTGAACTATCTGTTCTTTCTCTGGTGAGGCTTCAAATATCTTTTTAAGCTCTTTTCCTTGAGGAAATCCAAATGCAGTAATGTGATATTCTGTTTTAGCATCATATCCATCTTCGCTGATAGCTTTAGCCACTGGTTCTGAAGTACTAGCTTTTGGTGTACTAACTGGAACAAGCAATGTCTTATTCTTTGCATCCAAGGATATACTAGAACCAGAGGACTTTGTGACATCATCATTTTTTATATTTTGTGATCTTTCATTTGCCAACTGAATGAGCGAGGTGGCATGTGAAATTTTATTTCCTCTAGCAGTTCCGTTATAAAATATATGTGTAGCATTTTTTACTTTTTCTAGATTAGTTATAATCCAGTTTCTTTGATGATTTAATGTTTTTTTATTATATCCTTCTGGAACAGCATTTGTTTTTATCCAGTTATAGTAGTCTATAGAAGCCTGACCTTCTGGTTTGTTTTTATTTACAGAAAAAGGATTTCCAAAATTCTCATTTTTGCTATATGAAATATCATATATTGAATTTTTCATTGTAGATGCTTGAGAGTCACTTACCCTTTGTGTCCATATTCCAACTTTGACTGCATCTCTTGGATGCTTGTTTCCATAAACTATTTGATTTGTATTTGTTTTCTCAAGAATAGAATATGCACTATTAAATGTATTATTTGTTTCTTTTTTACCAGCATTCGCTTTCAACTGGTTCTTCATAAGCTCTTTTTGCTCAAGATTTATATTGCTTGTATTATCGGCATATGCAATGTTATTTTTAGTTACATTTTTCTTCTGCATCGAATTAAGAATGGATTTAGCATCTACTTCTGATATCTTGAATTTCTTCATTGTTTCTTGGATTTTATTTACATCACATGCCATATTAACATTCCTTCTGAATTATCTTTATTATTTCATTTTTAGGTAATATTTTCTTTTTACCTTCAATTTCTATTTCTATCATTTCTGCTTTCCATACATTATATCCATCTTTCTTTTCATTCTTGTAGTCCATTGTATGCATATAGGCATTTATTTGATAAGAAGATATTCGTCTTTCAAGATCACCATCATCTTCATAAAGATTTTTGTCTTTAAACGACTTGTGCTTTTTAAGCTCAATATAGATTGCATCCTTGTCAGTCAGACCAAACTTTCTTGAATCTATCATTATCTTCGTAATCTCTTTGTCAGCATTACCAGTTACCACTGTTGCTCCGACCTTAACAGCTTTTTTGAGTGCTTCAAACCCAAACCCAAGGTTATTGTCGTACCCAAGACTTACTTGCCCTAGTTTAGCTGGTAAGGCTGTAATAACTGAGTCTTTCGTGTAGTATCCAGAGTTGTGTAGTCCAATGTCAGACAATAGCCCTGCTCCACCAAAGGTTTTGTCTCCACCTACAATGAATGGATTAGAACCAGAGGCTATAGACTCATCAAGTCCACCTTGCATAAGACTCATTGTTTCTTTTGCAACATCTGGTAGTTTCTTGCCTTTAAAGCTATCTATGAATTGCTGTACATACAGATGATTTGTTTCTACGTTACCATCTTGTACTTCTTGAATCATATTCACTATTGCTCTAACATCCATTTTCCCAATAGAACCAGTTCCACGACCAGTATTTATAGGTACAGTGTTTGAGATTGCAGCATGTCCAAGTGACCATTTAAACTTTTTAAGGTTCTTAAATCTTGTTTCAGAAAAAGTCTTTGAGTTCTTAAAGTTAGATATGATTGCCTCTAGTGGCAAAAATAGTCTTTGGCTTTCACTCTTGAAGTCTTGACCAGCAAGTGTTGGTACATATGCATCTCCACTTTCTTTCTCTAGTGATCCAACATCTCTTACATTCTTTGAAGGATTAGAGTTGATACTATCAGTCTTGATAATGTCTATAAGCTTTTGATCTCTATCTTGTATGTCTCTTTCGATAGTTTCAATGTCAGGATAGTTGAAAACATCCTTTTCTGATACTTTATCGTCAAGTTTATGCTGCTTATTGTGTTGCTCTATTGCTTTTGTTCCCTCGACAGTATACTTCATTTCATATGCAGTATTTTGCTTCCTATTGTCTTCGCCAATATCTTTTAAACTACTAACATCATGCCTCTCAATGACAATAACATCCATTTTATCGTCTTTTATGGTCTTGAGAACGGTTCTTCCTATGAGTTTACCTGTTTTTGGGTTATCCCAATAAACTTCTTTTATTACTTTTGTACCATCATTATATGTCTTTTCCAAGGTATCAACAAAGTATGCAATGTTTGTTTCATTTGAAAAATCAAGTGTTCCAGTATGAGATTGTCCATCTGCAATAAATTTTGGTATTCTTACTCTTTCTTTTACCTTATCACCATTTTTTAATGTTTTCTGATTTGTACTTATTTCATATCCAACCACTTCTGTACTTCTGAGTCTTGACTTGATTTGCTCAAGCTCAACTTCAGCAGTCTTGTCCTTATTTGCTATCCTCTGGTTCAGGTCATCAAACATAAACATCATCTTTCTGATATTGTCTCCAACAAAATCTCTTACACTATTTTGATCAAATACAGTCTTGTTGTATCCATCAGTAGTTTCTTTTACGTTTCTTGGATCAGAAGCCTGTACTACGGCATCATAAATTGACAGCCATGAGTTAGCACCTATTGTAATAGTTATTGCTCTACTGTCCATCTGGTGAACGATAATGGTAGGTGCAGCTCCAGTATTGGAAGCAAACTCTCTTCCAGTCAAATAGGCATAAGTTCTCGTCTGAATATTCGTATTCACATCCTTTAGGCTACCATCTTCGTTAAAGATCTCTTTTTTATCGAATTTGATTGTTGCAGTACCCTGTTTTCCACTAGAACCAGTGTCTAAGTTAACTAGAGGAATTCTTCTATCAGTCGTTGCTGCATCTCCGGTTGCTGCATCGTGTCCAAAACCAGTCTCTTCAAGAGTCTTAATCATCTTGTTCCAGTCTTGTTGAGTAATAACACCATCGTTTTTCTCAAGTATAGCTTTCTTCATTGTTTCAGTTTTAGCTCTAAAAATTTCAAAAGTAACAAGCTCTATAGACTTCATTATGTTTCTATAGTTGTCAACCGATTGTGTTTTAGCTTCAAATGCTTCCTCTATGGCATCACCAAAAGTATCATTTACAGCCTTTGTCAGCACGCCTACAACATCTTCATCTATGTCCATCAACATAAGAGCCTTGTATTCTTCCATTCCATCTTCAAGCATTTTGTTTCTATCCATAGGAACAATTCTGCCTTCTTTGTCTAGCTCTTTGAATTTCATACTACCCATGATACTAAATGGATAAGGATTGCCTTCACTATCTCTACCTCTAGATACACTTGTTCTTCGCTCTATACTATTCATTGTTGCATCAATAAAAGCACTAGCTATGTCAAGCTTGGCTTGATCTGTATCTTCTAGTGTATCCTGGTTCTTGAGTTTATATTGGAGTTTAATTGCTTCTACAAAGTTTTTAACACCAACCGTTCCACCTAAGTTTTTACGAATACTTGATATTGTTGAACCATAAATGTATGTCATTACTGGGTCTTTTGCAATCAATCTTAGAACTTTTGGGTTTATCTCACCTATCTGCTCTAGCATTGTAGATTGCAGTTTCAATCTATCATATTCTCTTTTGTATGCATTTAGCATTGCTTTATCTGAATCATTTAGCTTCGTCTTGCTATCTTCTAGTCCATGTACTATTGATATAAGATTTTCTGTTCTAGATTCAAGTTCAATCTTTTTAGCCTGAATAGCATCTTGCATTTCAAGTCCAATAGTCTTATACATATCTTGAAAGACTTCTGTTGTTCCTATTTCAGCTTTTACAGCTTGTTTTGAAGCCTTATCTTTGGAGTATCCTAGCTTGTAATACTTATCAAAAGCAGCATCAGGAGTAAGTTTTTCGTCTTGAAACTTGACTTTACCACCCTCTTTTAGGGTCTGGTGAAAGTTTCCAGCCTCAATTAGTGCTGCTGGACCAAATACAATTTCATCCTTATATTCTGCACCATCTCTCATAGAATATGCTATTTTTAGCCATTTACTTGTATATTCTGTCCATTTTCCTCTAGTTTGTTCGGTGTATATTCCACCCTTAGCTAGAAGCTCAATAGCTGAATCATCAACTATCTGCATCAATGTAAGTATCATACCAGAAGTAATCGCATCAGTTTCAATCGTTAGGTTGTTATTGAATGGATTTTTATCTCTATATTCCTTGCTTTGACCTTTCCATTCAACAAGTCTTTTAAGCATTCTTGCAGCCTGTAGACCATGATGACCTTCACCTTTGTTAAATACTGTATTGTATGCATCTGCTATCTTTTGCTTATCAGAACCAGTGGTGATTGTGTGTAGAGCCTTCCCTAGTGGTATTTCTTTTCCATTTTTATCTTTTGTTGTAATTGTCACATCAGAACCAGTGATATCAACGATACTTCTTATGTCCTCAAGAACAGTTTTCTTCGAATTCTTATCTGGGTCCATATCTAGTGCTTGTGATAAAGCCATTTCAAGCATCTCTACAGTTTCAGTTCCTTCTGCAAAATCACTCATATTCATATGTACATTATGTCCACTAAATATTGAACCTGGTTGTGTTGGTTGTTCAATGAACGATCTAATCAACTTACTTTCTTGTGGGTTCATATCTGACTGTATTGCAGCTCTACCATTCGCTATCTCAGCCCAAGGCAAGTACATATCTTTACCTTTGAACGCTTCGTACATAGAAGATAGTGTATTTAAGTCTCTTTCGATTTTATCGTTGTTTGACATAATCTTTTTAACTTCCGATATGTGATGTCCATCTGTAACTGTCTCTTTACCAAGTGAGTGTAGGATTTGATCTTTAAGTGCATTCTTCTCTGCTTTTTGCTCAGTAGTATCACTTTCAAGAATCTTAGTTTTCATCCACTCAACATACATTTCCTCAAACTCGCCTTTGTATCTCCATGCCACTTGATTCTGGTCCTGTACAAAAGTTTCTATATCTGGATTGACATTATATGTCTTATTCTTTATGTTTTTGGCTGTATTGGTTACTGGAACCAGTGTAGGCATTTGTCTATTTTCATTTATGTTTAAATATTTTAGTTTATTGACAATTCCAAAAGCTTCTTTGTATCCATTTAATCTTACGTTCTCGCCATCTTTTTTGCTGAACTCTTCGATATTAAGTGTGTACATCGCTAGATTCTTTTGTCCAGAGTTATTCGTAAAGTTATATTTCTCATTTATCTCAGAGTACATAGCTTTAGCCCAAGCATTTACTTCTGCCTTATATGCACTGTCGTTTCCTGGTATATCCTGGTTTTTAGCATCATTTGCTTGTTGACTTACAATTTCTTTCTCGCTTTTAGCAGAATTGTGAGTAATGTATTCACTATTTACCAATGTTGCTTGTATGAGAGCCGCAAGACTAGCTACAAGCCCATCTTTAAGCTCCACATTCATATCACTATTCATTGTGATTCCAAGCTGGCTGTAGGCATCCTTAGCAGCATCCGAGATAAAACTTGATACTGGTATTGTGTTGCTTTCAATAAAATCAGTTTTGATCTTGTATGCTGTTTGCATGTCAACATCCATAAGCTTAGATACTTGCTCTATATTCTTACCATTAAGAAGTTCTATCATCTCTTTCATGTCAGCCATAGCTTTTACAGAATAGAATTTAACTATCTCTTCCACTGCTGGATCAAGCTCAAGTCTGTCTGATTGTTTTAGTTGATCACTTATATCAGAACCAGTGACATTCTCATTCTTTATTGTCTTGAATTTACCTATAAGTTGTAGATAGTTTGGTGAAACATACTTACTATGTCCTATCTGTACAAGTTCTCCGTTTTCTTTGACTTTAAAGTTCTGTCTCCAGACTTCTTCTGCCGGAACATTCATATCATCAAATACATTCAAAAAGTGTTGTATATTGTTGTTAAACTCTTCTTTTTGTTCAGGCTTTTCCTCACCAAAAATAATCTCTTTGATATTTGCTGGAATGAAGTTAAGTATCTTATTCATTTCCTCTGCATACTTAGTCTTTTCCTCAAGATTTCCATTAAGAAGTTCGTTCATGCTTTTTCTAGTTTCGTTACCAGAAAATATTCCTTGAATACTTGCAAACAGACCAGCGTTGTCTTTTGATTTTATAATCTTTCTCTCGACTGGTATTTTGTTTCCGTTTTCAACCTTATGTTTATTTCTAAGAGTGTTTACGATTCTTTCACCAAGAGTTGTAAAGTCCATACCTCTATCAAGTCTTTCTTGAAATTCACCAGTCAATACTGTACTGGTTCTAGATACGATGTCCTTGTTTCTCTCTTTTATGCTTGATTCTGTTGTTTTAAATGTTCCAATATCTTTCATTGTTTTTGCATCTACAACTCTGATGCTTTTAGCACTATGAACAGCTATATACTTTTGACTATCAAGGATAAAGCCTTTAACTATAGGTTTTGCCTCAGTGCCAGTATCATATGTTCCATCATCAAGATCTCTAGCAAAAGCTTTTTCTTTAGCATTAAGAACCAGCTTTCTGCCAGACTTCTCTTGCTCACTAATCAATATCAGTGTGTTTTTTGCTTCTGCAAATAAAGAAGGATTGTACATTTCATCTTGAAGTTCATTGATTGCATCAATTTTATCTAGTGTACTTAAATCATTACTTTGTATCTTTTTATTCACTTCAAGAATCATATTCTTCTGGTCAAGAGTCAAACAGTTCATTCTACTATCCTTTTATTTACAATTCTTTTTGGCTTCATTTGCTGTATTGCTTCCTGAATTTTTAGCTATATTTTCAAGCTCAGAAGAGGTGTATTCAATATCATTGTTTATTTCACCAACTGGTTCTTCACCGAAATCTATATTATCTATGTCGATTGTACCATCTTCTGTGTTTGATTCTTCTTCTTGTCTTCGTTTTGTCTCAGCTTCATGTTTTGCATTTTCTATGTCATTAATGTCAAGTCTATTGCTTTCCATTTCAAGTTCAGTATCGTCAAGTTTCACTCTAAGGTCATCATACATTTTAAATGACTTGCCTTTGCTAAATTTGTTTACAAGCCTGTTGACTGTCTTAAAGAATGTTTCCACTATTGGATGTTCTTCAAGTGTTGTTGCATACTTAACACCAAAGAAGTCTAGTTTCTGCTTACCTGACATCTTGTTGTATTTAGATTTACCATTCTCGATATATCTATAGGTCTGACTCAATTTATTAAGCTCCTCAATCAATTCAGAACCAGTGTACACACCATTTGAAATCTCTTCAAAGTCTTTAGCAATCATCTTTTTCTCTTCTTGCTTTATTACTTTGTTCACAAATCTATTTTTAAGTGCTTTCATCTTTGCACTGATAGACTTAATTATCTTTCTAATACTAGCAACTATATTTGAACCTTCTCCTTCTATATCTGTTCCATCTGTTTCTTTTGCAGTTTTATTGTGTTTGGCTTTAGCGTTCTTGAGGTCTTTATATTCTTCGTATAAGTCTTCAATCACCTTTTTGTCCTCTTTGATGCTCACAGCCATCTTGTCAGCGATAGAACCAAAGTTCTTCTGATGCTTACTACCCTCTACACCATACTCACTCAATAGTTTCTCTACCTTGACTACATAATCCACTACATCGTTGATTACAACCTCTGTATGACCAGTAATGTTGTTATATAAGCCTTCAACTTCTTTTTCAAGGGTTTGTTTCTTGCTTGGTTTTGTTTCAGTCTTTTTCTTGGTTTTTCTGTCTCCAACAATAAGTTTTCTGATATCTTCCTTGCTTAACCCTTTAGCTTCAAGCTCTTTTCTTGTTTTATTGATTGCATCATTTGTAAGTTTGATTTCCCCAATTAGAATCTTTGCTTCGTTAGTTCCCTCTTCTGCATCTTTCTGTTGTTTCAACATACTACTTAATGATGCTATGTGATGTTTCATTAGAGTGATTCTATCTGATACATAATTTTTATTTGTTGTTTCAGATTCATCAGAACCAGATGGATAAGTTTGCTTTCTCTGATTCGTCTTGTAGTCAACTGGTTCTTGATTGCTATTCGCATTCTTTTTTGGTTGTGGAGGAGTTTTGCTTGTCTTCTCTCTAGAACCAGTAGCAGTAGATGACAAATCTTTCTCTGTATTGACTTCTACATTGCTGTTGTTAAATCCACTAAATCCATCTTTTGATGTTATTCCGTCCATTGAAAGTAGTCTTGCTCTCATAAAGTCTTGTGAGCTTTGAAGAGTAGAACCTTGTCTTTCCATGATTTTGACCTTCATCGGTCCAAATTCAAATCCAGTTTCACCTTCTTTGTAGTTTGTTTGAACACCAGCAAGTTGTCTTACATGTTCTGCATCATTGAAGTTGAATCCATCAAGTCCAAGTACATCTTCAACATAAGTTTTAAGTTGTGCTCTATGTGCAGTGGTTCTTTCTGTTGCTTTAACCAAGTCTGCTTTTGCTTCTGTCAGTTTAGACTGTACAGCACTTCTTTCTGTATCACTAAGCACTGTAGAACTATGTGAGTCAAGCATTCCTTGTAGTGTTGAGATCTTCTTGTCAAACCACTTGTTTTCTGACTCCATATCAGCCAATGCACTAGCCGTCCAAGTTGAACCCTTACCTGAGTATGAACCAAGCTTTTCAGCTCTCTGTTTAGCCCATTTGGTGAACTTCTGAAAGGTTGCTCCAGTAGATGCTCCTACGTTTTTAGTAAGTGCTTGTTTGATAGTATCTGATGACCGGAATTCTTTAGCAAGTGAGTTATCATAGGTTGTCATTGAATCTTTCAATACAATTCCTTCACCTTTGCCTTCATCATATACTATGTATCCATATTTCTGTATTTCATCAGAAGTATCTTTAAAGTTCTTTCCGCCTTGTTTAATATATTGTTCTACTTTTTCTTTCAACTCTAATGCAGATATTCCTTTTCCAGAATCAAACACTTTCTCGTCAAATTTAACACTTCCATCTTCTCCCATTGATACAGATGAGCCTTGAGATAGAAGAGTTTGAACAATCATTTGATCACCAATATCTCCAAGTAAAGCTTCATAGTCTTTTTGTCTCTGTGCTTCAACATCAGCCTTATTTCTAGCCTGTAGGTCTTTATTATTGGTCATATCAGCACTACTAGAACCAGCGTTCTTAGGCTTGTATTTCTTCTTTGTTAGGTCTACAAATTTCTCAAACAAATCATTATTCTGTTCAGCAGCTAAGTCAGCAATATCAAAATCGACACTCGATTCCTTATGAGCATCTTGTACAAGTTTAAGCACTCTGTCGAGTTTTGCTCTGTCTTTATCTTGTTGGAAGTTTGACATAGCTTTGGTTACAGATTTCCCTAGAACTTCAAGTATCTGATACTTTCCTTCTTTGGCTTTTCCATCTCTACCATAAGCATTCTGCATTCTTCTGTCTAGCATTAGTTTCATTACATAATTAAACTTCTTTGGATCAGACATATCAAGGTCAGTTACTTTCTTGTGTTCGGGTTCAACGATATGGTTTACTATTTCTTCACTAAAATCTCCAGATGTTATATCTGTGTTTTCTTTGAAGTCATTTACAGTCTTTAGGTTACGCATACCTTTTTGACTGTCTGTTTCGTTCATTCTGTCGTGTACTTTTTTGATACCTCTTCCAGCATCAGGAACAGTATGACTAAGACCATGCATCTGTACACCAGCTCCAAGTCCACCAAGTCCACCCATCAAGGCTTCCTTCTGGTTCTGTTCGTCAGCAAAGACCTCAGATACGCCATTACCACCCACAAACGCCTTAGAACCTAGTATCTCTCCCCAAGTCTGTGCATACTCTTGTACACCTTCTCCAGCACCAGCAGCTACAAGTTCTCCGGCTTTCTTTGTTACAGCAGTAAGAACTTCTTTCTTTCCAGCAGCATCAAGGCTTCCAAATGCCAATTTAAGAGCCTTTCCTTCTTTCCCTATACCAAGTATAGCCTTGAATGACATTCGATCTATAGCGAGCAGTGGAAGCTGTAGTGCATAGACTCCAAGAACTTCTCCCATGTCTACAGAACCTTCTTCACCATTAGCAATCTTCTCAGCTATTCTATCGTCAAGTACATTATTCGTCATTGCACCAACAACTGTATGGAATCCAGCATTTCTTGCAAAGTGATCAAAAACTTTTATTGTCGCAGGAGCTTTTTTATACTTATTGTATGATGTGATTAGTTTATCGGCTTTTGCAGCTGGCATTCCAAGTATTGCTTCTGCTTTCCAAGCCTTTTCGAGAGCTAATATTTCAGCAGCAGATTTTCCAGCCTTTTCAGCCTTAGCTACATTATTCATCATTGAGGCTACTTTTGCAACCCTGGTTCCAGGAATTGGTGCCATCATTGCAATCATCATAGGAATTGATTCCGCCATAGTGTTAGGATCAGTTACAACCATCTTTACTGCATCAAAGTAGTTACCTTGCTTCCAGTATGTCGCTGCATCACTGAGTGCCTGAGTTGATTGAGTTCTGTCATATCCAACCCACTTATCAATATTCTCTTGTTTCTTTACATTGTTTAATAGTGTATTGTCTCCAAATGGAGTTACCACATCAAGAATAAAGTCAGCTGTATCTACAAGTGTTTTGGCTGCACCAGACTGTATTGCATCAACTACTGAGTCAGACATACCTGATTGCCATCTAGCATCAGCCATCTTTGATAGTCTTTCAGATTCTACCTGGTTCTGGTCATAGTC